>LFIK01002215.1_pt1 | contig 15690 bp, 13 predicted proteins | sample 643401 | NCBI WGS metagenome assembly LFIK01 (sample SAMN03777447, study PRJNA286221) | soda lake metagenome | biome: soda lake; feature: Kulunda steppe; material: water; isolation source: sample T5-Br brine of Lake Tanatar-5 | place: Russia: Kulunda steppe | collected 2010-07
CACACACACACACACACACACACACACACACACGCACACACACACACACCCTCCAGTGTTCTGCATGCAGGGGTGGAGTGATGGGTGTGGTGTGAGCCAGCCCATGCAAACGTACACACATGCTGGGGCATGAGCCGTGTACACAGCCTGGGGCAGGAACATGGGAGGCCAATGAAAAGTGCCTAGCTTTTAGTGAGAGTGGTGCTGAGCACGTGTGCTAGGTGTGGCAGCACCCCTTGGCCCCGCGTGACGGCATGTGTGGTGTGAGGTTTTGTATAGATTGCATTTCTATTCAAAAAGAGGAGTGGGTGACCCACCACACTGCGCATGGCCGTATGCGAATCAAACAGCGGCAGAGGGGCCCACCTACAGACCACATCACCAATGCAGATCATCAATGCAAATCAAACAGCGGCAGAGGGGCCCCACCCATAGACCACATCACCAATGCAGATCATCAATGCAAATCAAACAGCGGCAGAGGGGCCCCACCCATAGAACCCACGTCATCCCAACGTGGGCGCCCAAAGCGGGCACTCCGTGCAGCAAGTGCAGGTGGCTAGGGTGAAAAGAAAAGAGGGCTACTTTTCCAAGCGCCCCGGCAAGCACCTACCTTGGAGTGCTGCAGTGGAGCCGCACCATAGTAGCCGTATGGGGTGTGGTACGGGCTCGGAGCGTCGTACACGTGCTGCTTCTGCTTCCGGTCCTTGCCGCCTTTGCTCTTTCCCCCACCACCAGGGCACAAGCACCTGGCCAGCGCCCCCACAAACTTTGACAGCAAGCCAGTCTTGAGCAGCACCTGCAGCAGCCAGGCATGCGTACTTGACACCATATGCCTAGGTTCTCACAGTATGTCCAGGCGTTGGTGCCAAGGTTTTTGATGGTGCACCAGCGCACTTGCTTCAGACAGGCTAGCTGGGCCTTAGAAGGACCAGTGCATGCAGGACTCCACAACCGAGGCAGCGAGGCACACAATTTGGGCTGATCGGGGCACTTGAGCTGCCGCACGCGACAGCAAGTAGGCAAGAGGGTGTCACTCAAGCAGCCTCAGCAGCTGAAAGAGTGCCCTGAAACTGGCATAGTGCATCAGGCCTGGTGATGAAGAAGCTACCCCAGACCCTTACAACTCTCCTTTTTTCTAACACCATTAGATGCCCACCATGCCCCGGGTGATTGGCGCAAACAAACGCCTGCCACTATCGTGCGCCGCCGCCAGCTCGGCACAGCTGCACCTCTCATACCACCCCTCAAGTGTGGTTTGCACCAGTCGAATTCTCTCTCACAATGCATGCCACAGGGGCCATCTCGGCTGGCGCAGTCGTTTGCCTCTCTTATTTGCCTTTCTTAAGCAACAGAAAGCTGCAGCAACAACAAGAAACAACAAGCAACAGGGAGCAGCACGCATTTACACAAAAGCCTCGGATTTAGGAAGGAGAAAGCCGGGAAGCTGCACGAGCTTTAATGCATGGATACCCTAGGATGCCCAATGCCCCTTGAGCTGCACGGCCCTACACCTGCAGCTACCCCACTGTTGCCCATGCTTCTGCGCTGCCTGACCTGTACAACTTTTGTAACAAAAGTGGGCTTTTCTTTTGGTTATCAGGTCACCATCTACCCAACCAGCCACTAGGCTCAGGCTTGCCCCCAGTCCAGCTCATGAGGAGACCCTTATACAGAGGCGTCCTTGCCGGCCAGAGCTTGCTCACCAGAGCTGGTCCGTGGCTCCACATGTACAGAGGCCCCATGCAGATCACTCACCGCCAGCAAAGCAATGCCGGCGCCGATGCCGGCTAGGATGCCCCATGCAGATCACACACCACCAGCAAAGCAATGCCGGCGCCGATGCCGGAAAGGATGCCCGATGCAGATTACTCACCACCAGCAAAGCAATGCCGGCACCGATGCCAGCAAGGATGCCCAGGAAGCTCCCAAAATGCCCCCAGCAGCCATTGACCACAAAGCAGCCAGCATCAAATGCGCCGCTGCAGACCTGCATGGCAGACACGTGTGTGTATGTGTTGCACGCGCGCATATTGCTTGAGTTTCTGGTAGTTCGCATGGCATGCACAGGGCTGTGCCTTGCGCTTTTATTTTTGATGACATGCAGTGCGTATGCTGCTGGTGAGACTTGGTGCGCGCCAGGCTGCTTACTGCTGCCAGGCCTGCTAGGGGCTGATTACGAAAGCCTTCAGGCCTGTGCTTGCTGGAGCCAAAGTCCCCACAGACACAGTACCAGCGTTCGATCTGGCGTCAAAGATGCAATGGTACCACACAAAAGGCCTCTTTTGTTGCCTGTCAGGCGCAGGGCACAGGCTGAGCACAGCAGAGCATGCAGCGCACAGGAAGAGCACAGAAGAGTGTGCAGAGTACAGGAAGAGCACAGAAGAGCGTGCAGAGCACAGGAACCTGCAGAGCGCAGGAACATGCAGGGAACATGCAGGGCACATGCAGGGCACATGCAGGGCACATGCAGGGAACATGCAGGGAACATGCAGGGAACATGCAGGGAACATGCAGGGAACATGCAGGGCACAGGAAGAGCACAGCAGAGCATATGCTCTTGCCAATTCCTTGCTCACCCATCACAGACAGGCGTCTCTCAAGGTGCAGATACGTAAACAGATCCAATGTCCCAGCAGACAAGATGCGTTCCGATCCTCACACGGGGCTGTGGGCGTTAACTGGCACACATGCGGGTTCTATTGCACGGGCACAGCACAGCAAAGGGTGCTCTTGCTCAGGCCTGGGCTGCCCATCACAGACCGGCACCGCCCAAGGCGTGCACCCTCCACCCTCCGTTCTCTCAGCGCCTTGCCTTGTCACAGTCTCGTTTCCGGTTGGTGCCGTCCCCAAGGCCATCCCCAGACCCCTCAAAGCCGCCTTCCGGCTGCTCATCAAACTCGGTTGCATTTGTGAAAAACCCCATCTTCTTGCTGTCTGTGATCTGGCCCTGTGTGTGCAAGAGGTAAGCTAGGCTGGAAGATCCTCTGGTGGGGCCCCAGAGGTTGTTAGTCAGCTTCACTACTGAGCCTACCCCTGACTGCATGCTACCAGTCACCTGGCTGACATGGACCTTAATTCTAGACTTTTAGAGGACCTCCGCAGCTTTCTCAGCACTTCAGCGCAAGCATCTTAAGGACAGAGTCTGTTCTGGTGTGATCAAACCGTCCTTTACGACTCCCGCACAAAACCTCAAAATGCTCGCATCCAAAGGGTCTGGCCAAAGCACATCCGACCCTTTGACTCAAGTGCAGAAGCAGCCCTTGGCCAGTGCGCAGTAAGGAGCTGTGCTGTGTAATTTCTCACAACAAGCAGCTTAAAATCATCACTCCAGGCTGCGGCTGGGCATGGGAAGTTGTGATTGCACTCGGTCAGCCTCCATGTGCAGATGCGCGTTGCGAACAAGACACTGCAATACATGGGTGAAGTCTGTCCAATGCTGCAGAATTTTATACAGAATGCTCAGTCATGAGTACCAATAGGCTATTGGAATTCCAAACTGCTGCAGCTGGCCACTGGATGCCAGCTACAACATGAAGTGCGTGTGGAAGGCTTCTAACCTACTTGAGAGTCATACAAGTCAATCCAGCAGTAACGATTTGACTCGGCGCGGTTGTCTTCCACAAATATCTCGGGGGGGGGGCGCACCTAGACCGCATGTGTGAGTATGTGATGGTGACAGTGTGTGTGCGTGTGTATGTGTATGTGTGAACTTGCATGCATGCCTGTGCGCTGAATTGATAAGAAACAGCCGAGCTGCTCTGACTTTTGCCTTGTGTGCGACCTGCAACGCATTTCTGCATGAGCATTTGAGGAATGTGAGCCTTGGAACTTGCATTCCGAGCAGCAATCAAAAGAGCAGCAGGCATGAGGAAGGGGGTGATTGAGCTTGCAGGTGGTGTCCTGTGGGGGCTGTTATATAGGCTGGTAGCCCAAAAGGTACTACCAAGGTGCTTTTGCAAAGACACTTCTGGAGAAACATGTCTAGTAGCAAACCCAAGTCTTCACTGCTGAGAAGAAGCTTACAATTTGAGGCTTCTTTGGCTCCAGCGCAATCTCTCTTGCTTGTACTGGACGGATGTTGACCGAGCAATTGGCAACCTGCAAATACAATCGAGTATCTCATGGCCCCTCAAAATTGTTTGCCAGAAAGAGAGGAGGGAGGTTATCCAGGATCAAAGCCTGCGGCAGTTAAAACTGCACAAAGCACAAAGCCATTGGCATCCTCTACTTAGTGCAAAATTTTCCCCCCTTAACAAAAATTTTGCACTAAGTAGATCCAGGTCACGCTCAGGCTCTCCTTGTAGAATGCAAAAGCAGGCAAGGAATCCCATGCACCCATTGCTTTTTGAGGATCCCATGCATCCATTGCTTTCTGAGAAGCAATTTAGGGCGCCCCACCCATCACACACAGACTTGCAGCCACATTACCGCCACAGCCTTTTTGCTTTGGATGACTGCAGCCCCTTTAAGGCAATAGAGGCACTTCTCAGGGCAGGCGGCACATCCCAGGGCAGGTGACTCATCACAGGGCAGGCGGCATGTCTCGGGGCAGGCAGCAGGGCACGCACCGTGAGTGTGTAGGCCGCGGTGATGCTGCCTGTGTTGGTGAGGTTGGCCCAGAGGTAGCCTCGAGACGCCCCGGCCTCAAAGCCCCCACACCTCTCATTCTGAAAGGTGCAGAGTTGCACGCTGCTGATCTCCCCGGGTGAGCGATTTGTCACCAAGCGCACACCGTCAGCGCTGCAAACAAAATGCACGTGATGCACATGCTTCAGCGCTGCAAACATAATGCATGTGATGCACATGCTTCCAGCGCTGCGGGTGCATTGGCAGCAGTGGGAGTGAAGCGCCCATGGTATTAGAGGGGGGGAGCTGAGCAGAGACACTGGCATGCTCCTTGTTGTGATGCCAATCATCTTCAGGAATTCGGGGGCTCAAAGGAGGGCCATGTTAGCATGAGCACAATCATAAACTCATGCAACAAGTTGGCATGAAATGCGCATTTTACAAGCCATTTTGTAAGTGTTGAGAAATGGGCGTGTCTTTCGCACACCCGGCCTTTGCTTAATGCCTTGACAGTCATGGTCCATGGTACATGCATTATGCAACCCCCCCTGGTTAAGAGGAGGGTGATTATGGATGATGGTCTATTGGATCAGTTTGGAACGAACTGCAACAACATTGCGCAGAGAAATGGCCGGGCATGGGGATCTGAGCCATTCCTAGGTCTCTTAACGCCATGCATTTTGCAGTCATGCCACACAGGCGAACGCACCTGCATGAGCGTGCCTGGACCGTGAATGGGCAAAATGAAACCCGAGGATCAGGCTTTGACAAATCAAGCACACTTTAATCCTCGGGCTTTGCACAATTCTGTTTATGCTCATCCTCTTCTATGAGCGCGCATACTTCCAGGGGTGATGTATGCTTCTCTTTGAGTGTAAAGTCATAGAGGCCTGATACTTCTCCTGATGAATGCTTCTATATGAGCGTACGCAGCTGCTGAGGTATTACTTTTGAATCAGGTGATTTGAGGGCCACCACACAAGGAGCATGCACCAAGTTTGCCGGTTCTAGGGCTCAGGTGCCCCCACTGTCATCATGCGCAGCACACGGTGCCGCATACATGCGCACTACTCAGCAAGGACGCCCGGGCACTCTGTTGTCGACCTTACCTTGCTCTAGTAGTGACCAAGGACGCCCGGGCGCTCTTAAGGTCAGCCTTACCTTGCACTGATAATGACCAATGATGTACTTTCGCTGGACAGTGGGATGGCGAAGGACAGGGGCCCACCCTCAAAACTCTCCAGCTGTACGCGCACATGCCGAAGCCGCATGAACAGAAGTTTAAACAGCAAGCTTTTGAATGCAGCCCAGGAGTGCTCTGGCAAGGGACTGGCTGCTCCAGATATTAATTATTGAACGCTTATGGATAAGTCTTTAAGTGCACGCCATCAGGTCTCTGGCATGTAGAAGCTGGCTTTGATCTCCAGAAGCACGAGCGGTGGAGGCCTGGAGCTTGTGTGACATTGCTAGTAGTACCTTTGGCCAGTGTGAAATGAGCTCCTAGCTCTGTTTGCACATCATGCAGAAATGCAGGAAGACGGGGCAAAGAACAAATCATGCACATGATCAACACTATACACGTTCGCTTGTGTCATGCAATAGATTTCATGCTAGGGTTTGCCAGCAAACAACTACAGTCTGAGCTACACAAAGGTAGATTGTCCACAAAAGGTATGCGTGGCTTGAAGAGGGCATGAGCCGGAGCCTGGCCATCTAATTATTGATCACAAGAAAAAGCAAAGGTTCAGGAAAATTGTGCAGGCAACGGAAACACCCCCTACATCAACTGAGGTGAATTGGCCACCTAGGACCAAATAGAGGCGGCACGTGGCAGAGGTTCTGGCCTGGGTGTGTGACGCTTACCCTAACATCTCTCAGCCATGTGTGCAGGATGATTAGCAGGGGCAGCACGCACCAGAGATTCAGACCCAAACGTGTAACGCGTCACCAAGTGCTGTGGCACCCTTCCTTGCTCTGCCCGCTCCTTGTCCTCTGCTATCAGATCCTTGATCTGGTTCTGCAGGCACACCTGAAGAGCATGTTTGCGGAGCGCAAGTGCTTCGCTTGGTATTGCAGGGCGCAAGTGCTTCGCTTGGTCTTGCTTGCATATTTGTGGCATATGGCCTGCAGGGGAGCCAGACCTGGTCCTAGTATCCAAGCAGCACCGGTAGAGGACCTGCCATGCAAGCTGTTGGAGGGGGCCACGTCATGAGCATGCTGGCCTTCTGAAGATGGGCCAACACCGGCGCACGCCAAAAGCCCGCCCAGCTAGGCTCTTCAGGGGATTGGTCCACATGCTTGTATGTCACGCTGGACTTTGGGCCCTGCATCAGAGCAGCTGGCCAGGTGCTGTGCACTTATGGGCCCTGCGGCAATCGCGCCATCTGAGCATAGCACTGCGGCCTGTGTACTCCAAGCCCATACATTTTCCCACACCCTCAGCAATCCATTGAGGGCAAAGCATATGCACTTGCCTGTGGCGCCCTGAAGCAACCATCTGGTTGGTAGCGAAACGCCTCAAAGGATGTGCCCACTTTGTTGCAGGTGGAACCATCGGAGATGTGGCTCCTGGGGCGGCCACAGGGACAGCGCGCACTTGCTTGCTGGTAGCCCAGCATGCTTGGCCTGCAACTGCTGCTTTGTACCTGAAGCCTCGCTAATCAAGGAGGCGAAATGTATGTGCCAGCATGCTCGCATGAGCAGAACCGTGGACGGAGAGCCACTCGTTGGCGTAATTAAAGTTAGCGCACGTCAAGGTGCTCATGAGCAGGGGTGTGGGCAAGCTTGAAGAGGCAGTTAACAGGGCAGAGCAAGGGCGATCAAGAAGAAAGAGGGCTTCACCTGTCCAGCAGGAGCCAGGAGCCCCTGTCACTCCTCCTGATTGCCTCCAGATTGGCGCCGTCCGGCTGTGGAATCAGAAGCATTTTGGAGCTGCAAGCAGACCATCACAAGCCTCGTTTGTGAAATCAGAAGCAATGAAGAGCTGTGAGCAGACTGTCATGACCCATTTTGGGTTCCCCATCGATGCTGACCAGGTCTGTGCACCAGTCCACACGCAGCACCAGGTGTACGCAAAGCACCAGAGGTCTGCATGGTGCCACATCAAAGCTGTGGAGGTCTGCATGGTGCCACATCAAAGCACCAGAGGTCTGCATGGTGCCACATCAAAGCACCAGAGGTCTGCATGGTGCCACATCAAAAAGCTGTGGAGGTATGTGCACTAGTCTACACACAGCGCTAGGCCTGTGCACTGTGCAGCACAGCACCAAGTCTGTGCAGAGCACCAGGTCTGTGCACAGCTGACACGCCAGAGTTCTGCACACAGCTTAAGAATGCTGCGGATGTCTGTGCACAGCAAAGCGCCAGTTCTGCACACTACACAGCTGAAGAACGCTGTGAATGTCTATGCGCAAGGTCAACAAAGCTGCCGCAAAAAATCTTTGTTGTGATGACTAATGCTTGCATACCTCCGGGCAGGTGTGCCAGTAATGACATTGCTTGTGCATTGCATGCTGTGAATGTCTGTGCATACCAACCCCTTCACACACGGGGGCCCCATTGTGGAATTGAAGATGGCCAGATTGCCTAGCAAGTGCCAACTGGATCTGGCAAGGTAGAGTACAAAACATGTGCTTCCACGAACCTGAGCACCGTTGTTTGCTGGTAGGTGGCCAGGTCTCCCAGCAAGCGCATGCTGGCCAACCTTGAATCACTGACAGCCAAGGGCACAGAGGGGCTCAGCCTAAGCTTTTCATTTGGAAATCTAGGCCTGTTCCTTTCAGGCTCTGGTATGCTGCTGCTTGAAGTGCTATTTGACGGAGGCTGTTCCACTGATATATGGGCTGTAATCTCAAATTGAAGCTGGGAGCTGCCTACCCTGTACCCCTGCACATACAAGCATGTACGCATGAGTAGTAACCAACACAGCGTGCGACCAATCTTTCGTGCAGTACGTCCACGCTTCATCTTAATACAGATACGCTTACCAAGGTCTGACCCGTTGCATCCATGAAGCAATTGCTGAGCACAAGTGCATCCTTGGCACAAAGATGACAAGCAGTCATGAATGGAGGGCACAACACGGATGCTCTTTGTGTGGCTGCGTGGCTGCAAGCACGCCAGCAGGCAGGGAGGGCACCAACTACCAATTACCCCATGTACTGTCCCACAAGCCATAATGGCGATGTCTGCCAACACTTTTCCCCCATGCGGATCCAATTGCTAAATACATAATGCAGCCGCTGTGGGACGCTGCAGATTTTTTTGAGTCTTAACCGACCCATGCAATTCTACCCCGCTTCCCAGTCATGGCGCAGCACCAGTAAGGAGCATCAGTGCAATGTCCAGGCCTGCCCTGGCTACAGCGTGGATCATGTCACCCCACATTTGGACAAAACCTTGTTTATGTTGCATGCACATGAACATGCCCGAGCTTGCAAGTCTGCATCCCCTGCTCCCGCCTTGTCCCCTCGACCCCGGCCTTACACTCACGCTGTACCACAGAGGATCAAAGGTGAGGCAGTGAGCCGAGCACGGCCGGTTGCCAAGCAGAATGTCAATCGGATCAGTAAAGAAGTCGCAATTCAGGTTGGCTCTCCTGCACTTGCACAGCCACACACATGCACGGAATGAGCTGCACGCCTGTCTCTCTCGGGCTGGGCAAGAGCTCGAGGCTGAGCAGCGCCAGCATTGAACTGGCCGCCAACCACCCACGTGCGCTTGTTGGAGCCGGTGAAGGTGTGATCCCAGACCTGCTGGCTAGAGCACTTGCATGTGAAGCCTTGGCTGTCGCGCTGCTGCTCTCCATCCACGTAGTACCACCCGCAAGTGGGATCTGAATCAAAGTCGTCAGCCTGCGCAGTCAGCACAACCCAGCGAGGCGCCGCCAGGAGCAGCTTGATCCAGGTTTTGGGGGCAATGCAAGATTTGGTCAAAGCAGGTGATCAAGATAAAATGCCAGAACATATACCTCCTTGTGACCGAACCACTCAAGCAAAAGCCATAGCCCATCTGAAAGAAAAGTGCAAGCGCATTCACAAGGCCGTTTCAAAGACCTATGCCTCTATTCGCCTTCTCCACTCACTCTGCACTTGTTGTCATCTGGCCGCACAATCACCTCCACTGGCTTGTAGTTATAAGACTTGATGTACTCCAAAGGGTAGCTGGCAAACACAGGGCTTTTGGTCAGCCAGATCTTCACCGGAGTCTCCACATCCCGGCAGGAGCAGTCCTGGTCAATCTCATAGTTGCAGGGGCAGGGGCATTGACCGTTCGGGCTGCAAAGCAGTGCAAGATTATGAATATAAGGGTTTCAGGTGTTCATACCCCAAGTTTCGCTGGACAGTCAACCTGGCTGTGATGTGCTTTTGGGTGTAGGAAAGATACGTCCGGCCCATATCGTGCTGTCAATAGTTTCATTTTTTGTGGTCATTTTGTGTCAAAAGAGAATTGCATGGGAGTCGCTGGGCAAGCAAAACGGGACTGACCTGCCAATGCATCTTAGGTCAAGCTGCAGCTCCTCGGTCGCCAGGGTCTGCGCCCCGCCCACGCTAACTGTGAGCACAAGCTTTTTGTCACATTCCAAATCTTCTTCCTGTTGTGACGAAGAGCCCCGTACGCAGGATTCCAGGCTGCTGCTGGACAGCACTGCACACTCCCCGCTTGGAATGACAGGAAGTAAAGAGACCACATGCATTAACAGATAAGTCCCAAAAAAGCTCCAGTTTGGCGCAATGGGGGAGCGTCCGTGAGGCTGTCTACCCTCCCTCCTGTTGGAGGACATGCTCACAGAGGGGGAAGACGGATGGTTCGGCTGGCCGATTCGGACGAGATTTGCCGATGAAATGTACATGAATATGAGATATTAGATTCTAAGCCTTAAAGTTGGTTCGTGTCAGGAAGACGAAGGAACCGCATGTGTGGGCGAACAGACACAAGGTGTGACAGGAACCAGCACAAATCAAGTTGACTGATGAATTATACTCTTTTATATTTATTTGAAGCTTAAGGTCCACACTATGCTGTCCAGCCGGTAACTCAGTCTTCACCTGCCAGACAGACAGACGTGGGGATGCAGCCTGAATTCTCTGTCATTGAACAAAGAGGTGTGTCAAAGCCTTGATTTGGGTGTGCACATGTAGTGCACAAGGTAGTACAGTACAGCATGTATTATGTTGTGTGCACGGGAGGCTTTTCCATCTCTGCAAATGCAATGCAGTATGCACTGCCAGAAAGAAACGTGTACAATGCAGTATGGACTACCAGAAAGGAAGTTCTCTCAACAGTCATGCGATGTTGCAGGACATTCCTTGTAAGAGCACCTTCCCTGTCCCTACATGCATGCTTGCTTTCAAGGCATCTTCATACCATGATATTACTTGCACATTTGCACGACTGTTTTACATAGGATTAAGTGTAAATGCTAGGATTCCTGAGGGCGTAGTCTTTCTCCCTTTCATTCTAGTTAGGTTGTAAGCCTGTTAAACCCCACTTGAAAAACTTGAGAAACACCCTGCTAGACTTCAACACACACTCTGTCGTAATTTCAATATCCAGCAAGAATCATAAATTAGAAGGCTGAAGCAACAAACAAGCAAAAGGCTCATTTCAGACTCCTAGAAGGTTGTGATGGTCAGGAGGCCTCCATCACCATCACAAATGTTCCACTTCCCTGTTTGATGGTGGGGCATTGCCTTGTGCTTTGTAAGGAACGCTAATCGAAATTGCACCTACTTAAAAATCCCCCTATTATGAGTTATGTTCACGACAGCACGTTTAGGGGTATCCCTGCTGTGTAGTCATTTCTTCCTTTCTTCTTTCTTTAGACTTCCGAGCAGGAAACCGGGTTTCCGAAACCCATAGGTAAGGCAAGGTTTGCATAGCTGTACCTGCCAAACAAGGGCCGGCCAAGTGCAGGTTTTGCAACGCAACCAAAAACCCAGGCCAATAAGTAATTGTGCAAGTGCCAGAGATCAAGAGAGTACCAAGCACCTCAGGCACAGCTAGCGACCCCCCTTCTGGTGGAGTGACGAAACTTTCAGCCTGGCAAAGCAATCATTGCATATGTTGGAAATGCACCAACTATTTTGAAAGCACATGCTCTATCTATCTTGTACACGGTGCAAGTCACACGTATTGCAAATCTCAGCTTATGAGGGACTTTGTGTTCTCATGTCTTTTTCAATGTTGTCAGAACGAAGCTGAAGTGGATGTCACGCCAGATAAGTGCAGTGCCAGATTTATGCTGTATTATGACCCGGAGGTTGGTTGAGTCAGTTGGTGGAGTATTTGATCCTGTTTTCAGTTCATATATAGCTGTTTTGAACACGTCAAAGACGAACTCACAGTCATACCTTGTTTGCTCTTAGAGACCTTTAAAGATGTACACCAGGGAGCAGCCCCCTCTAGCCCTTGCAAGGGCCCAATTGGGGGGCAACAGCAGGGAAGTATAGGCACTTTCGGTAAACATTGAGTGGGGGCCGGAAGTACCTTCTCCATTTTTTATTAAAAGTTTGAGGGAGGCCCGGAGTTGAGTTTCTCAGATCAACGGTTTGGCCCTTTAAAAATAGTGATAGTGAGGTGGCTAATATGCTAGGCGTGGCAGCGCCCAGTCCGGTCCAGTCCAGTCCAGTCCACCGACTGTTGCTGCAAGTTGTAACCAGCAATCCCAGCGGAAACCAATCTTACTGAAGGACAAGCCTTGATCTGAGCACCACGTCCATGAAACTAATTTGTCCTTTCAAGCTGATGTGCTGTGGCATCTTCCAGGCTGCTGATGGATAGGACCGCTTACAAGGTTGCAAGTTTACAAGGTTGCAAGATACAAACAACTTGCTCGCCCTTCATGCTCTATACTGAGCCATATGTGACAAACAGAAAGCAACATGTACGCGTCTTCATTTACCAAAGGTAGTACCACTAAGCAGCAAAAACAGACTGGTTCAGCCTGGAAGGAAAGCAAGAACAACCCGCAACTCTCTTTCGCCTTCAAAATTTGCAAGTGGGATATCAGGCGTGCCCAAGCCATAGTAAAGGCAATGGTACAGGATCCAACAGTAGGCTTACTGTTACAGCAAGCGCGCTGATGCCACGCTCTCAGCAGCAAGTAGTTACAGAAGCAAACAGAAAATTAAAGCAGCCAGTCTGCAACCAGTCATGCTTGCCTTTTTTCAACCATCACCGGTTGAACAGGTGTGCACAAATACAAATTTGCGCATAAAACAGCCATTATAAAAAGGCAAGACGACGACAAAAAATATTTACAATGTGCTGGGCTGCCTTATGACAACAGCAAAATGAGCTCACCTGCAAGAATCCAGCTTCCTCAGCTGTAACGAGCCAATGAATCAAAGAGAGCTTGTTGCTGTAAGCAACACAAGCACGGGCACCATCACAGCCACATTGATCCCCATGACCACTTTGTAATATTACATTAACAACTCGTAGCCCTTCCTAAGAATGAATGATTTGCACTGGAGCCGCTCATACAGCTCATGCCTCTTGCTGCTGCCTCCTTGTCAACAAATTTCCCTCTGAAGACAGCTTCATGCTGGTGCTGCCTTGTCAGGAGGAGGGAGGAAAGCGGCGCTGATGTTGGAAGCCACGACGTCAGACGGGGCAACAGTGTTTGCGCCCTGCATGAAATCCACATTTCCTTTCTGGTATGGGCTTCATTCATTTGCTATGACAATGGCGAGGATTTACGGAGGATTGGACACTTCCTGGATTGGACAGTATTCCCTTGCTTGCACGTACGTGCCATCCACATGTACATTGCGCTCCTTAAGAACACAATTATTAGTCAGAATTCCGCATCAGTGCCCGAGCACAGTGTAGCAATTCATCTCATTTGTTGAACATATGAAATAGAGGGGGGCAGCAAGGAAATGATTACGCAAACAAAGCTCACAAAGTGTCCGCGGGAGTGTTAGGGTTTTTTGCAGCGTGCACACACCTTGCTCCTGACAACACGCTCTTTGTAAGGCCTCAATCCTCCTGCCCTGCTGCTTGACCTCAATCCTGCAGCCAGAGAGGGAAGGTCGAATACAAGGCCGGCCAGCTGTTGCATACTTTCACTTGCAGTCACTCATCCCTACCTCTTTACGCCATAATCTACCGAATTGAGGTTAGAAAGCATGACATAAGAGGCAGGAATGACATGATCATTCACATACGTATGGGGCGGATATGGTCTCGAGCTGAATCAGCGAGACTTCGCTGCTCGCTGACCAGCCAACCAACGGGGACGGCAGCCTCACAGATAGCACAGACAGAGGCTATATCATGGGCTGCTCTGGGCTGCCGCGAGTTTGCTGTGCGTGCCTATTGCCGGATTCCAGCAATCCCAGAACCCTAGTGGCTCAAAGCACTAAGGCGCCCACCCACCTCTTGCCATGTCATTGGATCCCTTTGAAGTGTCAGAATTTGTGGCAAAAGCACGCAAGGCCTCGCTTGAAAACCCGGCCACCCTGGCCAGCACTCGAGCGCAGCAGGGGGCGTGCGCTGCAGCGGGCTCTACAAATCTCATCGCAAACATTTCTACAATAAATTATGTTGATGACCCAGTAAATAATAAAAAATTGGAACTCTGGAGCCCTGCTCATGCTTCTGTCTGCTCTGTGGGATTCAGTGTTGTGCTGTTCAGGGTCTCCGTCTTGGCTGGGGCCTGTGCCGCTCGCTCATCCACCTCCTTTGGCGCCTGGGGTGGTACCTGGAATGGGAGACATGCGTGCCATGTGAGACTCATACATCGTGAGGCACGCATGTACATGCCGCATAATGTGTGCTCTGTCCTGAACTAGCAGCTGCTTGCCAGCCATGGAGTATCCTGCTTGAAATCTTCGTCCATTGGCACCTTGAGGTTTGGCACTTGAGGTTTGGCTGAGGGTGACCCAGCTATTCAATTGCTCTTGCTAGTTGTTCTGGTCAAGTGTCATCACAATAGTTGACTTCAACGTGGGGCATGCAAGCGCACATCCCAGCGCGAAGGGTGTGAAGCCTGAATATCACTTCAAACATGCTACATGAAGGGAGCATGTGACTTGTGATGTCCAGGATGAAAATTATGTCTTTTTTCATGCCCTTGCTTACAATGTGCTATTTGAGGAGATTCGCAGAACAATTTGCTGAGTTTACTGGTAGGACTTACACTGGAGACACAGGCACTTTTTACTTTGACAACATTGGAGCTGAGGATGTGAAATTGTTTCTCTTGAAGCAGACATACAAATCATTTCTATTTCTTTCTGAGACTATGGATAATTTTTTGTCTAGCTTGCAGTGTCCAGCAAGCCCAGCAGTCAACCCATCTGGCTGAAGGTCTAGACCCATTGTAACCTTAACCACCATAAGGGGAGAAAGTACCTACCGCGAATTGCGGCTGCTGGTCCCCCCTTGGTTCAGCCTCTGCTGCTGTCTCATGCTGATCAGACCTCACGTGCCCGCTGTCTCCTCCATAGCCCTCGGCGCCTGCCTCTTCTCCGCCCATTTTTATGGTGCGTGAGGTGTTGTATCCTTCCGGCCCAACCTCTCCTGCTCGTACATGATGATGCGCCAGCGGGCAAAGGTGTTGCCGTATCAGCGTTTACATCTAGCTAGCAAGCTGCATTGCTGGGGTTCACATTGTTCTGGCACCAGGCTCGCCCATGAAAGATGGAAGTCAGGCCTACCTGTTGGGGCTTGCCCATGCAAGAGTCTGGACAGAGCACTGCGCTGCAAGAACGCATACAAGTGCACGGGCCTGCAAAGCTGGTGTATCATGCTTGCCTCTTGTGAGAAGGTGATTAGCTGTTTACTAAACTGCAAATTTTAGAAATTTACCAAACACAATTTGCTGATGATGTCATCACAGCTTGGTCCAGATCTCTGCATCGACCTCAGATCTGGAGAGGTATTGGTGATATTCATCAAACTCGTCGGAAAGTTGTGCTTCTTTTAATTCAAGGTTGAATCCAATTGAATAGCAATTGAATCAGATGGGATTCAAATGGGCATTCGAATCAAGTCAAACTTGCTTTGAATGTCACCTGAATCAGATGGGATTCAGATGAGTCATTTGATTCAAGAGGCCTCCCCTCTGAATGGACCTTGAATCAACTGAAATTCACATGGCCTTCAAATGGG
>LFIK01002217.1_pt1 | contig 15675 bp, 20 predicted proteins | sample 643401 | NCBI WGS metagenome assembly LFIK01 (sample SAMN03777447, study PRJNA286221) | soda lake metagenome | biome: soda lake; feature: Kulunda steppe; material: water; isolation source: sample T5-Br brine of Lake Tanatar-5 | place: Russia: Kulunda steppe | collected 2010-07
ATCCACAGGTGAAGGGCAGGACCCTAGCATCCACAGGCAGGACCCTAGCATCCTGGCATCCACAGGTGAAGGGCAGGACCCTAATATCCACAGGCAGGACCCTAGCATCCTGGCATCCACAGGTGAAGGGCAGGACCCTAGTATCCACAGGCAGGACCCTAGCATCCTAGCATCCACAGGTGAAGGGCAGGACCCTAGCATCCACAGGCAGGACCCTAGCATCCACAGGTAAAGGGCAGGACCCCAGCATCCACTGGTGAGGGGCAGGACACTGGCCTTGTGTGGACAGCGTGTGTGCCTGCAGCAAAAAGACACCTGTGCTTTTGTGGTTGCGATGGCAGGCACAGGTTCTTCTCCTGTGGGTGCAGGCCCCTGCATGAGGCAATCTGAGGGATGCTGTGTGGGGGCCCACCAGAGACAAGAACAGGCGTGAACCGCATGTGGAATGGTGTAGAATTGGTAAGAAAAAGAATGGCCATTGCCTTGTGTGGCCGCAGGTGTGCCTGTAATTGCTGTCGAGTACAAGCATGTTGGGCAACGCTGGTGTGGGCAAGAGGCAAGTGAAGGGTGTGCATCCTTGACAGTATGGCACACAATTGTTCCCAATTGAGTAAAAGCTAATCCATGGGCGATTGAGGCACAAGAGAGAGTACAGATCACAAAAAGAATTGTGTGAAAAATAAGCCCTAAAGATAGATTTCACTCTACTGCACTCAAATTTGTCCATTTTAAAGCTCCATTCTGAATAGTGGGCTCCCAGGTAACCTGGGTAACCTGTCTGATTGACTGTTTGTAGACTTTTTGTAAGTACTGCCTACTTGTATTGGAAGACGTTGCTCGATGCAAGCTGCCTAGTAGCCAGGTGTGGATAAACCTCTTAAGTCAGGCCAGGCCTTATCCAAAAAGGCAGCCTGGTGCCACTTGCAAGCACAGGGCTGCGGCAACAGGCTACAGCACCCCAAAGCGATGAAGGGCACCATTATCTAGCCTAATTTAGGATTCCTGGATGCTGCTCCTAGCATGCCATCCTGCGTACTATTCATCCTAGACCCAGGTTGCTGCCAATCATTGAATGGCATCTTACCAACAGGTAGAGTGCTCCCTTTATCATGTGCATCAAGTCCCAACTCAAAGGAGCATTGTTTCCTCTACTCACTGCAAGCTGACGCCTTCTCACTCCGCTTGCCCCTGCAGGTGCCAACATTGCTTGATCTGAGGGACAATGTCCTGGAGATCATGAGGCGCCATGCTTGCGGTAAGTGCTGCACGGGATGCATGCTTTTCGCTTACTTATTGCTGCTCCATCCCCGGCGCTTTCTGCATTGAGCACCACTCAAGGGCACCATAATGGATGTAGGGTGAACAAAGCTAGTAGAGAGTGTGCACGTTAGGTCTCTTCTTCTTGCTTGCTGCTTCTTGCTCTTTGACTGCAGGCTGGCTGGCTGCATTTTTTGGGATATAGGAGGTGTCCTTTATCTCACACAACACACAAGCGTGACTTGTAGCGTGTTGCTGCTGCAGCAACAACATGTCCACAAGGCCTTCTATTTGTGTGTGGTCTGAGCCCCTAAATTTCTCTAAAGAGACCGCGCAGTCTATCACTGTGACCGTGAGTGCACCGCCTGTCAACCTAACAAAAGCTGCTGCAGTGCCTGCCCACCTAACACAAGCTGCAGTGACTGTCCACCTGACAAAAACTGCTGTGCCTGTCCCTTGGCCCAAGTTTCAGCGTCTCACACTGCCTGCGCTTGCGCTTGTCCAGGCCCTGATGCAGGTGGCGCACACATTGTGGCGCACAGCTTTGGCTCTGCCGTGGCATCCACCATCCTCCAGGTGAATCACTGAAATCACACACACCATACCAAGATCCTCCAGGTGAATCGCTGAAATCACACACACCATACCAAGATCTGTCAGAAGCCCACCGTTGCAAGGCCCTTGCGCTCGACAAACCATGCCTGCAGCAGAGTTATCCAGGGTCAGGTGTCCAAGGAATGTTTAAGAAGACGCCCTCTGCACATTTTTTGTACCCTCCCCCCCTTTTTGAAGTGCCCTTAATTGTTGTTGCTTTAATTGTAATGAGGCCTATCCATTTGCGTGCTGTTGTGCAACTGCCTGCTGCTTGCAGCCTGGCTTGTGAATCATGCTGCAAAATTCCTGGCAAAATTCTGCCTTTTGTCAAGCTTCTCCTCACTGGCAAGCCAAAGATCAGTAGCTTTCAGGCAAAGCTTGGATGTGTATTATTACAATACTATTGTATGATACAATTTGTATCTTCATCTGTGCACCTGCTTTCTGACAAGCACAAAGCACTGCTTTTGTGCAACTTCCTTGGATAACGCCAGCTTGAATCCATTTATGACACAAACCATGCATCCAACGTACTTTTGTATGAGTGCATCTCCGCACTGCCGTTGTTGCCGCGCTGCTATTGTTCAACTGTTAAACACCATGGCCGCGCTGCTGGTGCGTGTATGGCGCACAGGCCGAGCCTGGCGCGGTGGCATCCCTCTCCCTGCTGGACCCCATCTGTCTTCACATGTGGATCCCGTCCCTGCTGATCAACTTCATCTTCCGTCCCTTTAACTTTTTCCACCCCAAGAATGACCTGGGCCTCACCCGCGAGAGGGGCCAAAACATACCTGCCGCTTCCCCCGTCCCCTCTGCCACCACTTCTTCCACCGCCAGTTCAGTTCTCAACATTGCCGATGTCTTGGCCGCTGCACCTGGTGCCGCCCACTCCCGCGCACTTGGTGATGGTGTTGCTGCTGTCAGCATGACGGAGGGTGTCCCTGCCACCACCCTGCTCGCTGGAGCCCCTGCCGGCCCCAGCCAAACCACGCCTGGGAGTGCTGCACGCAGCAGCTGCACTGTCACCAACACCTTCAGTGCTGGCAGCGTGCTCGGCAGCGCCTGCGGCGGCGTGGCGCAGCGCCGGGCCAAGGCCTGTGGGGAGGCGGGCATGTGCCTCCTGCCCGACGCAGACGCACAGCAGCCCTGCAGCAAGCTGGGTGCTGTGCGCGCTTGGGAGAGCGGGGCAGGTTGTGCGGAGCGCGGGCAAAGCGGCCAGGGGCCAGGGGTGGTGGGCGGGGATGACGGGGATGGGAAGGCTGCAGGTCTGCTGGGCTGCGGGGCGGGGAGCGCTCGCTTTGAGGAGGGGCTGTTGGACGTGTTGCGCACAGGCAGTGTAGCCAAGGCGCTGGAAGGATTGCAAGGCGTGTGCAGCTTGTGTGCACGCACGTGCAGTGTGCGGCTGCGCGGATGGCTCGCTTGGGGCTGGTCCTATGTGCCCGTGCCCCATGTAGGGCGGTTGATCAAGGTGAGATGTGGGACGGCAAAGCATTGGGCGGCTTATGGAGGTATGAGATATGGGGCGGCAAGCTGTTGCTGCTGCATGCGTGCCCATACTGGGAGAGCCCTTGCGCAGGAGGGAAGTGGGGGCAGAGCTGGCGAGCAGCCAGATGGATGAGTGGGAGATGATGGATGCCTTTGGGTCCATAATTTTGGAGGGCCGTTGTTTTAAGGATAAAGCTCAGTACTTCATTTCGAGGAATGATAAGAATTGATAAAGGAGTGGTAAAAAAAGTGATCTCTGGGCACTTTTGGGCACTTGAATAATGCCAAGTTGCGCTGCATGTAGGGATGCTCTCTCATCCTCTTGAACCGCCCTAGCGATCTCGCCAATGCTGTTCAAGAAAGTTTCTGCATGCATACACACAGACGCGCACATGCACATGCGTTTCTACTGTGCTTGGCGCCCTGTGTGTATGCAGGAGCTGATGCTGCTGGGGCCTGCACGCGAGATGCACTGTGCAGTAGCTTTATGCCGGCTCATGGACTGGAGGGATGCCAGCTGCTCAGCGCAGGCCTTAGCCCCCCTCGCACAGAAAGGCAAAGCCCTGTTGGCCCTCTCAGGTTTGTTTGAGGACACCATACTTCATCTGTCTTGACACTTCCGCATAGACAGCCAGGTCTTTCACCGCATTTTAAAAAAGCCCATGTGACACACAGTGTTAGGATATAAACCTGTGCGACATTTTGGAGCTTGGGTCCCTTAATGGTCGCCCTTCATTAGCAATAAAGGACACCACACGCACCCCTTGCAGTTGGATTTTGCACTTTTAATCCACCTCTGCCTGTGGGCACTCTCATTGTTGTTCACCTGCTCCAGGCAGGGGCAGGCTGCTCCCCTTCCCCCTGCGTCCTCCACCTGCACGTTGCCCCTCCTCTAGTGCCAGGCAAGGACGGGCTGCTCCCCTCCGCCCCTCAGTTCCCACTTGCTCGCTGCCTGCCCCCTTGTGTCAGGCAAGGATGAGCTGCTGCCCGCCCCCCTGCTTGCGTCCTGGGCGCTCGAGCACGTGCCCGGCCCCCCACGGGTGCACCTCTTCCGTGACCTGCGCCATGCCGACATCCTGCTGTACGGACCAGCCCAGGTTGGCCCAGATTTCAAACTCCTGGTGCTCTGCAATGTCATCTTTTGCAGTGATCAGACTGCTTGATCCGCGCTCAGTACCACCGCCTGCAGCTGCTTATCCACGACTTAAGCTGCGCTTTTCTTGCTCCTTGCTTACGACCTTGGCCAGTGTTTCCAGCTGGTACCTCTGGCGGGTGTTTCTGGATCACGATGTTGTTTCATCATCTTTGAGTGCTTTTGGGCTTGCACGCAGGCATGTGTACGCTGAATCTGCCCCTGCCGCTTCATGCCATGTTGCAGGACCAGCTGGTGATGGAGATCATGCACATGGCCTATGGCTCACTGCACCCAACTCAGCGTCATTGAACAGCAGCAGCTGGTGATGGAGATCATGCGCATGGCCTATGGCTCACTGCACCCAACCCAGCGTCATTGAACAGCAGCAGCTGCATGGGGTTGCACAGAGTTTGGGCTGCACAAATTTGCAGGCAGTACTGTGCCTGGATAAATAATGTGCAGTTTGGAGCTTTGATCAATCCAAGGTAGGACTGTGCTTGTGTAGTTGCCTGGTTATCGAACGAATCATTTGAGACCACTACAGAACTTCTTGAATGCTGGGCACCAAGAGTATGAGGCTTTTTTTGAGGAGCTGCACAGGAGTTGTTTGGTGTCTGGTGTGGCACAAACCCAGCGTGCAATCCCTGTGCAGCATTTATCCTGTTAGGTTTTTATGGTTGCATGGCAGCCCTTGGTTTTGTCAGAATGGTGCCGTCAGCCTCCAGTTGTACAATGCTTAGCAGAGGCCCAGGGCCCCCCTTTGACCGTGCAGCTCTCCCTGGCTCCAAAGAGGGATTTTTTGCTGGCTGTAAATTAATTACATTGTATGCGGACTTTTTGGTGTCGCATGTTTGTTCCAAAGCTAGAGCAACGTCCGGGACCCTGTGACGGCCTTGAGCCCTAATGCCTGATTCCAATGTTTGTATGTATTTGAGCGGTATTTTAGGTTGAAAAAGGCATGTGTGTCTCACTGAGCTGTCATGTACGGACACAAAAAGACTTTTATTTGGTAGCAAACACTGCTGGCAACAGGGTATACAAAAGGGTATAACCTGCCATTTCATGGTGGCAAACGTTTCCACCTTACTTTGCAAAGTAATTTATACTGTGTCTTTTTAATGTGCCTTTTATTATCGTGCCTTTTTCAGTGTGCATGAGAGTGCCTGCACTTTTTGTTGCACGTAAATGAGAGGTAATGGAATGATATGCACGAGCCCTTGCTGCACTTGCTATTTTAAGCGTAGCTGGACTCACGCAACTTTGCATGTCCTATTTGCCCCCCATTTCGTGTGAACGTATCTACTTGTCTTGTTGAACATGATCTGTACGTGTACATGTCTCTTTGTCTTTCTGAACATGACCTGTGTTAGACATTTAATGAATCCTTCGAGTCCATCCTGAACATAAGGCTCTGGGGCTAGGTTTATAGGTCCAGGCAGCTTGCCGTCACAGCAACGAGTACGGTACTCCATGTTCCCTCTGATCGGAGCGGAGTAATAAGAGATCAAAGGTGTCTGTTATTACCAGTGAACTCTTGATACTCCCAGAAGTAGCCAGCCTGTGCAGGCATACCACAATAGACAATGAGGAACATACTTGTATTAACGTAAGTAAGCATATGCTTACTTCTACGATTAATAGCAAAATGCATGCAATCCTTAAATCGTTCCAGTCTTGCCCTTATCATCGATGTTGTGAGACTTATTGAAAGATTTAACTTTCTCTGGTTAAACAATGTTCCATCCATCCTGTAGAGTGAATAATAGGTAAATTTTTGTTGTATACTAAAAGATTAATTGATCTTCGTTTAAGGACTCCCTGGCGGGAGCCCCGATGAATATTAATTGATGATTGTCATATGAATATTAAAAACGCAATGAAATTGTAAATTTTGGATAACGGGATTGCGCTAGAGGAGCCAAACACAATGGCACCCGGTGCAAAGGACTACGCCCGCTTTGATCATGCCCTTCTTGTATCTCTTATCAATGGCCTGGGTACTTGGAATAGGTTAGAGAAGGAAGATGAGCAGGGCAGGGTGGAGAGGTTGAGCTTCTACGAAAAGGACGTGGACTGCTTGGGTGAGTGCCAGAGATGCTATGTTTGTAAATGGCCGGTGGTTGAATCACACTTGATAAAGCAGAGACTGCGCTCATGAAGGCCAAAATGGGTGCTACAATAATGCAGCTGTCGCACTGACAGCTGAACGACAGCTAGCGTGCCTGTGATTTGCCAGTACCTTTCTGTCAGGTAGTATACCACAATCTAAATCTGTTTAATATGCACAGGGTGCTTGAAAGACTTGCAGCGCTTCTTGCGCAAAGATGACCCCGACACGCGGGAGGTGTTCTTCAAGCTTGGGGCTTTTGACACTGCGCGCAAGGACTTAGTGCCGCTGCTCATTCATTATCCTCAGGACCACGACATTGTGTACAATGCACGTGAGTGGTATTGTTCTCATATCTGCCTGTACGCTGCTTATTGCACTGCACCAGCGCAGTTGTCGCTTTGCTCTCACCATCAAAAAACCACTTAGATGGTGCATACTTGCTCAATGAGGGCCTGATTCATGACACACAAACAAAATAATATTCTAGCCTGGCACATTGCCGGTCTGTGCAAGCACATTGGCCATGGCAAGTGCTAGTGCTGCTCATGGGTCGCCTATGCTGCTGCGCTGCCCTCGCAGTCAAGGTGCTTACCTTCCTGACCATGCCCGTCAACACCACATCAGCGCGGCCCCAGGAGCAGCAGCAGCTCATTGATAAGATTAAGGTGCTGGACTGAGCGGGAGACCTGAACAACTGTGTCCCTTGGTTTCCTTAATGCCAGCGAGTGCCACATGAGCGCAGCAAGGGGGCCCTTGCTTATGACTGGAATGGGCCTCCTGCATCAATGAGGCACTGCGCAGCCTCCTTGGTACATATAAAATGATGTGTATCCTGCTCCTTTTGCTAGAGGATCGCGCTCAGCCCCAAGACTCAGCCCTCAGGCCTTGTCCCTCCGTTGCTTGTTGATCCTATCTGCAGGCGGCATGGCCTTTCGAAAACACTCTAGGATGGACTTGAATGGTTGTGCAAGACCCAGACGCATGCGCATGCACACACACATGCGCATGCACTCCCACACAAGCGCTTACACGCATGCACACAGTCTGGTTCACATGACATGCTGTTCACTTCACCGCATTTGTATAGGAAGCATTCCTGCTGCCTCCGCACGAGGGCGCCCTCACCGTTGTGGCAGATGTGGCAGCCGCCGCGCTAGACCGCCACCCACGCATGACCGAGGAGCAGGCGTGCTCGGTGCAGCTGGTGCTCACCTTCCTGCGCAACCTGCTCTTCCTGCCGGAGGTGCAGGTGCGTCGGCAGCGAGCTCGCCACTTTTCATGAGTGGGGTTCCTCAATGCTGCATGCACTGCGCAGCCAAGCATGAGACAGGCCATGCCCAGCTGTTATACATGCATGCACCAGTTGGAGGAAGGCACGCCCCTGCTTTCATTCTCAGGGCACAAGTTGGGAGCCACAGGCGATGGCACCAGCCCACACAATGAGACATTGCGATGCAGCACAGCCCTGGTGCGCTCCGCCACACACTGGGGCGTCCTGTAACGCAGCACAGCCCAGGTGCTGTGCACCCCACCACACAGCCCCCGGTGCACCCCACCACACAGCATGCATGAGCATGGGCCTCCTGGCTGGCCCTTGGCCATCGGTGCACGGGGGCAAAGATGAGCTCCTCATGAGGGCTGCCTGGCTGCTCTGGCGGTGCGCGTGCTGCAGGGCCCGCGCGCGGAGGGGCGCGGAAGCTACCTCCAGGAGGCGCTGTTCAAGAACCTGTTTGAGGCAGACATCATGGAGCTGCTGCTGGTGGTGGCGCAGCACGCTGGGGTGCGTGGGGTGGGCGTGTGCACATTTGTGTGCAACTTGCGCACAGCCTGCTTGTTGCCTGCTCGATGCCTTACTCTTCAGGATACTGTGTGGGGTTGCTACCGCGGCTGGTGCAAGTACTAGCGCAGGTTGGATGAGATAGGTGCCTGTGCTAGCAGGGTCCTTCTGGGGTGTGGGTCCATGCTTGCAGGGGGGAGGTGGCTGCGGTGTCAGAAGAGGGGACACTATAGTTATGCTGCTTGTCCACACATGCACCGCCTCCTGCACTGGCCTCTTTTGCTCCCTCCACGCCTCCTGCATGCCAATCGCACAGCATGATGACAGCTTGACTCGCTCTCCCCAACATTTGGAGCCACTTAACAATGCCTCCCCTTTGGTGGCTGCCTGCTTTACAAGTTGATGCACAGGACTAGATGGACAGGAGAAAATTTGGCCAAAAGGACACCTGGTCACAGTTTGACCATCGCCAGTGCATTTGCTGCATTCTGAGTGGCGCAGCATGCCGGGTAACTGCCCGTGCGTCACGCTTCTCATGCATGAGTGGCTGCATGCTTGCCGCCGCTGCTTTACGTGCGCACAGGAGCGGCCCTTCAAGTCTGAGATGGCCCTGCTGCTGGACATCTTCCACCAGATCTACAGGGGCGTCGACCCTGAGGCCCTTGCGCAGGTGTGCAGCACCACACATAAATCCCGCACGCAACTGAGCTCTGGCTGGATTGCTTTCAGGGGTGCAGCAGTCGCACTGCTCAGGCGACGTGTCTTGCCAGAGTACTTCAGCATACAAAGCCGCCGACGTCTTGGAACTGCAGCATTTGAAACGGTGGCCTTTTCCTGCGACAAGGGGGATCGCCTGGTTGCTTTTCCTGCGACAAGGGGGATCGCCTGGTTGCTTTTCCTGCGACAAGGGGGATCGCCTGGTTGTTTTCCTGCGACAAGGGGGATCGCCTGGTGGCTGTACCCAAGCCACCCTTGGGCTGGCCATAATTGGGTTGGCAGCCTTCTCAGGTGCAAGGCCCATTGCTGTGCTGACTCCTGAATCTATGTATGACGCATGTCATAACGCATCGTTTTTGAGCAAATGCACCTCCAACCTGCACCTCCAAGCACATTTGGGACATGCACAGTGCGCTCAGTGGCCTGCTTCTCTGAACGTGTGCATGTGTGCGCGTGTGCGTGTGTGACACAGGCAGAAGCCCCTGCCTCCATCACCAGCCACGCTTCACAAGCAAATGATCCGTCTCAGACACAGCAAAAGCAGAGACAGCAGCAGCAGCAGCAGCAGCAGCAGCACGGCAGCCGATCGTCGCAGGGCCGCGCTCCACAGCCCAATCGTGCGCCTCAGGCAGAGGATGAGGTGGCGGCAAAGATGCAGGTGTGTGAAGTGTTGGGAATGCTGCAAGTGTCACACACGTCCTCTTAGGCTGAGGTTGAGATGCTGGAAAAGTGGCAGGCGCGGATGCAGGAGCATGTGGGTCATGCTTGATTGTCTTGGGGTGCTGGTAAGGGCGATGCGAGTGTTATCAGCTTCTGAGCGGATGTGAGCAGCTGCTGGGAATGAGCAGGAGGGTGTTAGAGAGAGGCAAGCATCTTGCATTTGCAGGCACTGTCTTTCACCAGCAGGCACCTTCCCACAACATCATACGCAGAGGCAGCTACTTGGACCTCGGCCAAGCTCTGCACGTATGCCTGCTCTCATGCGCATCCACGCCGCACGCTCGTGCACGCACAAACACACACACACATGCACTTGTGCCTGCTCGAGCAGAGCATCCTGGCCATGGAGAAGGCCCGCAAGGCAGCGGCACTGGCGGGCGCGCCCCGCTGGCACGCCAGGAACCCTGCACGCTTCGAGCGCAAGCACGCAGAGCACGGCAAAGTGATCTTGGCCAAGCCCAAGGTATGGCATGGGGCCTATGGCGCCCCCCCCCCCGTGTCCGACAGTTGTAGGCTGTGCCTTTTTGCCCCTGTGGCGTGCGCATCCCAAGGAACATGGTCGGTGCAAGCACACCCTGGCGGGGTGCAGCTCGCTGAGGGTGGCTGGCTTGTGACCGAACGTTTGGTGTGCCAGGGGTCCCCAGGCAGAGGCCAGAATTCAGTCGGGATCCTGATCACTCTTGACAGCCATCCAAGCTTTTTTAAGTGCTGCACTCTTGTCTGCGCCATGAACAGGGGATGGCATGTGCGAGCATTTCCAGCATGAGTTTACACCGCAACGTAACTCAGGAGCCTTTGACGGGCGCAGCGGCTCATAGCTTTTAGGGGCGACAGATTGAAAGCGCCGCTTGTGCCTGCTTGCCCACATGCAGGTGTCTGAGTTGCCAGAGCTGCACGTGCACGTGCCAGCAACGCAGTCCGTAACAGTGGTAGGTGCTGTGCCAGCCACTGGACTGCTGCGGCACCGGTGAGCGGTGATGCAGTGTGCAGCTGCGCTGCCGTAGTGGCGCACGCTGTGCAGCTGTGGTGCTGCAGTCACCTCTGTGGCAAGTATCATGACGGCGCTGGTTTTGTGCCCGTGCCCTGTGCTCTGCTTGGCATTAGGCTGCCAGGCAAGGGCTGCGATCGAGGCCACGCTCCATCCATGCCTTGATGGAGCGTGGCCTCGATCAGGTGTGCCCTTTCCATGGATCCAATCGGGTGTGCCCTTCCCATGGATTCAATCGGGTGTGCCCTCCCCATGGACTCAGTCGGGCGTGCCCTTTCCACGGGTTTAATCGGGTGTGCCCTTTCCATGGGTGCGTCAAGCAAGCGCGCCCTGGGTCGATGTGCTCTCACTGTGTGGGTCTCGTGCAACCTTCTCGGCAGCAGCAGCGCTAGCGCTGCTCCCTAATCATGCCACAGCCACTGCTGCACATTGACTTTCTCCTTTTGCCAGGCATCCCCTGCTTAAGAAGGCGCGCAGGCTGGCGTAGGTGGACCGCACGTGACTGGGAATTGTGGACCGCACGTGCATGCGCAATCGTGGACCGCACGTGACTGGCTGGCGTAGGTGGACCGCACATGCATGCGCAATTTCGTTTGGGTGAGGGGCGTGCTGTGTGAGAGCCGTGCCTCCCTTTGTTATCTTTGCGCAGGACAGCGCGGGGGGTGACCCCCGGGGGGTGCGCACCGCTGTGCATGCTGCAGCACGCAGGAAGCGCGAGGGGTGTGCATGCCTGTGTGCTCTCTTTTTTTGCAGGATGGTGCGGGGGTGACCCCCGGGGGGTGCACACCGCTGTGCATGCTGCAGCACGCAGGAAGCGCGAGGGGTGTGCATGCCAGTGTTCTCTCTTTTTGTGCAGGATGGCGGGGAGGTGGCCCCAGGGGGGTGCGCACCGCTGTGCATGCTCCAGCACGCAGGAAGCGCGAGGGGTGTGCATGCCTGCGTGCTCTCTTTTTGTGCAGGATGGCGCGGAGGTGGCCCCTGGGGGTGCACACCTGGGGCCCCAGCTGATGTGGCAGCTGCGGCAGTGGACGGACGAGCTGTGCAACGGCGATGGCTACAACGCGCTGATGAAGGTATGCGTGTGGCTGCAAGCGCCAAGTGTTGTTTGGCCCCGCACCGCCTGTAACCTGCAGTGCATGTGCCTGTGCTGCACTCGTGCTGGCGGGTCGTACGTCATGTGCAGCCTGCTACGCCTCCTGTGTTACCTGCTGCGTGCAAAGCGCCAGGTGCTGTGCTGTCTGGCATGAGCAATGTATACCATGCGCAGGCTTGCTCTCATGCAAGCGTGCACTCCCGGAAATCTGTGGGGCAGGTGCTGATGAAGGAGGCTGAGCCGGGCCTGGGCATCAGCCGCCTGGCGGCGCCCGACTTTGCTCGGCTCATGCGCGTCGCGCGCTTCTTCACGGCATACGCACGCGCAAAGCAGGTGAGTGTGTGTAATTGTGTGTATGTGTGATGCCGCTGGTGCGCCTCCTCTGTCTGGACAAATGCAGATCACTGATTCCAGGCACTGACGCATGCACAGCATCTAAGCAATCCAGGTGCATGCAATACAATGTTCTTGCTATGGACTCTGTAGGAAGCCCGCCAGCGCAAGCAGGAGCAGCAGAAGACACAACCACAGCAGCAGCAGCAGCAGCAGCAGCAGCAGCAGCAGGATGGGCAAGAGGATGCAGAGGCCATACAGCAGCAGCAGGAGCAGGAGGCGGCTGAGGCGGCCTCACCTTTTGCGTGCATTGCCTCTACAATGGGCTGGAGCACATTCTTTATGGTGCGTGCATTGCCTCCACGATGGGCTGGAGCACATTCTGTATGGTGCGTGCGGTGCCGCGATCGTGGGCTTGAGCAGCGTGTGCCTCATCGTGTGTACCCATAACTTTCCCAGTGGCTACGCGCTTGACAGCATTTTTCATGCTTGCGCGCACTAGAAGGAGTCCCACCCCTTGAGGACAGAGCCCCCTGATTGCTTGCATTCCATCATCAATGTGTCCCACTCCCTGAGGACAGAAGCCCCTGTTTGCTTGCATTCCATCATCAAGGTGTCCCACTCCCTGAGGACAGAGCCCCCTATTTGCTTGCATTCCATCATCCTCTCACCCCCATTCTTGTTGCCCCTGCGTGCAATTGCTGGCTGAGACCACTTGGAATCAGAGTGCTGTGTGCGCTGGCTCTGACCAGTTGAGCAAGCAATATCCTGTGCTAGTTCAGACAGCGCAAGCGCATGCTGACAGTGTGTGCTGTGCACGCCGCGCTGCGCGTGTCAACCACTCCCAGGTGCTGACAAGCTGGCTGAGCCAGGTGGACGTGCCCGCAAAGAGTGACCTCAAAGACTGGGAGCTGCAGGTCAGTGGCTGCGTGGGGCTTTGAGATGTAGCAGGTGCGCCCTTGACTCGTGCACCAAACAGGCTTTCTTTGTTTGTTCAAGCGCATGCATTCAGGCTGGGCGCCCAAATTACACCCCGCTGCTCACGGTTGCCGCAGCTCGCGTTGCTGCGCCTGATGCGCGAGATGCTAAAGTTGCTGCCTGGCCTGCAGAAATTTATCCCGCGTGCATAACTTGCTGATGCTTGTGCTCCCCTGCAACATGCGCAGCTGGGCCCCCCGCGCAAGATGCTGGACGTACTGGAATTTGCTGCAGGAAAGGCATGCGTCCCTCATGCATGCCCTGCTGCCCTACTGCTCATGCTTGCTCTACCAGCAGCGTGGTTCCACGTAGTTGGGGGCCTGCTCATTGCTCTCCATGCTGGATCTCCCTGCACACGCCCCTCGAGCGCATCCTGCTGCCCTGCCGCTTGTGCTCGTCTGCAGCACGCGTCGCTGAGCCTGCTGCGCGAGATGCTGGCTGTGCTGGAGCTGGCGGAGCGTGTGGGCAACATGCCCGACCGCAGGGCTGCGGACAGGCTGCAGCGCAGGTACTGAGATGGTGTAGGTGTATGTTTGCGCGTGTGTGTGAGTGTATGTGTATACTTGCGCATGTATAGGTGTGTGTGTGTGTTAGATGGGTAGGGCTGCAAGTGTGGGGGGTTGAATGCTGCAGCAGGTGTGTAATTCCAGGGGTTGAGCTCGTCCAGGCTGTCAGGTAATGCTGCCCCCCCCCTCCCTTCTCCACAATCCTGCACAAAATGAGAGAACACAACCAACACTTAACTGCTGGCAGGCTGCTCCAAGACGACATGAAGGAGAGCGGCCTGCTGTCGGTGCTGAGCCGCCTCATGCGCTCCTTCAACGCCAAGCTGCAGCCGCGCGCTCATGCGGTGGACATCATTCAGGTAAGTGGGGCACAGTGTGTGTGCATGCTTGTGTGCTGGCGTGTGAGTGGGTTTGTGTGCGCATCAGCGTGAACAAGGCCAGGGCCTCCTGTGTTGCGGGTGTTTGCTCAATGTGCAAGTGGGTCTGTTTGATTGTGAGAACGTGTGTGTGCACACTTTGTGCATCTGAACCTGGGATTGCTTGGTTGCCATCATTCCATCAAAGAATGGGCTGCCATCATAGATCCCTGCTTGGCTCCATCACCTGCGCCGCCTGCAGAGCATGCACTCAGTGCTCAAGATGTACGACCGGCTGTGCGCAGCGGAGGGCGGCGCCTTCGTTGTGCGGAGGTGCGTGCAGGTGCCAGGGTGCATGCATGATATTGAGGCATGATTCTACGCTTGTTTGTGAGGCTTATTTATTGGAAACACCCTGAAGTGGGACAATTACTTGCCTGCATAATTGTTTGTAGAGCTGCAGGTAGCAGCGCCTGCAGTCATGCCCTCACTGCTTCATTTTCAAATCTCCAGGTCAGGTGTTCATGTGATTGACAATCAGGTGTACATCTCACACACGCACACGATGCATGCGCTTATCTTCAAGCATGCACACTCCTCAAAAAGCATACACAAGTGCTCACACACGCATGTGCATGTCGACACGCGCAGTTTGCGCGCACATGCACACATGCACGCACATGCACATTGCACAGCCCGCCCCTCCCCTATGTCTCCACCTTGCGTTTGCTGATGAGCTGAGGCTCACCCTAGCACACGACACACATATACACCCACCCCTTGCACACAGCTGCCCCTCCCTCTTCATGACTCCCCCCCCCCCTGGGCTCCCATGTGCGCTGGCTGTCACGCACAGGAAGGCGCACGCCGGGGGTGGTGGGCGGCGCAAGCAGCGGCCCACAGATGGTGGTGCCCCCGGGGACGCAGGTGGCCACCCAGAGGGGGACATGCCCGGCCCTGCCGATGATGCTGCAGCCGCGGACGCTGGTGGGTGGTGGTGTGGTGTGCAAGCCTCCGTGCTTTGGAGTGTGCTGGCAGCCGCTTGCGCAGCGTCTGGCTTGCTGCAGGCTTGCTGCGGGCTAGCTGCGAGGCAGGTGCACGGTGCGCGACCACCCGCATGCATTCGTGACGGTCCGCATCCACTGCTGTCTGACTGCGTGGCAGGGGAGCCCCAGCGCCCGGAGGGCGAGGAGGGTGCAGAAGGCGGCGGCGCGAGCACCGACCCGCGGGATGACAGCGGTGACCAGCCGGAGGGGGGAGCCGAGCAGCAGGGCCAGGCGGCCAGCGCATCGCGCAACGATGGCGGCAGCGGCAGCGTGGCTGGGGCGGGGGGGGAAGGCGGGCATGACAGCCAGGCTAACAGGCGGGACCCGCTGGAGGAGTTGGAAGAGGATGAGGTGGGCGCTTGGGGTGGCAGGGCTCAGCGCCCCAGTGGGCTGGAGTTGAAGGGGCTTGTGGTTGGCAGGTTGAGGGCGCCAGAGGAGTGTGGTTGGCAGGTTGAGGGCGCCAGAGGAGGATGGTTGGCAGGTTGAGGGCGCCAGAGGAGTGTGGTTGGCAGGTCGAGGGCGCCAGAGGAGTGTGGTTGGCAGGTCGAGGGCGCCAGAGGAGGGTGGTTGGCAGGTTGAG
>LFIK01002218.1_pt1 | contig 15674 bp, 14 predicted proteins | sample 643401 | NCBI WGS metagenome assembly LFIK01 (sample SAMN03777447, study PRJNA286221) | soda lake metagenome | biome: soda lake; feature: Kulunda steppe; material: water; isolation source: sample T5-Br brine of Lake Tanatar-5 | place: Russia: Kulunda steppe | collected 2010-07
ATTGCTGCAGTCGATTGTAGTCGGTTTCAACCCCCTCATCCGCCCAGATCCAGCTGCGGAGAGCCAGTCCCTGATGAGTGGTCAGATACTGAATGGCGAGGCTTCCGGTGTCAGTGTTCCTCTCTTGCAAGACCATGAACTGGATGCCGTTAATCTTGCGGAAGGTCCGACTGGCAAACTCGTAATCGCCGGAATCCCGCTGGTGTTGGTAGATTTCCTGGGGCGAACGCAGCAGGTCCATACCCGAGTTGGCGACTGAGATACTGAAGTGGTAGCCCGTCTCACGGTGTTGCAGGTTTAGCAACTCCTGATGGTCGAAGGATTCGGGGTCATAGGGATTCGGCCGATTGAGAGCCCGCCAATCCTCTGGGTTCAACTGAACCTGCAGGTTGTGTCCGGGCCATTGCAGGGTGACGGATTCTTCGTCCGCCGGTCCCGTCTGACCGGCCACGACCGTTCCAGAGGACTGGAAAGTGTCGGTCTGGCAGCCGATAAAGACCGTTGCGGCGAGGAGGAGGGAGGATGACAAAATTAAGGTAGGGGTATTAATTTTTACCATGAAGATGACAATGATCCATACGAACGTAAAAGTTCAAGGAAAATTAGTGAGCATTTATCCATTGCAGCTATCTCAATTCTACCCTAACTTGCAGTTATGAAAATCAACCCTGTTAAACTTACTGTCTGTTTATCTGTGTGTTTGTTTCCTGTCGTCAATTGGGCGCAGATTTCTATGGACCAGGTCCGCGAGGCGGCTCGCACTTACACCGAGTCGGCAGAAGCGAACGGTTTGGCCGCGCAGGCTGTCGAAAAGGTGCGTGAACTTGCGGGTTCGTTTGGCTGGAGGGATCAGCAGCAGACCCGGGTGGTGGCGGAAGCCTTGTCGTCGCTGAATGCAGGCGAGTCGTTGGGGGCCTTGAAACACTTGGACCGGTTGAGCGGATTGCGACTGACTGACCAGCAGCTGGAGTTGTTCAAAGAGGCCAAGGCTCTGGTCGATGTGTATGTTCTGGATGATGCCTTTGATGGGGCGGCTCCCAGCGGCGCCTTGAGCCGTGCGGCCGCGCTGATTAAGGAGGGCAATTATAAGGAAGTGGTGCCCGAGTTGATGACGCTGAAGGAACAGGCGCAGATGAGCGAGGACCAGGAGTCTGCTATGGACGACTTGATTCGCCAATATCAGGAGTGGGCAGAGGAAGATTCTTGATTTCTACGCGAAAATTTCCATTGTGCCTGTTTTTTCTGACGGAGCCGACCGACTCGGCGGCTACCAGATGAATTTTTAACTGACACTTTAAACATCATTATAGAGGAGGACTTGATCCATGGGACAGGTACCTGAGAAAAAAGGCTTAATAAAGCGGGTGACCGACTTTTCCAGCCGGGTTTCGGCCGGGCGGAAGTTGAGTATGGTTACATGTTACGACGCTGCCAGCGCGAAGATTCTGTCAGCGAGCAAGGTCGACGCAGTTTTGGTCGGCGACAGCGTGGCGATGGTGGTGCACGGCCACGATTCGACCTTAATGGCGTCCCTCGACATGATGGCTACGCACACTGCCGCCGTTCGCAGGGGCTTGGGCCCGGATGCGTTCATTGTGACGGATCTGCCATTTCCATGGCACCGCAAAGGTATGACGGCCGCTCTGGACGCTGTGGATGTTCTGATGAAAGCAGGTGCCAGTGCCATTAAGTTGGAAGGGGCTTCGGGCCATGTTGAATCGGTTCAGCATTTGGTCGAGAGCGGTATTCCGGTCATGGGGCATTTGGGGCTGATTCCCCAATCGGTCAACCAATTGGGAGGCTACCGGGTGCAAGGACGCAGTGTGGAGGCGGCAGAGCGCTTGCTGGAAGAAGCGCGCATGTTGGAGGCTGTGGGCGCATTTGCAATTGTGCTCGAATGTGTGCCCGCAGCGGTTGCTGGTCGCCTGACAGAGGCCCTTAGCATCCCGACCATTGGCATCGGTTCCGGTGCTGGTTGTTCCGGTCAGGTTTTGGTCTGGCAGGATCTGTTGGGGCTGCAGAGTGACTTTAGGCCAAGATTTGTGCGCACATTCAGCGACGGTGCGAGTCAGGTTCAGGCGGCTCTGGATGCCTATGCGGATGCGGTCGACACGGGAGATTTCCCGAATCTGAACGAGTCTTTTGAGTGATGGAGATCCTTCACACGATTGGAGCACTGCAGGCCTGGCGCGAACGGCAGGCTGGGGTGTCCATTGGTTTTGTGCCGACCATGGGGGCCCTTCATGCCGGACATGGCGCATTGGTTGAGCGTGCGCGGCAAGAGTGCGATCGGGTAGTTGTCAGCATTTTTGTCAATCCGGCACAGTTCAACGACGGCGGTGATTTGGAGGCGTATCCGGTGGAGTCGGAATCCGACCTCGATCGCTGTCGTGAGTTGGGTGCCGACGCTGTTTTCATGCCGACTCGGGAGCTGATGTATCCCGATGACTACCGCTACCGGGTCAGCGAGCAGCGCGATTCCTTGAGATGGGAAGGTGCGCACCGGCCTGGGCATTTTGACGGCGTGCTGACGGTAGTGCTCAAGCTCTTTTTATTGGTGCGCCCGCAACGGGCCTATTTTGGCGAGAAGGACTGGCAGCAATTGCAGCTGGTTAAGGGCATGGTCGACGCGTTTTTTCTTCCGGTCGAGATGGTTGCCTGCCCGACCGTTCGCGACGCCAATGGCCTGGCCCTGAGTTCCCGCAACGCGCGGCTTTCGGCTCAAGGCCGCGACCGGGCAGTAGCTCTGAATCGGCATTTGCTGTCTGGACCGAGCGCCGAAGCTGCGGCGGAATTACTGCGCGCCGATGGATTTGAGGTTGAATACGTGGCGGATTCTGACGGGCGCCGAATGGCGGCCATCCATTTGGAAGGGGTCCGACTGATTGACAATGTTCCGCTATGAAGCTATGTTTCGACATTGGTAACACCGACATTTTCGGCGGTGTTTTTTGCGATGGAAAACGGGTAGCCGAATTCCGTCGCTCTTCCCGGGCGCGTCCCAGTGCGGATGAGCTCGGTGTGTTCCTTCTTCAATTTCTAGACGCTCAGGGCCTGGGTGCCGATACTGTCGAAGACGCTGCGCTTGCCTCTGTGGTGCCGGATTGCGGGGCCGAGGTGGCAGAGGCCTGTCGGCGCTATCTGAAGGTCGACCCTCTGGTGCTGAAAGCCGGTGTGCGCACGGGCTTGAAGATCCGCACCCGCAACCCGAATGAAGTGGGAGCGGACCGGATTGCCAATGCGATTGCCGCCGTGGACGTGTTTCCCGGTGCGCCATTGATCGTCATCGACATGGGTACCGCCACGACTTTCTGTGCCATTACAGCTGACAAGGACTACCTTGGTGGAGTGATAGCGGCGGGGATGAACCTGTCTATGCAGGCGCTGGCTGAGCGAACCGCCAAGTTGCCCTATGTGGAACTTGTTCAACCAAACGAATGCCTGGGTCGCACGACCATGGAGAGCATCCAGAGCGGGCTGTATTATGGCCATCTTGGGATGATGCGAACCGTGATCGAAGAGTTGCAGCGGGAAACCTTTGGCGGTGAGCGTCCCAAAGTAATTGGCACGGGTGGCAACGCCCGTTTTTTTAAAGCAACTGGAATTTTTGACGCCTATAGGCAGGACCTGGTTTTGACCGGCCTGTTGAAAGCACTTGAACTGAATCGAAAGTCATGATCCGAACCCTCCTCAAATCCAAAATTCACCGCGCAACGGTGACCGACGCCAACCTCAACTACGCGGGCTCCATTTCTCTGGATCCGGTGCTGATTGAGGCGGCCGACCTGGTTGAATTCGAACGGGTCGAGATCTACAATTGCAACAACGGTTCCCGCTTTGCGACTTACGTCATTGTAGGTGGACCGGGAGAGGTTTGTCTCAATGGTGCTGCTGCGCGCTTGGTTCAGCCGGGAGATCTTGTTATCATTGCAAGTTATGCCAATTACGACGCAACTGAAGTCAAGGGGCACAAACCAAAGTTGATTTACGTCGACGACAAAAACAGTATCCAGTAAGCGATATCCTTACTCGTACCGCAGCGCATCAATTGGGTGCATTCTTGCCGCCCGCAGCGCTGGGAAGAAACCGAAGCTGACGCCAATTGCTGTGCAGATGGAAATTCCCACTGCGATCCACAGCCAAGGCATAATCATGGGTACACCTAGCTGAACCGCGACCGCATTTCCAGTGATGGCACCGAGTAAAATTCCGACTAGACCACCGATTAAAGAGAGGAAGACGGCCTCCAGCAGAAACTGTAAGAGTATGTCTCTCCTGCGCGCTCCGATCGACTTGCGAAGCCCAATTTCCCGCGTACGTTCAGTGACACTGACCAACATTATATTCATGATACCAATACCCGCACAGAGCAAGGCTACCGCACTGATCAAAAGGCCGCCTATTCCTACGGTCCTGGCCATTTCAGCGAAGGCCTCCTGCATCGATTCGTTGGAGTATATATCAAAGTCAGGCTCGTCAGACGGATCCAATCCGCGAGCCAAGCGAAAATAGCCGGTGGCGATGTCCTGGACGGCTTCCATGCTTTCAGGGTCTGGCGCCTGGACGGAAATCGACATGCTTCGCCATCGATTCCAATTGTAAGTGACAAAGTGGCTCAAGGGGATCAATACGCGATTATCCAAACTCTCGCCAAATAGTTCGCCCCGGCGTGAAAGCACTCCGACTACAGTGTATCTTTCTCCATCAATCCTAATTGTTGCATTGAGGGGATCTTGATTAGGGAACAGCTCATCAAGCACCTCATGGCCGATGACCGCGACCGCACGACCGAACTCCAAGTCCATTTCTGTGATGTTGCGTCCATGATCAAGATCGAAGCGGTGAGTCTGCAAATAGTTCTCATTGGTTCCAACGAGTTCAATTCGAGGTGAGGTATAGTTTTCTCCATAGCGAACACGCTTTCCACTTTCGGTAGAATAAAGGGTTACCACATGCCCTTCCTCAGCCATCAGCCTGCCAAAGTCCTCAGCCTGTCGCGGACTAATCGGAGGGCGTCTCCTCCAGGCATGGCGACCACCCGCCGAGACAGGGCGTCCACTAATCTCCACAGGCGGTTCACGGCTGATTTGCATCACGTTGGCACCGAGGAAGGCCAACCCGGAGTCAATGCTGTCCCGGACTGCTGTGAGTGCGGTCATTACGCCGACCACAGAGAATACACCTATAGTAATGCCTGTGATTGTCAGGCTTGATCGCAGCTTATTGGAACCAAGCGCCCGTGCAGCAAGCTTGAACAGATCGCGGAAATGAATGTAAGGCACAAGTCTTTTGCTACTCATGGCGAAGTGCTGTTGAAGGATCCAGTCGTGCGGCCTGCCAAGCTGGGGCCAATCCCGATAGGATGCCCGTTGCAGTGGCTAAAGCGAGGGCGAGCAGGACTAGATCAATTGAAAAAACAAAGGGAAAGTCGGGAAACATGTTTTCAATGAAGTGGCTCAGGCCGAAAGCCGAGACCAGCCCGATCAGCCCTCCGACAAAACAAACGGCAACAGCTTCGATTAGAAACTGCCAAAGAATGGTCGATCTGCGGGCGCCTAAAGCCCGGCGGGTACCAATTTCTCGGGTGCGCTCCCGCACACTGACGAACGTAATGTTCATGATGCCGATTGCTCCGACAAAAAGGGCCAGACCCGTGATAAAAAAACCGGCAAAGGCAATACCGGCCTTGGTCGATCCAAATCGCTCCTCGAGATCGTCAGAAAAATTTATTTCATAGTTATTATCCTGGCCTGGCATCAAACGGCGTATCCCACGCATCATCCCTGTCAGTTCGCCTCTAGCTGAATCTATGTCTACTCCGGGATTCGCTTGGACCCGGACTCTGACCGACCAAGTGCCCCTGTGAAACTTCCGCAATGCAGTCAATGGCATTACTGCCTCTTGGTCGAAGTTTTGGCTGGCAAGGAACATGCCTTGTCGCGCAAGAACTCCGACTACGGTAAATCGCAAACCGCTAATGGTAACCTGTTGATCGATTGCATATTCAATCCCCTCTGGGAATAGTCCGTCCGCAACATCGTATCCGAGAACAACGACATTGTGGCCGCCTACATCCTCAGTGCGATTAAAAAAGCGTCCGTGCAAAATTCGCGCAGTGTTAATCGAGTCGAAGTCTGCTGTTGTTCCGTTTAGCCGAACCCCACCAACGCTGGTGCCATCCCGCTCGACCGACCTGCGGGCTTCAATGGTTGGGACAGCAATCCGCAACAAGGAATTTGGATTCGCCTGTATCTGGCGATTCAATTCTGCGGCATACTCTACTTTGATGTGAGGTCGGTTTCGATACAGGTGCCACTCGTCGCTAATGTCGCGCCAGGGAAGACGTTGAACATAGAAAATATCATGCCCTAGCATTTCGAGGCTGTCATCAAAACCCTGGTCTATTCCTTTGATAGCAGTGCCCATCAAGGTGACAGCAACAATGCCAATGATGACCCCAAGAGCGGTCAGCATTGAGCGCATCTTGTGGCTCCATATTTGCTCCAGAGCTATTCGGATGTTCTCTTCAAACTCTCGCAGTAGTCTTATCATCGCTCTCTATAAGGCCATCTTTCAAACGGATACAGCGCCGTGCGTGCTCGGCGATATCATCCTCGTGAGTGACCAGCAGGATGGTCTGGCCACTTTCGTGAAGGTTTTCAAACAAGCGCATAATGTCCTCGCCTGTACGCGAGTCCAAATTACCTGTGGGCTCGTCCGCCAAAACAATTGAGGGCTCGTTGACCAAGGCGCGGGCGATTGCAACCCGCTGACGTTGACCGCCGGAGAGTTCGTTGGGTTGATGTTTTACCCGATCGGCAAGACCAACTTGCTCCAGAGCTTTAAAGGCTCGCTCCTCCCGCTCATCGCTGGACATCCCGGCATAGACCAAGGGCAGTTCGACATTGCGCAGAATACTTGCTCGCGGCAACAGGTTGAAACTCTGAAAAATGAACCCAATTCTTTTGTTGCGCACAGAGGCCAAAGCGTCGTCCTCCATATCGGCAACATTCTCGCCACTGAGGAAATAGGAACCGCTGGTAGGCGAGTCAAGGCAGCCCAAAATATTCATCAGGGTTGATTTGCCGCTGCCAGATGGGCCCATAATAGCCACGTATTCATTGGGCTGGACTTGAAGATTGATACCGCGCAGAGCCTTCACTTGGGTTACTCCAAGGTCATAGGCTTTGGTGACATCTTCAATGTGAATTACCGGCGAGACCATGGGTCAGTTCCTTCCCCTGGGGCTGCCAGAAGCTTCGCTGGCATTGACCTCAGACATGTGACGGAGCTCGCGGGTGAGCACCTGATAACTGCCAGTGACTACGGTCTCACCTTCTTCCAGTCCATTGGTGATCGCGATTCGGAAGCGGTCTGCAATACCTGTTTCCACGGGGCGCAGATGAGTGACGCCGTCTTTGACAACAAATACTACCCGGCGCTGGCCACCACGCCCTCCCCGTTGCCGCGATCTGTCGTTGCCGCCCGAGCCAAGGGCTTCATTCACCTCTGAAGCCGGACGTACAACCACTGAAAGCAGAGGAACGTGCAGCGTATCTTGGAGGGTATCAGTCTCAATTTCAGCTGTGGCGGTCATGCCTGGGCGGATCTGTGGACTAGGTTGGTCAAACTGAACCCTGACCGAAAAAGTCGTTAGTTCATCTTGGTTACCGCCTTGGTTGGAAGCCGAGTGTGAAATTTCACTGACGGTTCCAGTGAACTCCCGATTGGGAAGCGCATCCACTTCAATGACTGCCTTTTGCCCGACTTCAACTTGGACAATATCACTTTCACTGACGTCGATTCTTACCTCCATGGCTTGCAGATTCGCAATCGTGGCGACATGCGTTCCCTCATACTGGCCAGTTCCAACAACCCGGTCGCCAACCTCAGCGTTGAGCCGCGTTACAGTTCCATCCATAGGCGAAAAGGTCCGTGCTTTACTCAGCAGATCCTGAGCTTCCTTTAGCTGCATTTCCTGACGCTCAACTTGGTGTTTTGAGGAATCGTAGGAAGCCCGGCGGACGTCCAGCATAGTTCTGGCTTGGTCCAGCTGTTCCTGGGAAGTGAATCCACGCTCAAACAGCTCCTCGGTGCGTTTTAGGTCAAGTTCAGCCTTGAGCATTTCTGCTCTGTTTTGGGAACTGCTGGATCGGGCGGCCGCCAGTCCTGCTTTCTGCTGGTTGACCTGAGCCTCCAAGGTGTCTGGATTCACTGCCAGAATTAAGTCTCCCCTTTGGACCCGGGTGCCTTCGCGGACCGGCAGTTCAAGTATTTCGCCAGATACCTCTGACGAGATCCGCACTTGTATTTCAGGATGAATGCGGCCTGTGCCCGTTACGGTGCTGGTGATATCGCCGCGCTCAACTTGAGTCACGGTCACATTAATGCTGTCGCTGCCTTCACGGGTGAGGCTGTATCCGCCTGCTATCAAGCCAACGAGAACGAGGGCCAGAAATATCCGGCGCTTTGATTTACGGGATTTTTTCATGGAGAGAGGTATACTTATTCGATGATAATGCCGTGGCGTTCGGGCAAGGAAGCTGCCACTCGCTCTAGCTCAATTTCAGCCTGAATACGGTTAAACCGGGTTTGAATGTATCGGACTTGGGCTTGGTCGAGTTCGTTTTGTGCTTCGAGTACTTCACGGAAAGTCGCTAGCCCGTTTTCGTATTTGCCAAGTTCCTGCTCATAAGCGGCTTCGCGCAGCTCCAACGTCAGGCGGGCGGCTCTCACGGTTTCGGTGCGGGCATTGAAATTGCGGTAAGCCCTACGGGCGTCTTGCAAAAGTATCTGACGCAGTTCCATGTCGCGCAGTTCTTCGCGCTCAATCTGCTTTTCGGCCTGGCGCAGGTCGGCGCGTTCCGCGCGAAATCCCCAGGGCATGTTGAATTCAACGCCAACGCTCCATTGATTACCGTCCCGGTCCAAAGCCGATTCATAGGCTCCACGGGCAGTTGTGTCGTCTTGCCCAACGTAAGCACCTGATACCACCAGATCCAGCTGAGGACGGGTGCGGTTGCGGGCGGAAATCCGGTCGTATTCAAATTGACGAATGGTCGCCTCCTGGGCGCGCAGCAATGGGTTGCGTTCGAGCGCCGAGCGCCAGACACGATCAAATTCCGGTATCTCCGGTGAATCATCTGGCAGGGATGATACGGGTGGAAAATGTGAGGTGGTCTCATCGAGACGGTTTAGCATCCGGTAGATCACATCGTATGCATTCTCCAATGCGGCTTCCCCTTCGATGATTTCTTCCTGACGCTGTGCCCGTGCGGCTTCTGCTTGGAGCACTTCGACCCGGGTTGCCAGACCGAGGCGTTGACGTTCCTGCACTTCGTCCAGCAGGCGCTCTGCGAGTTGCAGGCTGGTTTCCCGGAACTCAAGGTTGTGGCGCGCCGTGGCCAGGCGCCAGTAATTGATTTCCGCTTCGGCCAGGATGTTGAGCATCTGATTCTCAAAGTTGGCCCAGGCGGATTCCGAAGCCGCATGCGCCCGATTGACCTGAGCGCGGGTCACTTCACTGCCAAAGTTGCGCAGCAGAGGTTGACGGTAGGATAGAAAAAGGTCGGCGGATTGGGCCAGATTCTGCACGTTGACACCTGCATCGCTGTCTCGACGTGCATAATTGGTCTGCGCCGTAACGGTGCCTCCGGTTGTGGACAATTGCCGGCGCACGCCAGCCTGAACGTTGCGTTGGTCGCTGCTGGTCCCTTCGGTTTGGGAAAAGGTTCGTTGCTGTTCGCTCTGGCGCAGAGTGCTGGACCCGAACAATTGAAAATCAAACTGGGCATCGGCAGCCTCAATGCGAGTCTGGGCAATCTCCGGTGCGACGCGATTGATTCGGACTCCAAGGTTGGATTCCAGTGTTTGTCGAATGACCCAGTCCAGCGTCATTGCATCCTCTGTTTCAGCGGATGCATTGGGGATGGCTGGGAGGCAGAGGACAGCGGCGATTCCAATGGACCAAAGGGCTGTGAAAGGTCTCCGCGCGGGTGAATTTCGAAAAGAGTTGGGCTTCAATATCTGTGCAAACATCGGGAGGATTAAATTCTTATTTTTGCGTGGTGTGCAAATGGAATGGAAATTTCTTATTCTGTGAAAGGAGAATAGCAATGTTGACGGATCGTCAATTTAGGATTTGGCCGCTGTTCGTGTTCGCTGTTTACTTAATGCCGTGAAATAGAATTTCTTACGGACTTTTTTCATTTTATTCAGAGACAACGCTTTCCTGAGATTTGAGACCTGCGGATATTCCCTGAACTTGAGCATTTTGAATTGAAAAGTGGGCGAATGAACGGGAGTATGGGAGAAATTATGGAATACTTGTTGGAAGAGGATTCAGAGGATCCTGGCGGTTGTAGACCGAGACCTCCGAAAAAATACGGCCGTTCGTTATGACTGAACTACTCATTGCGATCGGATTGACGCTTGGAATATCTGCCTTTTGTTCTTTGCTGGAAGCATTCCTGCTGAGCACCACGATGGCCGAAATCGAGTCGTTTAAACGGGTGCATCCTCGCTTGGGAAACCTGTTGGAACGGTTTAAGCTCGAACTGGATGAAACGAGTTCGGCGATCTTGACCCTGAACACTATTGCCAATACCGCGGGGGCCACGGTTGTGGGGGCGCTGGCGGCGAAGGCGACCATGCGCATCGACGTGGGCTTCGTTTCAGCCGGTATGGTGATTGGCATTTTGATCTTTTCCGAGATTCTGCCGAAAAACCTGGGGGTGGCGTACCGCAAGAACCTGCAAACCTATCTGGTTTATCCGTTGGCCTTTGTTCGGCTCACCATGAAACCTCTGTCGGGTGTAGCGGGCGTGGCCCTGCGTTACATTGTAACCAAGGAAGCTCCGACAGAGGAAGAACAAGAGGAAGAGATTCGCATGTTGGCTGAGCGCAGCGCGGAGAGTGGGGTGTTGAGTGACAATGAACGGGATTTGATCGCCAATACTCTGAGTCTCGACGATGTCTCGGTGGACTCGTTGATGACTCCGCGCACGGTCGTGAGCTTTCTTCAAGAAGGTTTAACGGTCGGCGAGGTTTGTCAGGATCTCAAAAATATCCCTTTTGCCCGCCTGCCGATCTACAACGATACCATCGATGACATTACGGGCATCGTGCGTCGGCGGGACATTCTTCAAGCATTCAGTGAGGGGCGGGATGGCGTTCACTTGCACGAGCTTCGGCAGGATGCCTTGTTTTTGCCGGAGACCGCATCGGGGTTGCAGGCCTTGCAGCAGTTCATGCGCACGCATCAGCAGATAGCCCTGGTGGTGGATGAATACGGCTCCACGGCGGGCGTGATCACTATGGAGGACATTGTTGAGCACTTGATCGGCCAGGAGATCTATGAAGATTCCGACCTTGCTGTGGATATGCGTGAATTGGCTAAAAAGCGGGCAGAAAAGTCTCCGCCAGCCACCCCGGATCGGTCGGAGACAGGCTCCGTGCTGGATGTGGAAATCAGTCCTGAAAGTGCCGGTGTCGTTGACTCCGAGGAAGAAGAGGGTTCTAAAACGGAACGATGACGTTCTTAGCACCACTTGCGCATTGGGTTCACGATCTGGACCCGGTGCTGATCCAATTTACGGATGCGATTGCCATTCGCTGGTATGGACTGGCGTATGTGGCGGGTTTTTTAACCGCCTTGGGACTACTGGTGCAGTACGAACGCCAGGGTCGCTCAAGCCTAAATCGGGCGGAACGCGAGTCCCTGTTCATCGCTTTGGTCATTGGCGTGATGGCGGGTGGCCGTTTGGGTTATGTGCTGCTGTATGACACTGAGCGTTTTCTGAGCGATCCGCTGGTTCTGTTCCGCGTTTGGGAGGGCGGTATGGCAAGTCACGGTGGTTTCATCGGCGTCGCGCTGGCGCTGGCGTGGTTTTGTCACCGCACGGGCTGGTCCTACCGCGCGCTGGGCGACATCGTCGTAACGCTGGCGCCCGCAGGCCTCTTTTTCGGGCGCATTGCCAATTTCATCAATGGCGAACTGTGGGGCAAGGTTTCGGACGTGCCCTGGGCCGTGGTGTTTCCACAGAGTTTGCCGGGGTATCCGGTTGAATCCATTCCAGCGCGCCATCCTTCGCAACTCTATGCGGCGGCTCTGGAAGGCCTGGTTCTGTTTGCTTTTATCCAGTGGCGCTTCTGGCGTTCCGGCAACCTGACCCGTTTCCCGGGGCAGATTGCCGGCGAATTCCTGGTGGCGTATTCCGCACTGCGCATTGTCGGCGAAGTGTTCCGCGCTCCTGATGCCAGCCTGATACTGGGCCTCAGCAGAGGAACCTTTTATTCGCTTCTGGTTGCTGCGATTGGAATTGCCGTCATCGTTTGGTCGCGATCCAGTGCATGGTCAACTGAACGATGATTGGTCAGTTGGTTTTGATGCCGCGTATTCAGCGGAACCCTCGGCGAGGCTTCCCTACCCAATTTTGAATATATCAGTGCTTGGCGGCTTCCACGATCCGGTCGTAGATTTCGTCGACTGACAGGTTGTGAATTTCGCTTGGGGAGAGGCGGTTCGCATAGACTTCAGGTAGGCCTTCGATCGGCTCACACAACTGCAGTTGACGGTTGGCGCTGACATCATCGACGCGGTCGACCGGGGTGAAGAGCGGAACTTTGTTGAGCACTTCCGGGTGTTCTTGGATCATGCGCCGTATCGCGCTCACTGCCTCGCAGAAGCGATCAAGTTCGGCCTGCGTGTAGCTCTCCGTTGGCTCGATCATGAGACCGTAGGTTTCCGGCCAGGCCACGGTGGGCGCGTGGAAACCAAAGTCGAGGAAGAGTTTACCAATCCGCGTGATGGCAAGCGACTTCGGGACGCCAGCCTGTTCGATGCGGTCGAAATCAGCTGGCTCAATGGTCAGAATGAATTCGTGCATTCGTGGCGATTGGACTGCCTTTGAGGGCAGGGTTGGGTAGATGCCCTTCAGCTTTTCAAAGCAGTAGCGGGCCGAGAGGACTGCCATAGCAGTCATCCGCGGAACGCCTTCTTTCCCCAGACGCCGCAGGTAGGCGTAGGCCCGCACTTTGTGGGCGAAGTTGCCCCAATGGCGGTGAAAGCTGCCAATGCTTTGTTCCGGCTTGACCGGACGGTAATGGCCCTCGGCATCCTTTTCAATCAAATGCCCAGGCAGGAAGGGGATTAGCTTTTCACTGACTGCAACGATGGCATCGCCCGGACCTCCACCGCCGTGCGGGATCGTCCAGGTCTTGTGCAAGTTGTTGTGGACTGCGTCGACGCCCATGCGGCCGAGGTCGCACCAACCTGCAATGGCGTTCATGTTGGCACCATCCATGTAAACCAGGCCACCGACTTCATGGATCTTGTCTGCGATCTTACGAAAGTCCCTTTCGAAGATGCCGCAGGTGTTCGGATTGGTAATCATGATGCCGGCAACGCGGTCGCCCAACTGCTCCAGGCGTTCGCAGAGGTCTTTGTAGTCGATGGTACCGTCGTCGTCTGACTTCAGCAGCACAATGCCACTCGGATTGGCGCGGTCCCTACCGGTCTTGTATCCGGCCATGACGGCCGTGGCAAAATTGGTGCCGTGCGCTGAATCCGGGATCAGGACCACGTTGCGGTGAGCTTCGCCGCGGTGGCGGTGATAGGCCTGGAAGAGTTTGATGCCGACAAGTTCACCCTGCGCTCCCGCCACGGGCTGGGTGGTCACGCCCGGCAGGCCGGTGATGGACTTGAACCACTCCTGGGTTTCATACAACACCTCCAGGCAACCTTGAACCGATTCAATCGGTGCCTGCGGGTGCACGTCGGTAAACCCAGGGAGGTTCGCCGCCCAGTCGTTGACATACGGGTTGTATTTCATGGTGCAGCTACCGAGCGGGTAGCAGCCATCGTCCGGGCTGACATTCAGTGAGCCCAGCTTTTCGTAGTAAGCTGCAATGGTCTCGTGGGCGAGATTGGGCAACCCGACCGGCGTCAAACGCTTGCGGTTGGCAGGAAGTTGGATCGCGGTGTGATTGGCTGCCGTACCCGCGAAATTGCAGCGGGCAAAGAAGGTCGCCAGAGCATCCAGATCAACCTCGCGGTCGCTGAAGGAAACTTTGAGCAGGTGACGATTGCTTCGCACTCGGTCGGAGACATCCACGCCGATGTGCAAGCCCTGTTGGCTAGCCTTGGAAATCCAGTCGCCAACAGACTCCTCGAGTTCGAGCACCACTTCATTGAAAAACGGGCTTTCCGGATAGGCCAGTGCGATGCCTGGCAGGGCTGTCAGGCGTTCCACTGCGGATCGGGCTTTCTCCCGGCCCGCCTGAATGGCGGCGGCCATGCCATCTTCTCCGCGGGCCAAAACGGCGGCCCCGGCAATGGTTGCCAGGAAGGCCTGATTGGAGCAAATATTGGAAGTCGCCTTGTCCTTGCGGATGTGCTGTTCGCGGGTGCTCAGAACCATCACCAGGCAATCGCGGCCTTCGAGGTCTTTGGCTTTGCCCACGTAGCGTCCGGGCGTCTGGCGGATGGTGTTCTTTACGTCATCGTTGTGACGAACGCCGAAAAGTCCGAGTCCGGGGCCGCCAAAATTCGGTCCAATGGCCAGGTGCTGGGCTTCACCCACCAGCATGTCGGCTCCTTTTTCGCCGAAGGCGGTGGGCGGTTTGAGACCGCCTGTTGCGAGCAGCATCGGGTCGACCACGGCGATGCTCTGTGCGGGACTCTGGGCAATCCGGTCGGTCAGGGCGTCGACGTCTTCGAGCAGGCCGAGATTGTTGACTTGTGGGAAAACGACCGCAGCGAGTTTATCGCCCAGTTCATCGATTGCAGCTCCGAGGGCTTCCAGATCGATCAGACCCGTTTTGGGGTCAACCGGGTAGGTGGCTATCTGGATTTCGGTGTCCTCACTGAGGGTTCGAACGACCTCCAGATCGCCAGGGAAAATATTCTCCGCAACGAGGGCCACGCTGGACTTCCGGCTAAGGCGAATGCTCGTGCAAATGGCTTCAAAGATGGCTGAAGACCGGTCGTAGAGGGAGCTGTTGATGGCCTCGAATCCTGTCAACTGGCTCATTACGCACTGATAGAGCCAGTGGGTCATCAGCGTGCCCTGGGAGCGTTCCGGCTGATAGGGCGTGTAGGCCGTGGTCAGGTTGCGGATCGCGGCCACTTGGGGCACAATGGCATGGACGGTGTAGTCCGGGAGCCCGTCGCCGATGAACGACGACTGGATTTTGTTTTTTTCCGCGACCGATTCGAGGTGGGTGAGCAGGTCGTCGTATTCCAGCTCGTCCGGCAAATCAGGCTGATCGACAAAGCGACAATCCGCCGGAATGTGGGAATAAAGTTCTTTCAGGTCAGCTGCGCCAATGGCTTCCAGCATGGACTGGATGTCGGATTCCTGCGCAGGAATATAATGGCGGGTCCGTTCGCGACTCAATTGGTCGGGATCGTAGGGCAGCGGGTGCTTCAGGTTTTTGAGACTCATAATTGAAAGGGTCTACTCTCCAAATAAGTCGAGGGAATGCAATCCTGAGTGGCTTTTTTCTGAGGAATCCTTTGCCTGACGGGATGACTCGTAAGGAACGCGCGCACTTGGTTTTTGAAAAGCTGCAGGCTTGGATGCCCGAACCGGAAATTCCCTTGGATCACAAAGATCCATACACGTTGTTGATCGCGGTCCTATTGTCGGCGCAGTGCACCGACGAGCGGGTCA
>LFIK01002220.1_pt1 | contig 15669 bp, 11 predicted proteins | sample 643401 | NCBI WGS metagenome assembly LFIK01 (sample SAMN03777447, study PRJNA286221) | soda lake metagenome | biome: soda lake; feature: Kulunda steppe; material: water; isolation source: sample T5-Br brine of Lake Tanatar-5 | place: Russia: Kulunda steppe | collected 2010-07
CGGTGATCATGTTCTTCACATAGTCAGCGTGACCGGGGCAGTCAACGTGCGCGTAGTGACGCGTCGGGGAGTCGTACTCAACGTGCGAGGTCGCGATGGTGATACCACGCTCTTTCTCTTCCGGTGCATTGTCGATCATGTCAAACGCACTGGCGGAACCACTGCCCCACACTTCGTGACATACGCGAGTCAGCGCCGCTGTCAGCGTGGTCTTGCCATGGTCAACGTGACCAATGGTGCCCACGTTCAGGTGCGGTTTGCTGCGTTCAAATGTTGCCTTAGCCATGTTTCTTACCTCAATTTGTTAGATGGGCCTGACGGGTCAGGCCTTTTTAATGATTTCATCAGCGATGTTGCCAGGAGCTTCTGCGTAGTGAGAGAACTCCATGGTGTATGACGCACGACCCTGGGACATAGACCGCAGGTCGGTGGCATAACCGAACATTTCCGACAGCGGTACATCGGCGTTGATGATCTTGCCGGACGGGCTGTCTTCCATTCCGTGCACGATACCGCGGCGACGATTCAGATCGCCCATCACGTCACCCATGTAGTCTTCCGGCGTCACCGCCTCGACTTTCATCATGGGCTCCATGATGCAGGGGTTGCCCTTGTCGGTCAGCTTCTTGACCGACATGGAAGCCGCCACCTTGAACGCCATTTCGTTGGAGTCCACATCGTGGTACGAACCATCGAACAGAGTCGCCTTCAGGCCCAGCAGCGGATAGCCGGCCAGGATGCCGTTCTGCATCTGCTCTTCAATGCCTTTCTCGACAGAGCCGATGTATTCCTTGGGTACCACACCGCCAACGATTTCGTTAACGAATTCCAGACCTTCGGTCTCGGTCGGTTCAAAGCGAACCACGACGTGACCGTACTGGCCGCGACCACCGGACTGGCGCACGAACTTGCTCTCGACTTCACAGGACGCGCGGATTTTCTCGCGGTAAGCCACCTGGGGCGCACCGATATTCGCTTCCACCTTGAACTCGCGCTTCATGCGGTCGACCAGGATGTCCAGGTGCAACTCGCCCATACCGGAGATCAGTGTCTGACCACTCTCTTCGTCGGTCTTGACGCGGAAAGAAGGATCTTCCTGAGCCAGCTTGCCCAGAGCGATACCCATCTTTTCCTGATCCGCCTTGGACTTCGGCTCTACCGCCACCTGGATAACAGGATCCGGGAATTCCATCCGCTCAAGGGTGATGATGCTGTTCGGGTCACACAGGGTGTCACCTGTGGTTACACCTTTCACACCGATCAGGGCGGCAATGTCGCCCGCCAGTACTTCCTTGATCTCTTCACGGTTGTTCGAGTGCATCTGTACCATACGGCCAACGCGCTCTTTCTTGCCCTTGACCGGATTCAGTACCGCATCGCCCGACTTCAGCGTACCGGAATAGACACGTACGAAGGTAAGCGTGCCCACAAAGGGATCGGTAGCGATCTTGAAGGCCAGGGCAGCAAAGGGTGCCTTGTCGTCCGGATCACGCGTCTCGATGGTTTCGCCATCATCCAGCGTACCTTCGATGGACTTGACTTCTTCCGGGCTCGGCATGTATTCGATCACGCTGTCCAGCAAGGCCTGAACGCCCTTGTTCTTGAACGCGGAACCGCAGTGAACCAGTACCAGATCATTATCCAGGGTACGGGCGCGAAGACCCTGCTTGATTTCTTCGATGGTCAGCTCATTGCCTTCCAGATACTTTTCCATCAGCTCGTCATTGGCTTCTGCCGCTGCTTCGATCATGTTGCCGCGAGCTTCTTCCGCCTCGGCCTGCATGTCTGCCGGAATATCTTCGAGCTCATAGGTCATGCCCATGTCTTGCTCGCTCCAGCGGATCATCTTCATGCGCATCAGATCGATGACACCAGCAAACTCGTCTTCAGCACCGACGGGCAGCTGTATCGGCACTACATTGGCGCCAAGACGCTCTTTCAACTGACGCACGACCATGTCGAAGTCGGCCCCGGCACGGTCCATCTTGTTGACGAACACCATGCGCGGTACTTCGTACTTGTTGGCCTGACGCCATACAGTCTCTGTCTGCGGCTGTACGCCGGAAGAACCACAGAGTACAACAACAGCACCATCCAGAACCCGCAGCGAACGCTCGACTTCGATGGTGAAGTCTACGTGCCCGGGCGTGTCGATGATGTTGACCCGGTGCTCGGGAAACTGCTGGTCCATACCACTCCAGAAACAGGTAGTGGCAGCGGAGGTGATGGTAATACCACGCTCCTGCTCCTGTTCCATCCAGTCCATGGTGGCAGCGCCATCATGCACTTCACCAATCTTGTGAGACAGGCCGGTATAGAACAGGACACGTTCGGTCGTGGTGGTCTTGCCCGCATCAACGTGCGCGACAATCCCAATGTTTCGGTAACGGTTAATCGATGTCTTACGAGCCACGATTGATTCCCCTGTGGTTTAGAAGCGAAAGTGTGAGAAGGCTTTGTTGGCTTCAGCCATACGGTGCACGTCTTCACGTTTCTTCGCAGCAGCACCCTTACCTTCGACCGCGTCGGACAGCTCACCGGCCAGACGCAGAGCCATGGACTTCTCACCACGCTTACGGGCGGAATCCACCAACCAGCGCATGGCCAGCGCTTCACGGCGTTCGGGGCGAACTTCAACGGGCACCTGGTAGGTGGCACCACCGACACGGCGGGATTTCACCTCAACCATGGGGGCCACTGCTTCCAGGGCTGATTCGAACACCTCGACAGGATCTCTATCGCCGCGCTCCTTGATCTTGTCCAACGCGCCGTACACGATACGTTCAGCGATTGATTTCTTGCCGCTGACCATAACGTGGTTCATAAACTTGGCCAGTGTTTTGTTCTGAAACTTGGGATCTGGCAATATTTCCCGTTTGGCGACTACGCGTCTTCTTGGCATGATAAGCCCTCTAAAATTTTAAGGTCTTCAGGGTAATCCAGAACCATTGACAGCTCCTCGCTGAAGGTCTGGCCTTACTCTTATCCATCAGCCACGCATTATTACTAAGTGCGACTGCTAGAACGTTACTGATTGACTGACTTGTTTACTTCTTGGGACGCTTGGCACCGTACTTGGAGCGACCCTGAACACGGTTCTGCACGCCGGCACAATCCAGTGCGCCACGCACGGTGTGATAACGGACACCTGGCAAATCTTTTACCCGGCCGCCGCGAATCAACACAACGGAGTGTTCCTGCAGGTTGTGACCTTCACCGCCGATGTACGAAGACACTTCGTAACCATTGGTCAGGCGTACACGGCAGACTTTACGCAACGCCGAGTTCGGTTTTTTCGGAGTCGTTGTGTAAACACGTGTGCATACACCGCGACGCTGGGGGCACGCTTGCAACGCACGCACGTCATTGGGCTTGACCCGACGCTTGCGAGGCTTACGCACCAACTGGTTAATGGTAGCCATTCAGACTTTCTCCACTTTTGCTTCTCAACATAAAATTGCCCCGAACCAGAAGCCCGGGACAAAGAAGGACGCGAATGATAGGGCTCGATTATTTTATAGTCAAGCACCGTCATGCACTACTCGCGCATTCGGCGTGCAGGCGCCCGTAAACCGGGCGCCCTTTTCCGATTACTTGTTCAACGCTTCACTCAGCGCGGCTTCCACATCACTGGCACTGACTGCAGGTCGATCATCACCTGCCAGGCGGTCATCGCGCCGACGCTTGCGCTCCGCGTGATAGGCCAGACCGGTACCTGCCGGGATCAGACGACCCACTACGACATTCTCCTTCAGGCCGCGCAGATAATCGCGCTTGCCGGTGACCGCACCTTCGGTGAGTACCCGGGTGGTTTCCTGGAAGGACGCCGCCGATATAAAGGACTCGGTTGCCAGAGAGGCCTTGGTGATGCCCAGCAGCACGCGGTCATACTTGGCCGGCAGCTTGTCGGCAGCTTCTGCAGCTTCGTTGGCTTCGAGGACGGCAGTGATTTCCATCTGATCGCCCTTGATGAAGCCGGTCTCGCCCGGATCGGTAATCACGACCTTGCGCAGCATCTGGCGAACCAGAGTTTCAATGTGCTTGTCGTTGATACCCACACCCTGCAGACGGTACACCTCCTGAATCTCGATGGTGATGTACTTGGCCAGTGCTTCAACGCCCAGCAGACGCAGGATGTCATGCGGGTTCATCGGCCCGTCCGAGATCACTTCGCCTTTCTCGACCGTCTCGCCTTCGAACACACTGAGCTGACGCCATTTCGGAATCAGTTCTTCGTAGGCGTTTTCGCCGTCGGCCGGCGTGATCATCAGGCGCTTCTTGCCCTTGGTCTCTTTACCAAAACCAATGGTGCCTGTGACCTCAGCCATGATGGCCGGCTCTTTCGGCTTGCGGGCCTCGAACAGGTCGGCAACCCGCGGCAGACCACCGGTGATGTCCTTGTTGCCGGACGACTCCTGTGGAATACGTGCCAGCACGTCGCCGATATTCACTTCATCGCCGTCGCTCAGGCTCAGCAGAGAACCGTCAGGCAGGAAGTACTGAACCGGCTGATCGGAATCACCGAACTTGAGGTCGTTGCCTTTCTCGTCCACCAGCTTGAGCATGGGACGAATGTCCTTGCCTGCGGTATTGCGATCTTTCTGCGGGATCACTTCGATGTTGGACACACCGGTCATCTCATCAACCTTGGAGTTCATGGTGATGCCGTCGTCCATGCCCACAAATTTCACTCGACCCGTCATCTCGGCGATGATCGGGTGCGTGTGCGGATCCCACTTGGCCACCGGCTCGCCGGCACCCACTTCCTGGCCTTCACGGACCACCAGTGTGGCACCATAGGGCAGCTTGTAGCGTTCGCGCTCACGGCCTGCCTGGTCGGTAACGGCCAGAATGGAAGAACGCGACACGGTAACCAGCTCGCCATTGGTTCGCTCAACCGTCTTGATGTTCTGCAGACGAACACGGCCGCCGTGCTTCACTTCGACGTTGTCGACAGAAGACGAGCTGGAGGCCGCACCACCGATGTGGAACGTACGCATGGTCAGCTGTGTACCCGGCTCACCGATGGACTGGGCGGCAATGATGCCCACGGCTTCACCGATGTTGACCAGGTGGCCCCGCGCCAGGTCGCGACCGTAGCAGGAGGCACAGATGCCGTGGCGTGTTTCACAACTGATGGGCGAACGAGTCTTGATCTGATCAATACCCCATTCGTCAATGCGCTTAACCCAGCGCTCGTCGATCAGTGTCCCGGCAGGAATGGCCACTTCGGACTGGTCGGCGGGCATGGTGACGTCTTCGGCTACGACACGGCCCAGTACCTGCTGACCCAGGCCAACAACAATGTCGCCGCCTTCGATAATGGGTTCAACGGTGATGCCGCGTGTGGTACCACAGTCATTCTCCGTGACCACCACGTCCTGAGCCACGTCTACCAGCCGGCGGGTCAGGTAACCCGAGTTCGCCGTCTTCAGTGCGGTATCGGCCAGACCCTTACGAGCCCCGTGGGTGGAGATGAAGTATTCACCCACCGACAGACCTTCGCGGAAGTTCGACTTGATGGGGTTTTCGATGATGGAACCATCCGGCTTCGCCATCAGACCACGCATACCTGCGAGCTGACGGATCTGTGCCGGTGAACCACGAGCACCGGAGTCGGCATAGATATAGACGGAGTTGAAGGACTCCTGATCCACTTCCTTGCCATCGCTATCGATGGTTTTTTCCTTGCCAATGGATTCCATCATGGAACGGGCAATGGCTTCATTGGCTCGTGACCAGATGTCCACCACCTTGTTGTACTTCTCGCCCTGGGTTACCAGACCGGACTCGTACTGCTCCTGGATCTCCTGGACTTCGTCCTCGGCCTTGCCGAGAATTTCCATCTTGTTGGCCGGGATCTCAAAGTCGTTCACGCCAATGGAGGCACCGCTCTTGGTGGCGTAATGGAAGCCCATGTACATGATCTGGTCAGCAAAAATAACCGTCGGCTTGAGGCCCGCACGGCGATAGCTTTCGTTGAGCAGACTGGAAATGGCCTTCTTCTTCATGGTCTGGTTGGCCAGCGCAAAGGGCAAGCCATCCGGCATGATGGTGAACAGCAGTACACGGCCCACCGTGGTGTCGTACATGGAGGTTTTTTCTTCAACCTCGCCGTCGTCATAGATGATTTCGTGTACACGCACCTTGATCTTCGCCTGCAGGCCTACCTTGCCGGCACCGTACGCGCGCTCGACTTCCGCCACGTCGGTGAAGATCATGCCTTCACCCTGGGCGTTGATGCGCTCGCGGGTCATGTAATACAGGCCCAGCACCACGTCCTGTGACGGTACGATGATGGGTTCGCCGTTGGCCGGTGACAGGATGTTGTTGGTGGACATCATCAGGGCACGTGCTTCCAACTGCGCTTCCAGCGTCAGCGGCACGTGAACGGCCATCTGGTCACCGTCAAAGTCGGCGTTGTAAGCGGCACAGACCAGCGGGTGCAGTTGAATCGCCTTGCCTTCGATCAACACCGGCTCGAATGCCTGGATGCCCAGACGGTGCAGAGTGGGTGCACGGTTGAGCAGAACCGGGTGTTCGCGAATCACCTCGTCCAGGATGTCCCAGACCACGGCTTCTTCGCGCTCGACCATCTTCTTGGCCGCCTTGATGGTGGTGGCCAGGCCGCGCAGTTCCAGCTTGCTGTAGATAAAGGGCTTGAACAGTTCCAGCGCCATCTTCTTGGGCAGACCGCACTGGTGCAGACGCAGAGTGGGACCAACCACGATGACGGAACGACCGGAGTAGTCGACACGCTTGCCCAGCAGGTTCTGACGGAAACGACCCTGCTTGCCCTTGATCATGTCGGCCAGTGACTTCAGCGGACGCCGGTTGGAACCGGTAATGGCGCGACCACGACGGCCGTTGTCCAGCAGAGCATCGACAGACTCCTGCAGCATGCGCTTTTCGTTGCGCACGATGATGTCCGGTGCGTTCAGTTCCAGCAACCGCTTGAGACGGTTGTTCCGGTTGATCACACGCCGATACAGATCGTTCAGATCAGAGGTGGCAAACCGGCCGCCATCCAAAGGAACCAGCGGACGCAGGTCCGGTGGCAGAACCGGCAGGACCTTCATGACCATCCATTCGGGCAGGTTGCCGGAGTGGTGGAAGGCCTCCAGAATCTTCAGGCGCTTGGACAGCTTCTTGATCTTGGTCTCACTGTTGGTCGCGGGAATTTCCTCGCGCAGTTGACCAATCTCTTCTTCCAGGCGGATATCCTTGAGCATGGACTCAATGGCCTCGGCACCCATACGGGCGTCAAAGTCATCACCAAACTCTTCGATGGCCTGATAATAGTCTTCATCGGACAACAGCTGCCCACGCTCCAGCGTGGTCATGCCCGGGTCGATGACGACGAAGGATTCGTAATAGAGGATGCGCTCAATGTCACGCAACGTCATGTCCAGCATCAGGCCGATACGTGACGGCAGTGATTTCAGGAACCAGATGTGCGCCACCGGGGCGGCCAGCTCAATGTGGCCCATGCGGTCACGCCGCACCTTGGACTGGGTGACCTCGACACCGCACTTTTCGCAGATCACGCCGCGGTGCTTGAGTCGCTTGTATTTTCCACACAGGCATTCGTAGTCCTTGATCGGACCAAAAATGCGCGCGCAGAAGAGACCGTCACGTTCCGGTTTGAACGTGCGGTAGTTAATGGTTTCCGGCTTCTTGACCTCGCCATAGGACCAGGACCGGATCATTTCCGGAGAGGCCAGGCCAATACGGATGGAGTCAAATTCTTCTTCGTGGCTTTGTGCCTTCAGCAGACCTAACAAGTCTTTCATATAACCGCCTCAAAGCTAGTCAATCATGAAGGAGGCGGGGCCTGTGGCCCTGCCTCCCCATTTTTTGGATAACGCGCTGTTCTCAGTCGTGCTCGAGTTCGATATCGATACCGAGCGACCGGATTTCCTTGATCAACACGTTGAAGGACTCGGGCATGCCCGGCTCCATGCTGTGATCGCCGTCGACGATGTTCTTGTACATCTTGGTACGACCATTCACATCGTCCGACTTCACAGTCAGCATTTCCTGCAGGGTGTGAGCGGCGCCATAGGCTTCCAGTGCCCAGACCTCCATCTCACCAAAGCGCTGACCACCGAACTGCGCCTTACCACCCAGCGGCTGCTGGGTAACCAGGCTATAGGACCCGGTGGAACGGGCGTGCATCTTGTCGTCAATCAGGTGATTGAGCTTCAGGATGTACATGTAGCCCACAGTGGTTTCACGCTCGAAGGCTTCACCCGTACGGCCGTCCCAAAGCTGAATCTGACCCGAGGCCGGCAGTCCTGCCAGCTCCAGCAGAGCCTTGATTTCCGGTTCGCGTGCGCCGTCAAAGACCGGCGTACTGATGGGCAGACCACCCCTAAGGTTGTTGGCCAATTCAGTGACTTCGTCATCGGTCAGGCTGGCAATGTCTTCCTTGCGGAAGCTCTCACCAATGGTGTTGTAGATGCGATCAAGGTAATCACGCATCTCACTGGTCGCCCGCTGCTCACGCAGCATCTCATTGATGCGCGCGCCGATGCCCTTGGCCGCTGCACCCATATGGGTTTCCAGCACCTGCCCGACGTTCATGCGCGACGGAACACCCAGCGGGTTCAGAACCACATCCACCGGCTCACCGTGCTCGTCGTAAGGCATGTCTTCAATCGGCACAATGGTTGAAATAACACCCTTGTTACCGTGTCGACCCGCCATCTTGTCACCGGGCTGGATCTTGCGCTTCACAGCCAGGTAGACCTTGACGATTTTCAGCACACCGGGCGCCAGATCATCACCGGAGGTGATCTTCTTGTGCTTCACTTCAAGACGACGTTCCTGATCTTCGCGCGTTTCCCGGAGCTGCTGCTCGGCCTTCTCCAACACTTCGGCCTTGTCGTCTTCAGCCAGGCGCAGTTCGAACCACTGATCGTAGGGAAGATCGCTGAGCGTTTCAGCCGTCAGGGTGTCGCCCTTCTTCAGACCGGCACCGCCGTTGACCTTCGCACCTTCGAGTACAGACGCCAAACGCTCAAAAGTCGCCTGCTCCATGATCTTGTACTCGGCCTTCAGGTCCTTGCGGAACTCGTCGAGCTGCTGCTTTTCAATGGCCTTGGCACGTTCGTCTTTCTCGACGCCGTCACGGGTAAATACCTGGACGTCAACAACAGTACCGCGCATGCCGCCCTTGACCCGCTGAGAGGTGTCCTTCACGTCGGACGCCTTCTCACCGAAGATGGCACGCAGCAGTTTTTCTTCCGGTGTCAGCTGGGTCTCGCTCTTCGGCGTGACCTTGCCCACAAGAATGTCACCGGGGCCTACTTCGGCACCCACGTAAACAATACCGCTTTCATCCAGCTTGCTCAGTGCGGCTTCGCCCACATTGGGAATATCACCGGTAATTTCTTCCGGCCCCAACTTGGTGTCACGGGCAATACAGGTCAGTTCCTGAATATGCACCGTCGTCAGACGCTCTTCCTGAACCACACGCTCCGAGATAAGGATGGAGTCCTCGAAGTTGTAGCCGTTCCAGGGCATGAAGGCGATGCGCATGTTCTGACCCAACGCCAGTTCACCCAGATCGGTGGACGGCCCGTCAGCCAGGATATCACCGCGTGCCACCACGTCGCCCTGAGATACAATGGGACGCTGGTTGATACAGGTGTTCTGGTTGGAGCGGGTGTACTTGGTCATGTTGTAGATGTCCACGCCCGCTTCCGAGCCCTGGACTTCATCGTCATTGACCCGTACCACTACGCGCTTGGCATCGACAGCCTCGATAACACCACCGCGACGTGCAACCGCACACACACCGGAGTCACGCGCCACAGAGCGCTCGATACCTGTACCCACAACCGGCTTGTCAGCCCGCAGTGTCGGCACTGCCTGACGCTGCATGTTGGAGCCCATGAGGGCGCGGTTGGCGTCATCGTGCTCCAGGAACGGAATCAGTGCCGCCGCCACGGATACAACCTGACGTGGCGATACATCCATCAGGTCCACGGACTCGGTCGGTGCCAGTGTGAATTCACCGTGGTGACGCACCTGGACGAACTCGCCCTGCAGTTGGTTTTCATCGTTCATGGGCACGTTGGCCTGGGCGATAACGTGCTTGCCTTCGTCGATGGCCGACAGGTAGACAATTTCGTCAGTCGCCTGGCCTTCCTTCACGACCCGATAGGCCGTTTCCAGAAAACCGTAGCTGTTAGTGCGCGCATAGGTCGCCAGCGAGTTGATCAGGCCAATGTTCGGACCTTCCGGCGTTTCGATGGGGCAGACACGACCATAGTGCGTCGTGTGCACGTCCCGCACCTCGAAGCCGGCACGCTCACGGGTCAGACCACCCGGCCCAAGAGCCGACACACGACGCTTGTGTGTGACCTCGGACAGCGGGTTGTTCTGATCCATGAACTGAGACAGCTGGCTTGAGCCGAAAAATTCCTTGATCGCCGCCGCCACAGGCTTGGCGTTGATCAGGTCCTGAGGCATCAGACCTTCGCTTTCAGCCAGAGACAGGCGCTCGCGCACGGCACGCTCGACACGCACCAACCCGACCCGGAACTGGTTCTCGGCCATTTCGCCCACGGACCGGACACGACGGTTACCCAGGTGATCGATATCATCCACTTCGCCTTTGCCGTTGCGGATGTTCACCAGGGTTTTGAGAACGGCGACAATGTCTTCCTTGTCCAACACGCTGTTGCCCAGGTCTTCATCACGACCCAGACGACGGTTGAACTTCATGCGCCCGACATTGCTCAGGTCGTAGCGATCTTCAGAGAAGAACAGATTGTCGAACAGGCTTTCCGCAGACTCCTTGGTCGGCGGCTCGCCGGGACGCATCATGCGATAGATTTCCACCAGGGCTTCCAGGCGCGTTGAGGTGGGGTCTATGCGCAGCGTGTCCGACATGTAAGGGCCGCAGTCCAACTCATTGGTGTAGAGCACATCAATGGAGTCGACCTTGGCCTGAATCATTTTCTCCAGCAGATCCTCGGTAATCTCCGTGTTACAGGGAGCCAGGATTTCGCCGGTTTTCTGATCAACAAAGTCCTTCGCCAGAACCTTGCCGATGATGTATTCGTTGGGCACGTTAATGTGCTCAACGCCCGCCTTTTCGAGTTGCCGAATATGGCGAGCGGTGATGCGACGCCCGGCTTCCAGAATCACCTTGCCTTTGAGATCCTGAATATCGAAGCTGGCCGTTTCACCACGCAGCTGTTCACTGTTGAACGCCATCTGGAAATGCTCGTCCCCTTTACGGAATGACACCGTATCGAAGAACATGTCCAGCATTTCCTGGTTGGAATAGTCCAGCGCCCGCAGCAGTATAGAGGCAGGCAACTTGCGACGACGGTCAATACGCACAAAGATGTTGTCTTTGGGATCAAATTCGAAATCAAGCCAGGAACCGCGGTACGGGATAACCCGGGCCGAGAACAGCAATTTGCCGGAGGAATGAGTCTTGCCCCGGTCATGATCAAAGAACACACCTGGCGAACGGTGCAACTGAGACACTATAACGCGCTCCGTGCCGTTCACGACAAAGGTGCCGTTTTCAGTCATCAGGGGAATTTCCCCCATGTAGACTTCCTGCTCCTTGATGTCCTTGATTGCTTTGGACGAGGATTCCTTGTCATAAATCACCAGGCGGACCTTGACCCGCAATGGTGCTGAATAGGTCACCCCACGCAACTGACACTCGTTCACATCAAATGCGGGCTCACCGAGCCGGTAGCTCACGTATTCCAGAGACGCATTACCGGAATAACTGGTGATCGGAAAAATAGACTGAAAAGCCGCCTGCAACCCTACGCCCTGAGCCCCTTCGGCCTCAGGATCTGATTGCAGGAACTTCCGGTAGGAGTCCATCTGAATCGCAAGCAGGTAGGGCAATTCCATAACGGGCGGAATTTTGCCAAAACTCTTGCGGATACGTTTTTTCTCGGTGTAAGAGTAAGCCATCTAGCGTTCCCCAGCTCACATTAATGGACGGTTCGTTGGGACGTTACCCGACCTTCGAATCCGAAGGAAAAGCGCATATCCCAGAACGGCAAAAAGGCTGGCGTCGAAACGACGCCAGCCAGTGCGTTCTGATCACTCCTGAATACAGGAGTAATTACTTCAGCTCGACAGAAGCGCCGGCTTCTTCCAGCTTGGTTTTCAGCTCTTCAGCTTCTTCCTTGGACGCGCCTTCCTTAACGGTAGCAGGAGCGCCGTCAACCATTGCCTTCGCTTCTTTCAGGCCTTCGCCTGTGATTTCACGAACCGCTTTGATGACGTTGACTTTCTTCTCACCGGCACCGGTCAGAACAACGTCAAATTCAGTCTGCTCTTCAGCAGCAGCACCAGCGTCACCACCAGCGGCAGGAGCAGCAGCAACAGCAGCCTGGGCAGATACGCCAAACTTCTCTTCCATTGCTTCTACCAGTTCAACCACTTCCATTACGGACATGTCAGCGATTGCGTTCAAGATATCGTCTTTTGACAGAGCCATGATCCAATTTCTCCAATTAATCTGTTTATGCTGCCTGATTCAATATCAGGCTGCTTTTTTCTGTTCTGCAACAGCATGCACCACACGGGTAACCTTGGAAGGTACCTCGTTGAAGGTGCGGGCCAGTTTCGTGATGGGCGCCAGAGTGGTCGCGGCCAGCATGCCCAGCGCTTCTTCGCGCGTCGGCAGTGTAGCCAGTCGATCAATCTGTTCAGCACCCAGCAGCTCACCACCCACTGCCAGCGACTTGACTTCAAAGGCTTCGTTGTTTTTTGCGAAGTCCTTGAACAGTCGTGCAGCGGCGCCGGGATCTTCCATGGAAAACGCCAGCAGCGTCGGGCCACGGAAAGATTCAACGGCGCACTCAAATTCAGTTCCTGCTACGGCGTACTTGGCCAGGTTATTCGGCGTTACCCGCATATAAACCTGATTAGCACGCGCTTCAGCACGCAGGCGAGTCATATCGGCAACCGATACCCCGCGCGAATCAGCAACAACCAGAGAATGAGCACCGGTGGCCACTTTACTCACGTCGGCGACAACTTTTTTCTTGTCTTCGAGTCTAAGTGCCACGATCTTTCTCCCAATATCCGGACAGTTCCGGGGTTAGCTTTGATACGGCTACAGGATCCAGCTCAATTCTGAGTGGGCTTCACCGTCTGCGTAGGAAATTAAGGTTAAGCCTTGGCCGCCCCACCTACGGTCTTTGACAGCCCTGACGGCATATCGCCGTCAGAGCCCCAAAGTCGTTATACAGCCAGCGTGCTCTGATCTACCGTCAGGCCAGGACCCATGGTAGAAGACAGACTGACTTTCTTCAGATAAATGCCTTTTGCGTTGGCCGGCTTGAGCTTCTTGAGCTCATTGATCAGCGCTTCGGCATTCTCTTTGATTGCGTTTGGCTCGAAAGCCACCTTGCCGACAGAGGCATGGATAATGCCGTTCTTGTCCGTACGGAAACGTACCTGACCGGCCTTGGCATTCTTCACCGCTGTGGCCACATCCGGAGTCACTGTGCCGACTTTCGGGTTAGGCATCAGACCGCGAGGACCCAGAACCTGGCCGAGCTGACCAACAACACGCATGGCGTCGGGTGCCGCGATGACTACGCCAAAGTTCAGATCGCCACCTTTCATGGTTTCAGCCAGATCGTCCATGCCGACCACGTCTGCACCGGCTTCTTTCGCTGCGTCTGCAGCTGCGCCTTGAGCGAATACCGCCACGCGGACATCCTTGCCTGTACCATGAGGCAAAACGGCGGCGCCACGAACATTCTGGTCCGATTTCCGCGCATCCACACCCAGGTTGATGGAGATATCCAGAGATTCTTCGAACTTGACCGTAGAAAATTCTTTCAGCAACGCCACGGCTTCTTCGAGGCCATAGTGCTTGGTCGGGTCGACTTTCTCAGCGATCAGCTGAGCACGCTTTGACAACTTAGCCATTACTGAACACCCTCCACGTCGAGACCCATACTGCGCGCCGTGCCTGCGATGGTGCGCACGGCGGCGTCCATATCACCGGCCGTCAGGTCGGGCTCTTTGGTCTTGGCAATCTCTTCCAACTGCTCGCGAGTGACCTTGCCTACCTTCTGGGTATTCGGTGTTGATGAACCGCTTTTGATACCCGCCGCCTTTTTCAGCAGAATCGCTGCCGGTGGCGTCTTGGTAACAAAGGTGAAACTGCGGTCATTGTATACGGTGATGACAACAGGCGTCGGCAGGCCGGGCTCTACATTCTGTGTCTCAGCGTTGAACGCCTTACAGAATTCCATGATGTTCACGCCGTGCTGACCCAGAGCGGGACCAACGGGCGGTGAGGGATTTGCCTTCCCGGCTGCAACCTGCAGCTTGATATATGCTTGTACTTTCTTAGCCATAACTTCCTCTCAGTGGGTAATAACGCCTTGCGGCTCCCCGGTTTAACATCGGCCTCGCAATGCGAGACCAATCAGAATCATTACCTCAGGCTTTCTCTACCTGGGTGAACTCCAACTCCACAGGTGTAGACCGACCAAAAATGGTCACCGACACGTGCAGACGGTTCTTTTCGTAGTTGACCTTCTCCACCGTACCATTGAAGTCGGCAAAGGGTCCGTCAGTGACGCGAATCGCCTCGCCCGGCTCGAAGATGGTTTTCCGGGTGGGCGTCTCGGTGCCTTCTTTGACACGACGCAGAATCGAATCCGCTTCTGCCTGGGACAGGGGGGCTGGAGAATCGGAAGAACCACCGATAAAACCCATAACCCTGGGTGTATTCTTCACCAGGTGCCAGGTCTCGTCATTCATGTCCATCTCGACCATGACGTAACCCGGATAAAACTTGCGCTCACTCTTGCGCTTCTTGCCTTCCTTGATCTCCACAACGCTTTCTGTAGGCACCAGGATCTCACCGAAGGCGTCTTGCATACCGTGCAACTCGACCCGCTCTTTCAGCGTGGTGGCAACACGTTTCTCGTAACCTGAATAGGCATGAACCACATACCACCGCATGAACGCCTTCCTTAATTATCCGACAACCAAACCAATCAGAAAACTGATGAACATATCGAAGAAAAACAGCAACACTGCCACCAGTAACACCACAGCCAATACCATCAACGTGGTTTGGGTCGTTTCCGTGCGCGTTGGCCAGATCACTTTACGCAGCTCTGTCCAGGCTTCTTTGCGATACTGGTTGAATTTGCGACCCTTGACGGTCGTCAAACCAACCCCTACAGCCACCAAGGCCAGGACCAGCACACCCAGAGCACGATAAATAAGACCGACTTCAGAATACTGACCATTACCGACAATCGCAGCACCCAGTAGCGCCGCGACCACCAGCCACTTGATGGTATCCAGTGTGCCGCCTTTTTTCGCAGCCTGACTAGCCATAAAGATTCCCTGAGATTGAACTAACTGCCGAAAATGGCAGGCCAGGAGGGACTCGAACCCCCAACCCTCGGTTTTGGAGACCGATGCTCTACCAATTGAGCCACTGGCCTGCACCAAACGACCGGGCGGCGCATATTACACCGCGCCAGTCGAATTTGCAAATATAAAGGAAGGATTATTCGATGATTTTGGCTACAACGCCTGCGCCTACTGTACGACCGCCTTCACGGATCGCAAAACGCAGGTTGTCTTCCATCGCGATCGGCGCGATCAGTGTCACAACCATCTTCACGTTGTCACCCGGCA
>LFIK01002221.1_pt1 | contig 15665 bp, 17 predicted proteins | sample 643401 | NCBI WGS metagenome assembly LFIK01 (sample SAMN03777447, study PRJNA286221) | soda lake metagenome | biome: soda lake; feature: Kulunda steppe; material: water; isolation source: sample T5-Br brine of Lake Tanatar-5 | place: Russia: Kulunda steppe | collected 2010-07
AATGATCCGCCCCTTGACGAAGGGTCCGCGGTCGTTGATCACCACCGTGACCTCTCGCCCGGTATCCGGGCGGGTCACCACCACCTCGGTGCCGAAGGGCAGATCGGGGTGGGCGGCGGTCATCTGATTTTGGTCGAAGAACTCGCCGCTGGCGGTGATTCGGCCATGAAACTTGTCATGGTAAAAGGAAGCGATGCCTTCCTGAGTCTCTGCTTCATGGGCCATGACTGCCTGGGTACCGACGGTCATCGCGCCTGACAGGCAGCAAGCAAAGAATAACTTCGATAGAGTTCCCATGGGGTCACCTCACGATTTTCTTTGTGCGTATCATGCATGTTGCAGTGCAATAAAAATGCCTGTGTGTCGCATAGTACTCGGCCGTTGAACCGGCTGCAACCTCTGCCTGAAGATCGGCGAAGATCGGCGCAAGATGGCGATAATCCTCTAATGGAGCATCGTCTGCACCGTTACGAGACCCCCCATGATGCGGCGACTCACTCCGCGACCGTCAAGCGATAGCCTTCGATAACACCGGAGGCGCCATAGCGCCAGGGGCGGTTGTGCAGGCCGTGGCCCACCGGTAGGCCATAGTAGAGAGGTAGACCTCGGGGGGCGAGGGTCTCGGCGATGATGGCCTCCAGCGGGGTGTCGTCGCTGCCGCGACACCCTTCGAAGGTGCCCAGGCAGACGGCGGTGGCATCATCCAGGGCCCCGGCCTCGACCAACTGCCAGAGGGCGCGCTCCAGTCGGTAGTAGGGCTCGCCGATATCCTCGAGGATCACCAGGGCGCCGGGCGGTGCCCGGAAGGCGAGCGGAGTGCCCGCCAGGCTCGCCAAGGTGACGAGATTGCCACCTACCAGCGGGCCCTCCAGTCGCGCCGGGGCCTTGCCCCAAGGGGCAAGGGGGTAATCCCGGCATGCCGGGCCGCGGATCAATGTGAGGGTCTCCTCAAACTGGTCGCGAATGATGGCGCTCACCTCCGGGGGAGCCTGAAGCAACTGACCCGCGGCCTTGACCACCGGACCGTGGATAGCTGGCAGCCCGCGGAGATGGTACTGGTGGAGTAGAGCGGTGAGATCGGAGTAGCCGATCAGTGGCTTGGGTCGCTGGGCCAGTCTTGCCCAGTCGATGTGTCCCGCCAACTGCGCACAGCCGAAGCCGCCGCGCACCGCCCACACCGCCTGAGTCTCGGGGTCCTCGTGGGCAGCATGGAGCTGGGCCAGGCGCCACTCTCTATCCCCTGCCAGATAGCGGGTTCGTCGCTGCAGCAGCGCTGGCCGATGCACCCTTATCCCCAGGGACTCAAGCCCTTGCACGCCATGCTCGATGGCGTCTTCCGGGGTGAAGGAGGAGGGGGCAATCAGGCTGATGGCAAGCGGCATGGCGTCACGACCCGGTGGCGAGCAAGGACCCAAGGATGGCACGCCGCGTCTCCGGGTGCATCCGGCGGGCCACCAATGAAGACGCCCCATCCGGTCTACCGAATGGGGCGTAGGGATGTCACGCGGCTGCGACGGCGCGTGTCAGTGCCGTTGGTATTCCTCTTCCGCAAACAGTTCGGCCTTGGCATTGCGCATGACGTCCTCGCAGGCGGCCTGTTGGGCCAACTGGGTAAGCAGGTTCTGGGTCACGGCAAAGCCCTTGCCCATGCAGATGTCGATTTCGTCCCGGCTCACTGCGGGAGAGACGTCGCAGTCGATCTTCAGGGTCCTGCCGCCGCCGTCGAGCCGGTTGGCGAACTCTCTCAGCTGCCAGGCGATTCGTTCCTTCCAGCTGGCTGATTCATCCGCGCCTTCGTTTACGCTAAACGTGCACCGCCATTCAGGTTTATAGACCTTCATGTGAACCTCCGCGCTGGCTTGGAATGAATGATCGATCGTGTATTCTGCTCCGTACTGAGGGGTATTGCGTCCTCAGCATACCGGTTTCGTGTCGCCACTGCAGTCCTTGCGCGGTGGCTTTGCGTCCCCACTGTCAGGAGAGGGCCCATGGCAAGTGTCTTCAGTCGTATCATGCAGGGGGAGATCCCCGGTCATTTCGTCCATGAAGACGACCATTGTGTGGTCATCATGACCATTCAGCCGATGAAGTCCGGGCATGTGCTGGTGATTCCCCGCGAGGAGATCGACCACTGGGATGATCTTCCCGACCCTCTCTACGCCCACCTGATGAGCGTCTCTCGGTGGGTGGCCAGGGCGATCAAGCTCGCCTTCCCCTGCAAGCGAGTGGGGTTGCTGGTGGTAGGGTTGGAGGTACCCCATGTGCATATTCATCTGACCCCGCTCGATGCGATGGAGGATATCCGTGTGCTGGGGCTGGAGATGGCGCCGGCCGAGGAGCTGGCCGCCGCCGCGGAGAAGATTCGCGCGGTCCTGAATTGAACCCGGTGGCGGATGCCGGCCGAGTCGAGACATGCAGGCGGGAGGCGGGATGAAAGGACGCATCGGAAACAACCGGGGGAGCCGGGCAGGGCGCTTGCTGCTGGCGGGGGGGGTCGGCCTGCTGGTCAGCGGCTGTGCGATGATGGCGCCGTCGCCTCCCCGGGACCAGAGCAACATCTGCGAGATCTTCCGCGAGCAGCCCAGGTGGTATGACTACGCCCGAGCGTCGGAGCAGGCGTGGGGCACGCCCATCGCTACCCAGTTGGCCTTCATCCAGCAGGAGTCTTCCTTCCAGAGCCACGTGCGTCCGTCTCGCAAACGCTACCTGGGGTTTATCCCTGGGCCGAGGCCCTCCTCGGCGCGGGGCTATGCCCAGGCCCTGGATCCGGTGTGGGGGGAGTATCGCGACGATGCCGGCGGGACGCTTGCCCGGCGCAGCCACATGAAACATGCCACCGACTTCATCGGCTGGTACAACGAGCGCACTCGCCGCCAGACGGGTATCTCCCTTCACAACCCCGAGCATCTCTACCTGGCCTACCATGAAGGGGCAGGTGGCTATCGGCGAGGCAGCTACCGCAGCAAGCCCGCCGTGCAGCGGGCGGCCAGCCAGGTCGCTGCACGTTCCAGCCGTTACCAGTCACAGCTGTCGTCCTGCGAGGCCAAGTTCCAGTGTCGGCGCTTCTACCAGCTCGGGCCCTTCTGCGGAACCTGACGAGTCTGGCAGGGCGCTGTATCCGTTACCGTACAGACACCCTCCCCCGTCCTGTCTTCATACTGTGTATACATGCGTCAGCACTCTGCTCAAGGAGCTGCGGGGTATCGACCTCGTCGACCGGCTTATTCGCCAGGGCAAGCTATCGGTCGATGAATACCGTCAGGTGCAGGTGCGCGTTGTGGAAAACCAGGCGGAGATGAAACCGCTGGGTGCTTCGTCGAAGATGAATGTCGAATGGGAGTTTCTTACCAAGCTGCGCGATCCCGGCCGCGAAACCGTTTCAGGCTGGCTGGATGAGAACTTTGCTGCCACCGGCGAGCGTTCAAGTGTTGACTTTCGTCAGATGTTCCAGGGTCTTGGTGCCCAGCACCAGGGGTAGGTATCCCGGCTACCTCAGTCGATCGAGGCGCTGATCACGTCTCGATAGTTGCGAATGCGCTGCACGAAGTGCACTGGCTCGTAGCCACGCGCGTAGCCGTAGCGTGTGCGGGGGTAGTAGCGCTTGTCCGCCTTCAGCGGCAGAATTTCCTGCATGTCCTCCCAGGAGTCCGGGTTCTTGCCGAGTTCCCGGGCCAGCTCGCGGGCGTCCAGCACGTGGCCGCGGCCGATGTTGTAGCTGGCCAGGGCCAGGTAGGTGCGGTCGGGCTCGGGAATCTCCTCGGGCAGCCGCTGGTGTCGGTCGGCTAGGTAGCGCGCGCCGGCGTCGATCGCCTGGGTCGGGTCCAGGCGGTCGGATACCCCCAGCGACGCGGCGGTGTTGAGGGTGAGCATCATGATACCGCGAACGCCGGTGGGTGAGATCGCCTGAGGGTTCCAGTGGGACTCCTGGTAGGACAGGGCGGCCAGCAGGTCGGCGGGGATGCCGGTGGAGTGCTCTGCCATCCGGAAGAGTTCCAGGAAGTCGGGCAGTCGCTCTTCGATGCGTTGGTTGAGCGCCCGTAGGTCGACGAAATCGAACTCGTCGATGTAGCCATAATAGTTGTTCTCCACCGCCTCGATCGCCGCCTCCGCCTCGGGAGTGCTACGCCAGTCATGGGTCTGGTCGGCCAGGGCGCTCTGGTCGGCGGCCAGGTACCAGCCCAGCCAATCGCCGGTGGTCAGGTTCAGGGCGACCTCCAGGGAGGGGTAGTGGCGTCGTACCAACCGCACGATGTTGGAATCAGCCAGGGTGCAGTCGAGTTCCTGCCCGGCCACCGCGGTCAGCAGCATCTCGGTGGTGCGCGGGTCCTCCTGAAAGGTGATGCCGCTGTGGTCGTTGACCAGCGAAGCGAGCTTGTCGGCATAGCTGGAGTCTGCCGTGACGCGAATCTCCACCTCGGCCATCTGCTCCACGCTGCGCGGCAGCGGGCGCGCCTCCCGGTGGCAGACCAGCTGCTCGACAATGGCGGTGTGCGCCGGCCCCGGCAGGAAGCGCTCGTTGCGGGAGGGCAGGTGGGTCAGGCCGGCGGCGGCCATGTGGGCATCTCCCGCCTCCAGGGCCTGGAGCACCTCGGCGACGGCATCATGCACCGCCCATTCTACCTGCCAGCCCCGTGACTCGGCGAAGCGGCTCACCAGATCGTGCTCGGGGCCGGCGGGGGCCTCGTCGCGATCCAGATACCAGGTGGTGGCCGCGTTTCGGGTAGCGACCTTCAGGATGCCGCTCTCCTCGGGAGTGGCGAGACGCGGAGTCTCCTGGCCGCAGCCGGCGAGCAAAAGCCCGGCCAGCCCCAGGCTAGACAACAGCTTGATCAGGGGCGTCTTGGCGAGTCGCATGGGCAAGGGCGAGTCTCCTTCAGGTTTGTAAAGTGACTCTACCAGCTCGATGGCAGCGCTCTTCAACGCAGCCTGTCGGTGAGCCGCTTCCCTCCGAGGCTCATCTGCTCTGCTCGGTGGCCTCCAGCGTCACTTGATCTCTCGCCACCCCTCGTGGGCGCAGCTGCCGCAGCGATAGAACGCTTCAAAGCCGCCATCGGCACTATCGCGGATCGAGCCCTTCTGGAAGTTGAAGCTGCGCAGCGAGCAGACCGGACAGCGCTCGACATCGTCGCGCGGGGCCCGGGGAGCCTGGCGCTGTTGACCTGCGTCGCTGACCGGCCGCGCAGGGGGCTCTGCCATGAGCCGGTCGAGCTCGGAAAAGAGTTCGGCGGCGAGGCCGCGAGCTTCTCCCTCCCTGTCGCTGCCGGCCATGTCGGCCAGCTTGGTGATCCGTGCCTTGAGGGATGTCAGCCGTGACGTGGTGTCGGCCATCGCGGGCCCTCCTCAGTGTTTCGTGGTTGGCCCCTTGAGCATAGCTGCAAGCGGCTCAGGGCATGGCATCTGCCTGGGTGGCCATCATGACCGTCAACTGATCCCGCAGTTCGTCGGCCACCGGCTCGGCCTGGGCGAGAATCTCGTGGATGTGGTGGAAGTGCAGCAGTCGCACACCCTCGGCCTCGGGCTTGAGATAGAGGTGCGGGCGCCGGTGTTCCAGCGCCTGGCGGATCAGCGACTGCTGCATGATGCTGAACGTCTTGAACAGCAGATCGGTAATGCCGGGTTCGGATTCGGGTTCCGGGTGGCGGCTGCCCGAGACATCTACCGCGATCACCACGTCCATGTCGTCGAGCAGCAGATCATAGGGCAGGGGGTTGGAGGTGCCGCCGTCGATCAGCAGCTGCTCGCCGCGGCGTACCGGCGAGAACAGCCCCGGCACAGCCATGCTGGCCTCGACGGCCGGAAAAAGCCGGCCGTCGTCGATTGCTACGCTGTCGCCTGTCCAGTAGTCGGTGGCCACCACCGTCAGTGGGATTCGGAGCTCTTCGAAGCTGCGCACCTCGGTATGGCCGGCCATGAAGCGCAGGAAACCGCCGGAATCCAGCAGCCCGCCATTGCTCAGATCGATCTTCAGCAGGTTGGTCAGGCCCAGCTCCATGCCGGCGAGACCCGAGAGGGCATCCAGTGGCGAGCCCGCCACGTCGTCGAAGATATCCAGGATCTCATCGGCGGATAGCCCCGCCGCGTAGAGCCCGCCGATCACCGCGCCGATGCTGGTGCCGACGATGCGCTCGGGAACGATCTCGAGCTCGTCGAAGACCTGCAGCACGGCGATATGGGCCAGGCCATTGGCCCCGCCTGAGCCCAGTGCCAGACCGATGGTAGGGCGCGGCGGCGGTTCCTCGGCCGGCAGCGGCATCGGCAACAGCAGAGCAAGGCACAGTAGGCAGGCGGCCAGCGGCCGGGTGGCGGCAGGTGGCGAAGGGTTCATCAAACTCTCCTGCTGGAAGGGTCGCTGGTCACTACTATGTCATAGCCACGGGGCGCCGCCCACGCTTACGCCTTGGCAAGTCCCGGGCCCGGCTGGTGGAACCCGAGAAGAGCCAGGTGAAGCTGGCCGACGTGGCAGGCTCCGAGAATGCCAAGCGGGATATCCTGGAGGTAATCGAGTTCCTCAAGGAGCCTGCGCGTTTCCAGGCGCTGGGTGCGCGTATTCCGCGGGGCGTCCTGATGATGGGCCCGCCGGGTACCGGCAAGACCCTGATGGCCAGGGCGGTGGCCGGCGAGGCCGGGGTGCCCTTCTTCAGCATCAGCGGCTCCGAGTTCATCGAGATGTTCGTGGGCGTGGGCGCCTCGCGGGTGCGCGACCTGTTCCGCCAGGCCCGCGAGGCGATCCTCAAGGTGCATACCCGGCGCATGCCGCTCGCCGCCGACGTCGACCTGGCGCGGCTTGCTGAGATCACCATCGGCTTCTCTGGCGCGGACCTGGCCAATCTCGCCAACGAGTCGGCGCTGCTGGCTGGGCGGCGCGGCCGGGCCGATCTGGACTGGGCCTGCTTCGTCGACGCCAGGGACAGGGTAATGCTGGGTGAAGCGCGCGACATGGGGCTCTCCGAGGTGCAGCGCCACGTGGTGGCCTACCACGAGGTGGGCCATGCGCTGCTGGCCCACCTGCTGCCCCACGCCGATCGCCTGGAGAAGGTCACGGTGCTTCCCCGGGGGCTCACCCTGGGCATTACCACCCAGGTGCCCGATGAGGAGCGCGTCAACTATAACGAGTCCTACCTGCACGACCGTCTGACGGTGATGCTCGGCGGCCGATTGGCCGAGTCGGTCGTCTTCAGCGAGGTGAGCAGCGGGGCGGAAGAGGCCTCCGATGCGACTCGGCTGCCGATGCGGGTCTGAGGGGCGATGACGCCGTCAAGAGAACGCCCGGACGCGGAGGCCGGGCCTTTGGTGTCATGGGGATAGGCCTAGTCGCCCGGCCCGCACTCCATGCAGCGCTCGGTGATCGCCGGGCCCAGCTGCAGGCTGGCGTTCAGGTCGCGCAGGCCGCTGCGCAGGCCCTCCTCAAGCACCGGGTGGTACCAGGGCATGGCGAGCATCTGGCCGACGCTGAGCTTCTGCTCCAGGGCCCAGGCGAGCAGGTGCGCCATGTGCTCCACCCGCGGGCCGAACAGCTCGGCGCCCAGGAACTGGCCGGAGCCGTGCTCGCCGTAGAGCCGCATCATGCCGCGGTTCCGACGTATTACCACGGCGCGCCCCTGGTCTTCGAAGGAGGCCTCGCCCACGGCCAGGCAGTCACAGCCGCCCAGGCGCTTCTCCAGCTCGGCATAGCCGTCACCCACGGTGGCCATCTGCGGCTCGGTGAAGACGATGGCCAGTGGCACGTTGCGCCGCCCGGCGCGAAGCTCGGGAAAGCGCCCGGCGTTGTCGCCGGCGATGCGCCCCTCGCTGGTGGCCTCGTGCAGCAGCGGCAGCTCCTGGTTGGCGTCCCCGGCGATGAACACATGGCTGGGGCCGTCGTCGGCGTTGCGGCACTGCAGGGTAAATCGGTTGAAGTGCGGCACGCCTTTGTCGTCTAGGGAGAGGCCGACGTGCTCCAGGCCTAGCCGATCGACGTTGGGGCGCCGGCCGGTGGCGGCCAGCAGGTAGTCGAAGCGTTCGGTGAGGGTGCGGCCGCTATCACGCTCGACAAAGGTGACCACCACGGCGTCGCCGTCGCGCTCGATGCTTTCCACCCTGGCGTCCGGGTCGGCGTAGAACTCCTCGTTGAAGGTCACCTCGGCGTTGTTGCGCACGGCCGCGTCCTTGAAGGGCCCCAGGGCACCGCCCACGCCGAAGACTCGCAGCCGCACGCCCAGGCGGTGCAGGGCCTGGCCCAGCTCCAGGCCGATGACGCCGGGGCCGAACACCGCGACCGACTCGGGCAGGTCGTCCCAGTCGAAGACGTCATCGTTGGTGACCAGCCGGTCGCCGGCGGCGTCGAACATGCCCGGCCAGGTGGGGCGCGAGCCGGTGGCGATGACGACAGTGCGGGCCGTGACTCGGGTGTGGTCGCCCACCATGAGGGTGTGGGGGCCCTCGAAGCGGGCGTGGCCCCTGAGGCGGTCTTGTTCGGGGATCCGTTGCATCGACTCGAGCACGCTGCCCACGAAGCCGTCGCGCTTACTCTTGACTCGCGCCATCACTGCGGCGCCATCCACCTCGACGCCGGTTACCCTGATACCGAAGCCGCCGGCGTCGCGGGCCTGGTGGGCGGCCTCGGCGGCGGCGATCATCAGTTTGGAGGGCATGCAGCCCACCCGGGCACAGGTGGTGCCGTACTCACCCCCCTCGATCAGCACCACGCTGTCGCTATGCTTTTGGGCGGCGTACCAGGCGCTCAGGCCAGCAGTGCCGGCGCCGATGATGGCGATATCGGCTTCACGTTGCTGCATCGGGGTCTCCTCTCTGTGTCATCTTGCCGTGTCGACAAATTCACTATGGCACAGGGTGGGTGTGTGCCGACAAGACGCAGCGGTGGCGTCTTGACGCAGGGCAGGCTTGACCGGGCTAAGACCGTCAAGGCGCACGGGCCGCTGCCCGTGGAGCGACTGGCGAAGGCCGACGACGAGCTGTCGACCACGCCGCGCCCGTGACTTGCCTGGTGGGCTCGGGGCAGAGTGCTTGTGCTGGGGCGTCGCGGGACCGCCGGTATCTGCAGCGCGTCGAGCGCCTTTCTGCTATCATGCAAGCCTTCTTTTTTTCGCTTCCTCGGCCCGTGCCTCCAGGCCTGAGCCGCCGCTCGTTTCATTGATGGCCGCCCGCTTGTTTCCGGCCGCGCCCTATTCGTCTGCAGGATGTTCCCTTGTCTGATCCTTCCCCCGATGCCGCTTTCGCCTCGCTGCCGCTGGCGCCGGAACTGCTGGCCAACCTCGCGTCGCTGGGCTTCGACGCCATGACGCCGATCCAGGCCGAGAGCCTGCCGCCGATCCTTGCCGGTCGTGACGTGATCGCCCAGGCGAAGACCGGCTCCGGCAAGACCGCGGCCTTCGGCCTGGGGCTGCTCTCGCGGCTGACCCTGTCGAGCTTCGCGGTGCAGGGGCTGGTGCTATGCCCGACTCGGGAACTGGCCGACCAGGTGGCCGGCGAGCTTCGCCGGTTGGCGCGTGGCCTGCCCAACGTCAAGGTGCTGACCCTGTGCGGAGGCGCCCCCTATGGACCGCAGCTCTCCTCGCTGGCCCATGGCGCCCATGTCGTTGTGGGCACCCCCGGCCGGGTGGAGGAGCATCTGCGCAAGGGCTCGCTCACGCTGGGCGGGCTCGAGACCCTGGTGCTGGACGAGGCCGACCGCATGCTCGACATGGGCTTCCAGGCGAGTCTCGAGGCGATCGTTGCCGAGACCCCGTCCCGCCGCCAGACGCTGCTGTTCAGTGCGACCTTCTCCGACGCCGTGCGACCCGTGGCCGGGGCGCTGATGCGCGACCCGGTGACGGTAGAGGTGGCCGAGGCCCACGACGCCAGCAGCATTCATGAACGGGTCTACCGCGTCGCCGCCGGCGACGAAGCCCGCCTGGAGGGGCTGTGCCGCCTGCTGCTGCACTTTCGCCCGACATCCAGCGTGGTGTTCTGCAACACCAAGCGCGAGACCGATGAGGTGGCTCAGGCGCTCGACGCGGCGGGCTTCAGCGCCCTGGCGCTGCACGGCGACCTGGAGCAGGCCGACCGGGATCGGCTGCTGGTGCTGTTCGCCAACCGCAGCGCCTCGATCCTGGTGGCCACCGACGTGGCGGCTCGAGGGCTCGACATCGCCGAGTTGGACGCGGTATTCAACTACCAGATCGCCCGTGACCTGGAGGTGCACGTGCACCGGGTCGGGCGTACCGGCCGGGCCGGCAGTGCGGGCATCGCCTGCACCCTGGTCGGCGAGGGCGAAGACTACCGGCTGGCGCGCCTGACCGACTTTCTCGGCGAGTCCCTTGAGGAGGCCACGCTGCCACCTCGCGCGGTACTTGGCCGCGAGCCACTGTTGCCGCCCATGGCGACCCTTCAGATCGGCGCCGGCAAGAAGCAGAAGGTACGTCCCGGCGATATTCTCGGTGCCCTGACCGGCGAGGCGGGCCTGGCCGGCGACCAGGTGGGCAGAATCAAGGTGCTGGCTAACAGCGCCTACGTGGCCGTGCAGCGCGAGGTGGCCGCCCAGGCCCTGGAGCGACTGATCAACGGCAGAATCAAGGGGCGCAGTTTCCGCGCCCGGCGCGTCAGCCATTGAGGCGCATCGGCGAACCCCAGAGGAACAGATGAAGATACCCAAGCGATTACAGCCGCTGGTGGACGACGGCCTGATCGAGGCGGTCGAAAGCCAGCTGATGAGCGGAAAAGAGGCCCAGGTCTATGTGGTGCTCTCCCACGGGGAGCGGCGCTGCGCCAAGATCTTCAAGGAGGCCAAACAACGCAGCTTCAAGCAGGCCGTGCAGTATCAGGAGGGCCGCCGTGAACGCAACAGCCGCCGCTCACGGGCCATGGCCAAGAAGACCCGCTTCGGCCAGAAGGAGCAGGAGCAGGCCTGGCTCAACGCCGAGGTCGACGCCCTCTACCGGCTGGCGGCGGCGGACGTTCGAGTGCCCAAGCCCTACGGGTTTATCGACGGCGTGCTGCTGATGGAGATGATCTCCGACGCCGAGGGCCTCACCGCCCCGCGCCTGGACGAGGTAACTCTGAGCGCCGAGCAGGCCCGTGAGTACTACGCCAAGATCATCAGCGACGTGGTGAAGATGCTGTGTGCTGGACTGGTCCACGGCGACCTCTCCGAGTTCAACGTGCTGCTGGCCGCCGACGGCCCGGTGATCATCGACCTGCCCCAGGCGGTGGATGCCGCCGGTAACAACAGCGCAGAGATGATGTTCGAGCGTGACGTGGACAACATGCGCCGCTACTTCGGCCGCTTCGCCCCTGAGCTCTTGACCACCGACTACGGCAAGGAGATCTGGTCGCTCTACGAGGCGGGCGAACTGCACCCGGAGAGCAAGCTGACCGGCTGCTTCGTGCATGACACCGCGACCGTGGATGTCGACGACCTGATGACGGTGATCGACGACGTGCGCGATGAGGAGACCTACCGCCAGGCGGCTCTGAACCGCGGCGATGAGCCCGGGGTCGAGGAGGCCGCCGAGGAGTGGCGGGAGTCGCAGCGGGAGCGCTGAGCCGCGGCCCTTTCCTGGCGACAGGGCAGTGTCGTGGGATATCTGCCATCATGGCGTCATGAATCACGGCACGGAGAGACCATCGATGCGACTGCAGCACGCCACCTGGCAGGAAGTGGAGGCCCACCTGGAGCATTCGACGGGCATCATCGTGCCGATCGGCTCCACCGAGCAGCACGGCCCCAACGGCCCGATCGGCACCGACGCCCTGTGTCCCGAAGCGATTGCCTGGGCCCTGGGTGAGCGCGAGGGGGTGCTGATCGCCCCGACCCAGGCGATCGGCATGGCGCAGCACCATCTGGCCTTTCCCGGCAGCCTCACCCTGCGCCCGAGCACTCTGATTGCGGTGCTGCGCGACACCATCGAGTCGCTGGCGCACCATGGCTTTACCCATGTGTTCTTCCTGAACGGCCATGGCGGCAACGTGGCCACCGTGAACGCGGCCTTCGCCGAGGTCTTCGCCGAGCGCAGTCTGCAGCGCGAGCCGGCCGGCGAACTCCATCTGCGGCTGTTCAACTGGTTCGCCGGTCGGCGTGGCCGCGAGTTGGCGGCGTCGCTCTATGGCGATGCCGAGGGCTCCCATGCCACCGCCTCCGAGGTGTCGCTGGCCTGGCACGCCGCCCCCATGACGGTGAGGGAGGTGCCCATGTCGCCGCGCCGCGCCTCCGACGGCAGCGCCCTGTGCGATGCCCACAGCTTCCGGCAGCGCTTCCCCGACGGTCGCATGGGATCCGACCCCTCCCTGGCCAGCGCCGAGCACGGCGCGCGCTTCCTGAAGGCGGGCGTCGAGGACGCTCGGGAAGCCTACCAGGCGTTCGTCGCCGGCAGCTGAGCGAGCCTGGGGCCTATCATCAACTTGAAAAACCCCGCTGCTGGCGGGTTTCTGCCGACGTAGCCAAGGAGTCATCATGAAACCGACCCACAGGGCCTGGATCCAGGGGCATCTTGAGGAGATCGTCACAGCGATTCTCGCCGCCTTTTTTACCGCGCTGATGTTTCGCGTGGGGCTGGGCATGCTCTTCTCTATCATCAGTGGCCTGATCATTGCCTATCTGATCCGCCTGGTGGCGGTGCCGTGGGCAGTGCGGGCACTCAAACGTCGTCTACCCTGGTTGGATGAGACGCGGGATGCTGCGACGCCTCGTTGAGCCGGCCTCGTCACCCACTCCCGTTTCCCGCTGTGTGGACTAGGCTTGTTCAGGCGGGCTCCCGCTGGGATCCGCGTTGCCAATCGGCGGCGGATGCCGCCCTGCCTGCCATCGCGGAATGGCGAAGGAGAGAACCATGAACAAGCGGATCTGTGCACTGGCGCCGGGGTTTGCAGGCAGCGCACTGCTGGTGGCCCCGGCCATGGCGGAACTGGAGCGCATCTCGGCTTCGGATAACGCCGAGGTCTATTTCATCGCGCCGGAAGACGGCCAGACCCTCTCCGGCCCGGTAACCGTCAGCATGGGGGTCAAGGGCATGGGCGTTGCCCCGGCGGGTGCCAACTTTCCCGACACCGGCCACCACCACCTGCTGGTGAACATGCCGCTGGAGGACGTGGATCTGGATGCACCGCTGCCCTTCACCGACCACACCCGCCACTTCGGTGGCGGCCAGACCGAGGGCAGCCTGGAACTTGAGCCGGGGGAGTACAGCCTGCAGCTGCTGTTCATGGATTATCGCCACGTCAGCTTCGACTCCCCGCTGGTCTCCGACGTCATCACCATCACCGTGGAGTAGCGCGGCCGGCCGTCAAGCGCCGCGCCGGCGGCTGACGGCCATCACCATCAGGGCGCCGGCCAGGGCGGCGCCGATTACCGCAAGCGAGCCCGTCAGGCTTTCCATCAGCGCCGGCGCCATCAGCATCACGATACCCAATGCCAGCATCACCATGCCCCCGACCAGCTTGAGCGTGCGGCCATGGCTCTCCTGCATCCGGCTGATATTGAGGGTGACGATGGCTACCGTCAGAATGGCGATCTCGATCATCAGGTAGACCAGCAGGTAGACGGCCAGCAGGCCGGCAAAGGCGGCGCCCTCGACACCGGCCTCGGCCAATAATGAGCTCCATACCACCGGGAAACCGGCGGTGCAGGGCAGCTCCACCAGCGCCACGCCGCCAGCCAGCACCACGGTAACCAGCAGGGTCATCGGCAGCGGTCGCTCGCGACGCACCTCCCGACTGCCACGGTAGATGCGCGGTTTGAAGCGTTCAGGAATGCTGAAGGAGATGCCCCTGTGCAGGGCGAAGTAGTCCTTGACGTTGACCGCGCCGAACACCAGGGCGAACAGCGCTACCACCAGCTGGATGCCGGCCAGGTGGCGGGCCACCGAGAGGGCGGCGAACAACCCGGTAATGAACAGCCCGTAGAGGCTGGCGGTGACCAGCAGGAAGGTGCCACCCACCGCTGCCGTGCGTGCCCGGGAGCCGCTGCCCAGGATCATCGCCAGCAGCACGCTGAGTACCCAGATCGAACACGGGTTGAAGCCGTCGACGAAGGCGATCAACAGGGTGGCGTAGAGCAACGATTCGCCGGCCAGGTCGATGCGCCCCAGCGGCCCCAGGTCGAGTCGCCAGCGGGAAGCCTCGGCCTCACTGCTGGCCACTCCCTCCGTGGCGAGGCGCGACTCGAGGGTCTCGGCGATGGCGGGAGAGAAGCCGACCCATACGGTGTCGCCCAGGATGAAGGTCGGGACGGCACGGGGCGTCTCGCCGCGCTCGGCCATCATGGTGAGGAAGCGTGCGCGTCCGGCCGGGTCCCGTACCACCTCGATGCGTCGGACCTCGAGAGCGGGCAGCTCTGCCTCCAGCCGGTCCAGCCAGACGGCCGCCTCGCGGCAGAAGGGGCAATGGTCACGCCAGAAATACCAGAGTACCTCGGCCTCGGCGACGTCCTGAGGCGAGGGCGTGGTGGGAGACGTGGCGGTCGGTTCGGCCTGGGCCCGGGGGGCGACGGCCAGCAGCAGGGCGATTGCCAGCAGTCCGGCCAGCAGCGAGACGAACCAGCGCACGGCGGGGCTCAGGGTCACAGACACGACGGTCAGTGCCTTGATATCACCGCGGATGCCGGGTGGCGATCCCGCCACAGGCAGGCGAACATCCACAGGAACACCGGCACGTTCATCAGCAGGCCATAGAGCAGCGGCACCAGGCCGATGGCCGGCTGCTGCAGCACCACGAACGCCACCATCATTGCTACGCCGGCGTTCTGAACACCCACCTCCACGGTGATGGCGCGCACGCTGTTGTTGGGCAGTTGCAGCCGCCGCGCAACGCCGTGTCCCAGCAGCATGCTCAGCAGGCAGAGCATCAGCACGGCGAGGGTCTCGAGGCTGATCAGGGCCGGCAGCCGCGCGGCATGGCTTGCGAAGAGCGCCACCACCACCGAAATCATTGCCACCCCCGTGAATACCTTGACCCTGGGCAGTGCCACCTCGATCCAGCGTGCCGGCAGAGTCCGGCGCACCAGCATGCCGGCCATCACCGGAAGCAGGGTGACCGTCAGCAGCTGGCCGACGGTTTGCCAATAGGGCAGCGAGAGGCCGCCTGTGGTGAGGCCCAGCAGTTCGAGGTTCCAGCCCATGATCAGCGGCAGGGTGAAGGGGGCCAGTACGGCAGCAATGGCGGTCAGTGTCACCGACAGCGCCAGGTCGCCCTGTACCAGATAGCTGAACATGTTGGAGGTGGCCCCGCCCGGCACCAGGGCCACCAGCAGCAGTCCGGCCGCGGCCAGCGGAGGCAGGGGCAGCAGCAGCACCAGCGCCCAGGCCAGCAGCGGCAGCGCCAGCATCTGCAGGCCGGTGCCGAGCAGCACCCGGCGGGGGTGGCGACGGGTGCGGGCGAAGTCGGCCCCGGTCAGGCTGAGGCCCATGACCAGCATCACGCTGGCCAGCACCCAGGGCAGGGCCACCTGGGACAACCAGGCTGCGGACATGCTTTCTCCTTGCAGGCACACGGGATACGCCACAGAGTATGCCCCATGTCATGCGTTGCGGCGAAGGGCGGTAGCGCTTTCAGTGAGGAAGACATTGACTGCTCCTCGCCTTGATAGAGGGTGTCGCAAATCCGATGACCGCGGCGGTTGGACACAAGGTGATGATCTGGGGGCAGACCCTGCGCCCACGCACGCTGCCGGCGGCGGTGGGGCCGGTGCTGCTGGG
>LFIK01002222.1_pt1 | contig 15661 bp, 10 predicted proteins | sample 643401 | NCBI WGS metagenome assembly LFIK01 (sample SAMN03777447, study PRJNA286221) | soda lake metagenome | biome: soda lake; feature: Kulunda steppe; material: water; isolation source: sample T5-Br brine of Lake Tanatar-5 | place: Russia: Kulunda steppe | collected 2010-07
AGGGGTCGAGCAGCGGCTCCAGATAGCTGAGCTGCTCGCTGAAGATCAGGTCGTCCACATAACCCACCAGCCGGTGCTGACCCAACTCGGCGAGCCGCTCCGGCCGACCGAAACGAGCCAGGTATCCCTCGCTTCCATAGAGCCGCAGCCGATAGTCACATAGCCGCGAGATCACCAGGCCCGGGCTCACCGGGCGCTCCACGGTGATGGCCAGATCCGCCTCGTGGCGGCTCAGGTTGACCACCCGGGGCAGGGCGAGCAGGTCCAGGGTTATCCCGGGGTGGCGCTCACAGAAGGCCGAGAGCAACGGGGCGATCACCCAGGTGCCGAAGCCTTCGGTCACCCCCAGACGGATCTGCCCGCTGATCTGGTGATTCTTGTCGGTGAGGCTCTCGCCGGCCTCGAAGGCGTGGCGAGCCATCTCCTCGGCGTGGGCGAGCAGCTGCTGGCCGGCCTCCGTCAGATGGTAGCCGTGGGTGCTGCGCTCGAAGAGCTGGGTGTTGAGTTTCTGTTCGAAGCGCCGGGTGCGACGCGACAGGGTGGAGTGGTCGAGCCCCAGCCGACGGGCGGCATCGGTGAGCCGCTGGCTGCGTGCCACCTCGAGAAAGATCTGGATGTCCTGCCAGTCGAGCATGAGGCCCCCGGGGTTTGCTGGTCACGAGCGGGTTGCTTGTGCATCAATGCACAAGCAATGTGCCCGAGTGCCAGTTGTCACACCATCCGACCTCTGGATAGACTCGTCTTCATCATCTTCCGTGTTTATATACACACAAAGTCTAATGTCGGGGCGATCCACGGCAGCGTTCAGCAGTAGCGCTGATTCCCGGACAGCAGCCGCACAGCGACACAATAGCAGCGCTACAAGACACAATAGCAACGCTACAAAGAGGAGCACGCCCATGTCAGTCCGCGAAATCCCCATGATCATCGATGGCCAGCCCGTCCAGTCCCAGAGCCAGGAGTGGCGCGACGTGGTCAACCCGGCCACCCAGGAAGTCGTCGCCCGGGTGCCGTTCTGCACCCCCGAGGAGGTCGAGCGCGCCGTGGCCAGCGCCAAGGAGGCCTTCAAGACCTGGCGCAAGGTCCCGCTGGGCAAGCGAATGCGCATCATGCTCAAGCTTCAGGCGCTGATCCGCGACAACACCGCCGAGCTGGCCGCGCTGATCACCGAGGAACACGGCAAGACCCTGCCCGACGCCGAGGGCGAGGTGGGCCGTGGCCTGGAAGTGGTGGAGCACGCCTGCTCGATCACCTCCCTGCAGCTGGGCGAGCTGGCCGAGAACGCCGCCAGCGAAGTGGACGTCTACACCATGCACCAGCCCCTGGGCGTGGGTGCCGGCATCACCGCCTTCAACTTTCCGATCATGCTGCCGTGCTTCATGTTCCCGATGGCCATCGCTACCGGTAACACCTTCGTGCTCAAGCCCTCGGAGCAGGACCCCAGCTCCTCCATGCGACTGGTCGAGCTGGCCCATGAGGCCGGCATTCCGCCCGGGGTGCTCAACGTGGTGCACGGCGGCCCGGATGTGGCCAACCAGATCGCCGACCATGCCGATATCAAGGCGCTCTCCTTCATCGGGTCCACCCACGTGGGCACGCTGCTCTACAACCGCGCCGGCGCCGCCGGCAAGCGCATGCAGTCGATGATGGGTGCCAAGAATCACTGTGTGGTGATGCCCGACGCCAACCGCAGCCAGGCCATCAACAACCTGCTGGGTTCCGCCTTCGGTGCCGCCGGTCAGCGCTGCATGGCCAACTCCGTGGTGGTGCTGGTGGGCGAGGCCCGCGAGTGGCTGGACGATATCGTCGAGGGCGCCCGCAACATGAAGGTCGGCCCCGGCACCCAGCGTGATGCCGACCTGGGGCCGCTGGTCTCCCCGCAGGCCAAGGAGCGCGTCGAGCGCCTGATCAGCGCCGGCGAGAAGGAAGGCGCCAGGCTGATGGTCGACGGCCGTGGCTGCCAGGTGGAAGGCTACCCGGACGGTAATTTCGTCGGCCCGACCCTGTTCGCCGACGTGACGGCGGAGATGACCATCTACCGCGAGGAGATCTTCGGCCCGGTGCTGTGTGTGGTGAGCGTCGAGACCCTCGACGACGCCATCGAGTTCATCAATGCCAATCCCAACGGCAACGGCACCTCCATCTTCACCAACTCCGGCTGGGTGGCGCGCCGCTTCGAGACCGATATCGACGTCGGCCAGATCGGCATCAACGTGCCGATCCCGGTGCCGGTCGCCTACTTCAGCTTCACCGGCTCCCGCGCCTCCAAGCTCGGTGACCTGGGTCCCAACGGCAAGCAGGCCATCGCCTTCTGGACCCAGACCAAGACCGTGACCGCCCGCTGGTTCGAGCCCGAGAACGTCTCCAGCGGCATCAACAGCACCATCTCGCTGGGCTGATTCTTCCCGCGCTTTGATGCGGCGGCCCCGTCTCGAGAGAGGCGGGGCCGCCTGCGTTGATGGCCCTCGGTCTTGCTGTCAAGTGAAGCTGCTACAGTGCCTGGGTCGTACGGATACGATACCGGAGCTCTCGTGACCCGTCGTTCATTCACTCTGCCGTCGGCCCTCGGGCCAGGAGACGATCAACTTCAGCTTCTCCGACTCGGCCTGGTGGCTGCAGGTTGAGCTCGCCAACGCCGGAGAAAATCAGGTGCGTCGGCTGCTGGAGCTGGCCATGCCGCTGCACGACTACCTGGACGCCTGGGTGGTCGACGAAGCGGGGGAGGTGGTCGAGGCGTGGCAGACCGGCGATCGGCGGGCCTTCGACTCCCGCCCCGTGGCGCACCGCACCTTCGTCCTGCCCATCCTGCTGCCGCCCGGCGAGACGCGCCGCCTGGTGCTGCGGCTGGACACCCACGACGGCCTGTTCGATGCCACGCCGCTCTACCTGATGAGCGACGGCAGCTTCCTGCAGAAGTCGCAGCGAGAGCTGATGGCCTTCAGCCTCTACTTCGGCGCCCTGCTGGCGCTGATGATCTTCAACCTGCTGCTCTACCTGGCGATCCGGGAGCGCAGCCTGCTGCACTATGTGGTCTACCTCGGCACCTTCTTCGTGCTGATGTTCGCCGCACGGGGCTTTGCCTTCCAGTACTGGTGGCCGAACTGGCCCACCTTCAATAACCAGATGCTGCCGCTGACCACTGGCCTCTTCGCCGTCACCCTGACCGTGTTCAGCATCAGCTACCTCAACCTGCAGCGGCATGCGCTCCGCGTCTCGCGTGGGCTCCTCGCATTGGCAGGCCTGTGCCTGGCGGGTTCGCTGCCGGCGCTGCTGGGGCACTATGCCCTGGTGTTTCGCGTCATGATCCCCGCTGCCATCCTGCTCTCCTCGCTGATGCTCGCGGTAGCCGTCTGGCGCAGCTGGCTGGGCGACCGCCTGGCGCAGATCTTCCTGGTGGCCTGGTGCGTGCTGCTGGTGGGGGTGTCGCTCTACTTTCTGCGGGTGGCCGGGGTGCTGCCCTACAACTTTTTTACCGAGTACGCCGTGCAGGCGGGGTCGGGCCTGGAGTTCCTGCTGCTGGCTCTCGGGCTGGCCTACAAGATCAACCTGCTCAAGAACGAGAAGCTCACTGCCGAACGTGCCACCTATGAGCTGCATCGCTCACACAGCCGGCAGCTGGAGCTGGAGGTGGCCGAGCGGACCCGCGAGCTCGAGGCCGCCAACCGGCGTCTCGCCGCCATGCCCCGCACCGACCCGCTGACCGGCCTGCTCAACCGCCGCCAGTTCCAGGAGCTGGTCGACGCGGAGCTTCAGCGCCGCCGCCGTCGCGGCCAATCGCTGCTGTTCGCCGTGATGGATATCGATGCCTTCAAGGCCTTCAACGACACCTACGGTCATCAGGCCGGCGACAAGGTGCTCGTCCAGGTAGCCGGCCTGCTGGAAGCCCACTTCCAACGCGCCGGCGATCGGCTGTTTCGGTTGGGCGGAGAGGAGTTCGGCCTGCTGCTGGAGGCCGATACCCTGGGCGAGGGCCGGAACGCCATTGAAGCCTTCCGGCAGGCCCTCGAGGATCTCGCCATACCCAATGAGCAGGCCGAGACAGGCGTGGTTACTGCCTCGTTCGGGCTGGTCTGCTGTACCGACTACCAGCGCGTGCCGGATGCCGAACGGCTCTATCGGGAAGCCGACGAGGCGATGTACGAAGCCAAGGAGCGCAGCCGCAATCGGGTGGTGACCCGCGCCATCCTCGAGGAGACGTGATGGGGGTACCGGCAGGTTGCGACGTTGGTCCGCATGGACAGTGAATTGACGTTGACGTTAACTGTAGCGACAGGACAACAACCATAACCTACGGAGTCGCCATGACCACGCCGATCAGCCACTTTCCCATTCCCGAGTCGATTCAGGACCTGCCCGAGGACATCCGCGACGCCATGCTGGCGGTGCAGGAGAAGGCGGGGTTCATCCCCAACGTCTTCCTGATGCTGGCCCACCGCCCGGCCGAGTTCCGCGCCTTCTTCGCCTACCACGACGCCCTGATGGAGCGGGTGGCCGACACCCTCACCAAGGCCGAGAAGGAGATGATCGTGGTGGCCACCAGTGCCCGCAACCAGTGCCTCTACTGCGTGGTGGCCCACGGTGCGCTGGTGCGTCTGTACAGCAAGGACCCGCTGCTGGCCGACCAGGTGGCCATCAACCACCGCGTCGCCGGCCTGAGCGAGCGTCACCGGTTGATGATCGACTTCGCGATGCACTGCGGCCTGGAGGTGGGCGAACTCACCGAAGCGTGGCAGACCCGTCTGCTCGAGGTCGGCTTCACCCAGGACGACATCTGGGACATCGGCGCCATCGCCGCCTTCTTTGGCATGTCCAACCGCCTGGTTACCCTGGCAGGCACGCCGCCCAACGAGGAGTTCTACCTGATGGGGCGGGTGCCGCGGGAGAAGTAGGATGCGCCTACCTTGTGGGAGCGCAGGTTTCCTGCGCGAAGGCGTAGGCACCCAATATTAGCTAATTGCTGGTACATTAAATTGCCAACGGAAGGGGATAGACGGGGTAATGCATGGATCGGCTACCTGAAGGTTTGTATGAACGGCTACTCGATGAAGAGCTGAAGACGCAGTTAGATGCGTATCCAGAACTGAAACCCGTTCTTCGTTCGCTAGACGATGAGACGGCCCCCCATGCCTACGCTCAGTTTGTTAGCCAGCTACTTAATCAGGCGTTAAGAATAGTTGATTCCAGCGAACGGCTGCCACTTCTTAACCGCTTGATCGATCTGCTCTCGGCGACGGACGGTCTCGCCTACCTATCTCGCAGGCGCTTGCTTAGCTCGGAAAAGCCGGTACTCAGTGAACTGGGGCAGGGGGGGCGCCCAATGCTGCGCCCGGCGACACCGCTTGCAACCAGCGCGTTACTGACAGGATTGGGGCATGATCCACCCCTAGAGCATGAATTGCGCGCCGAAATGGCCACGGCCGATGGGGTCGATATTCTGGTCTCTTTCATCAAGTGGTCGGGGCTTAGGCTACTGATGCCCGCCTTCGAGCGGCTAGCTGAGCACGGCATTCCGGTGCGTCTGATCTCCACTAGCTATATGGGGGCCAGCGACCCAACGGCGCTGGAGTGGCTGACCCAGCAGCCCAATGTCACCGTGCGCGTCTCCTACGACACCGGTGGCACCCGGTTGCATGCCAAGGCTTACCACTTCCGCCGAAAGAGCGGTTACTCCACCGGCTACATCGGCTCGGCGAACATGTCCCATTCGGCGATGACCCAAGGGCTGGAGTGGACCGTCAAGGTAACTGCCCAGGATATGCCGCATATCCTTGAGCGCTTCGAGGCGGAGTTTTCCGCCTATTGGGAAAGCGACGAGTTTGAGCCTTACACACAAGAGGACTTCGTTCGATTTCGCCAGGCTATCGCAGCACACAAGGAACGCGGCCGCAGCGAAACTCTGTTTTTCGCCGACATTACGCCTCGGCCATTCCAGCTACGCATACTGGAAGCCCTCGAGGCGGCACGTCAGCGTGGCTCCTGTCGAAATCTGGTAGTCGCGGCTACTGGTACAGGCAAGACCGTGATTTCTGCGCTGGACTATCGGCGAGTCTGCGAGCAGAAGGGACGCCAAGTGTCTCTGCTGTTTGTGGCACACCGGAAGGAGATTCTGGAGCAGGCTCAGGCCTGTTTTCGCACCGTGCTGCGGGACCAGAACTTCGGCGAACTGTGGGTAGGCGGAGAGTCTCCATCTGAGCACCGCCATCTATTTGCTTCAGTGCAGACACTCAATCGTCAGCGGCCCTGGGATCACCTTGGGGCTGAGCACTTTTACCACTTAGTCATCGATGAGGCACATCACGGCGCCGCCAGCAGCTACCGGGCACTGCTCGACAATCTCAACCCCAAACTGCTGCTGGGGCTGACCGCTACGCCGGAGCGGATAGACGGCAGCAGCATTCTTCCTGATTTTGATGGTGACTTCGCTGCGGAGATTCGCCTTCCGGAGGCACTGGAAGAGAAGTTGCTCTGTCCATTTCACTATTTCGGGGTAAGCGATAGCGTCGACCTCAGTGATGACAATCTATGGCGCAATGGCCGCTACGATGCTCGTCAGCTACAGAATCTGCTGACCGGTGACGATTTTCGCGCCAAGCAGCGGGTGGATACCGTCCGGCAGGCCCTTGAGCGCTACCAGCCTGACTTGCAGGGCATTCGTGCGGTGGGATTCTGTGTGGGTGTGCGTCACGCTGAGTACATGGCTGACTGCTTCAACAGGCTGGGTGATGAGTATCGGTCAGCTGTACTGGTTGGGGATACGCCGCCTGAGTTGCGATCAGCGCGGCTGCGGGAGTTTCGGGAGGGAAAGCTGCCGTTTCTGTTTACCGTGGACGTGCTCAGCGAGGGCGTCGACGTGCCGGATATTAATCTCGTGATGTTCCTAAGACCCACTGAGAGTCTGACGGTGTTTCTCCAGCAGTTAGGCCGTGGGTTGCGTCATGCACCAGGAAAAGAGTGCCTGACTGTTCTGGACTTTGTGGGACAGACCCACCGACGCTACCGGCTGGACACCAGATTTACCGCGTTGCTCTCAGGTCGGAGACAGAGGTTAGATCGGGAGGTGGAAGCCGACTTCCCGAGCCTGCCGCCCGGCTGCAGCATTCAGCTCGAGCGGGTGGCGCGTGAGCATGTGCTCAGCAAGATTCGGGCGGTGTTGAGTGACCTGAATCAATTCATTCCTGAGACTCTTCGCACCTGGCCTGAAGAAGTGGGTAAACCGCTCACCTTTGGCCGCTTCCTGGAAGTGACAGGACTGTCTCCGGTTCAGGTATTGGCTCGCCGCAGCTGGTCGGAGTGGAAGGCGCTGGCGGAGCGGCGTTCACCACCTGATGACCCTGATCTCGACCAAGTGCGAAAGGCACTGCCGCGTATTGCCCTGCGTAGCGATCCTGAACTTCTTAAGGCCATTGAAACCCTGGGTGCTCCGGATGGCGGCGTTGAGGAGGCCTTAGGGCGCTATGATGTCGCTAAGCAAACGGCTCTGCACTATTTGCTGTGGGGACGAAAGGGTGGCCTGGTGGGTGTGGATAGTCTCGGCCAGTCGTTGCAGAAGTGGCGTGACAATCCATGCGTGGCGGCTGATGCTGCGGAAATTGCCGCCTGGCGGCGTGCCCACCAAAGTGTGCCGCTGCGACAGTTGAATGATCTGCCGTTTAACTGTTCCTTGCTGCTGCATGGCGCCTATGGCACTGCCGAGATCAAGGCAGCCTTGGATTTGGCTAGCCTGGAAACACCTGGACCGACTGGCCAGGGTCGGCTAAATGCCAAGCATCTCAACGCCTACGTCCACCTGATTACCTTCCAGAAGAACGAACAGGATTTCTCACCGACCACTCGCTATCGAGATTACCCTATTAGCCGCACTCTGCTGCACTGGGAAAGCCAGTCAACTGTCACTCAGGAGAGCCCGACAGGGCAGAACTACATCCATTTCGAGGAGCGGGGCTATACGATTTTTTTCTTTGCTCGCCTGACAAAGCGCATCGAGGGAGAAACGGCCCCCTTCATCTTTCTTGGACCCGCTAGATCGCTTAAGAGCTTCGAGGGCGACCGACCGATTGCGATGACGTGGGAGTTGGCATATCCGATGCCCGCCGAACTGTTCGAGGAGGCGCGGCCCGCTTGATAAATCGTGTTCTGGCTTGAGTCCGCCTCATCGAGAGGGCCATAGCTTTTCTGTAAATAGATTTCCTGTATGACGCCCAAGGTCGGTGCCGGCTGGCCGCCAGGCCCCGGCCTCGCTATGATGCCTCTGGTTTCGCTTCTACGTTGATGGAGACGAGCCTGCCATCCATTCACTTGTCGCCAGGGGAGTCCCGCCGCACCTGCGGGGGCTGAGAGGGCCAAGCGCCGACCCTGGAACCTGATCCGGTTCATGCCGGCGGAGGAAGTGCGACATGCCCTACCTGACGTCTGCCGTGCTCGGCGCGGCGCTTCTGTGCTTTGCTTTCCTGGGCCTGCGGGCCCGCCGGGCCGATGGCCTCCTCGATGACTACGTCACCGCGCGCAACTCCCAGGGCGCCCAGGCCATCGGCCTGTCGTTCCTGGCTTCCAGCATGGGCGCCTGGATCCTCTTCGCGCCGCCGGAGATCGGCGCCTTCGTGGGGCCGGTGGCGCTGGCCGGCTACGCCATCGGCTCGTCGCTGCCGTTTCTGATACTGGGGCTCTACGGCCCGGCGATTCGTCGCCACCTGCCGGAAGGGCGCAGCATCGGTGAGTTTGCCGAGGCCTGCTATGGCGCCGGCGTGCGGCGCTGGGTCTCCTTCGTTTCCGTGGCCTACATGGCCATCTTCCTGGCCGCCGAGCTGACGGCCATCGGCGCCATCGCCGCGCTACTCTCCGACGTGCCGCCCTCGCTGGTGGTCCTCGGCGTGGCGGTGGTCACCCTCGTCTACACCACCCTGGGTGGCCTGCGGGCGAGCCTGGCCACGGATCGCTGGCAGGCCTGGCTGCTGCTGGCCCTGCTGGTACTGGTCGGCGGTGTGGCCTGGTGGTGGCTGCCGCCCATGCCGGCCGGGGCGGTGATGCCCTCGATCCCCATCGGCAGTGCGCTCTCCGTGGCGCTGACCCTGGTCATCGCGGTGACCGCGGCCAACCTCTTCCATCAGGGCTACTGGCAGCGCATCTGGGCGGCCGAGGACGATCGTGCCCTGGGCCGCGGGGCGCTGCTGGGCGCCACCAGCAGCCTGCTGGTGGTGATGGCCATCGGCGGGCTGGGCATGCTGGCGGCCATGCAGGCGCTGCCCCTGGGTGAGCCGCCGATCCCCTTCTTCGCGCTGCTCTCCGCCGCACCGGCGTGGCTGGGCCTGCCGGCCCTGGTGCTGGCAGTGACCCTGGTGGCCTCCAGCGTTGACACCCTGCAGAACGCCATCGCCTCCACGGCGGTGGCCAGCGCCGGGCGGCGCGGGCTCTCGGTGCGGGGCGCGCGGCTGGTCACGGTGGCGCTGATGGCGCCGGTGGTGTGGGTGGCCCTGCAGGGCTTCTCGGTGCTGCGGCTGTTCCTTATCGCCGACCTGCTGTGCGCCGCCATCGTGGTGCCGGTGCTGCTGGGCCTGTGGCAGCGCATGTCGCCGCTGGCGGCCGTGGCCGGCGGCGTGGCGGGCCTGCTCGGCGCAGTGCTGCCGGGCTGGATCACCCTGGGCAGTCTCTCCGCCGGGGTGCTGGCGGCGAGCTTCCCCGACAGCATTCCGACCCTGGCGCCCTTCCTGGGGGCGCTGCTGGCCTCCACCCTGGCCAGCCTGCTGATCGCCTGGTTGCGCCCGGGGGCGAAATTTCACCTGGCAAGCAAGGGAGACGCCTGATGACGACACGTTCTGACTGGAACGCCTGGGCCGCCGGCCGCGAGACGGCGCGCATCACCGACTGGCTGCGCGAGATCAGCGAGCCCGACTGGTCGGCCACCGTCAACCACCCGCTGTTTGATGCCCTGGCCGAGGGGCAGCTGTCGGGGGAGGAGTTCGCCGCCTACATGGTGCAGGACTACGGCTTCGTCGATCCCTTCACAGCGCTGATCGGCCACGCCATCGGCCAGGCGCCGACCATGGATGACCGGGTGGTGCTTGGGCAGTTCATGGGCATGCTGACCAGCGACGAGAACAGCACCTTCCAGCGCACCTTCGAGGCCTTCGATGTGCCGGCGGCCCAGCGCAAGGCGCCGGACTACCTGCCGCAGACCCTGGCGTTTCGCGAGCTGCTGCGTGACACCGGGCAGGGCGGTGGCTACGCCGAGATAATGGCGGTGCTGGTGGTCACCGAGTGGATCTACCTGGAGTGGGGACTGCGCGTGACCCGCGTGGACGGGCTGCACCCGCTGATGGGGGAGTGGATCGATCTTCACGACAACCCGTCCTTCCAGGACTTCGTGGCCTGGCTGCGCCGCCGCCTGGACGAGGAGGCGGAAGGGCTCGATGACGCCACCTTCGCTTGCATGGCAGAGCGCTTCCGCGAGACCGTCGCCAAGGAGCGTGCCTTCCATGATGCCGTGATGCCCGATTGAACACGATTGCCCCCATGGGACGGATAGAGGTGACGACGAGAGAGTCGTGAAGTTCTGCCGCGCTACTGCCATCCCGGGGCTAGATGTCGGTTGTCAGACCCATGAATCAGGGGCACCCTCTAACGGTTCCCCGATCAACACACAGGAGCCCCTGTAATGAGTGATACCCCGAAAGATTCCCGCCGCCGCCACTCCGCCACGGTGGTGGATGGCCCAGGCAAGGCGGCCAGCCGCGCCATGCTGCGCGCAGTGGGCTTCACCGACGACGACTTTGCCAAGCCCCAGGTGGGCATCGCCTCCACCTGGAGCAACCTCACCCCCTGCAACAGCCATATCGACGAGCTGGCACGCCACGCCAGCGACGGCGCCGATGCGGCGGGCGGCAAGGGAGTGATCTTCAATACCATCACCATCTCCGACGGCATCGCCAACGGCACCGAGGGCATGAAGTACTCGCTGGTGTCGCGGGAGGTGATCGCCGACTCCATCGAGACCGTGGCCGGCTGCGAGGGCTTCGACGGCCTGGTGGCCATCGGCGGCTGCGACAAGAACATGCCAGGTTGCGTGATGGGGCTGGCACGCCTCGACCGGCCCAGCGTGTTCGTCTACGGCGGCACCATCCTGCCGGGCAAGGGCCACACCGACATCGTCTCTGTGTTCGAGGCCATGGGTGCCCACAGCCGCGGCGACATCGACCTGATCGAGCTCAAGCAGATCGAGGAGACGGCGATTCCCGGGCCCGGTTCCTGCGGCGGCATGTACACCGCCAACACCATGGCCTCGGCCATCGAGGCGCTGGGCATGAGCCTGCCGGGCAGCTCGGCCCAGAATGCCGTCTCCAATGACAAGCGCGAGGACTGCGAGGCGGCCGGTGCCGCCGTGCTCGAGCTGCTCGAGCGCGATATCCGGCCGTCCCACATCATGACCCGGGATGCCTTCGAGAACGCCATCACCGTGGTGATCGCACTCGGTGGGTCCACCAACGCGGTGCTGCACCTGATCGGCATGGCCAGCACCATCGGGGTAGAGCTCTCGCTCGAGGACTTCACCCGCATCGGCAAGCGCGTGCCGGTGCTGGCCGACCTGCGCCCCAGCGGCCATTACATGATGAGCGAGCTGGTGGCCATCGGTGGCATCCAGCCGATGATGAAGATCCTGCTCGAGGCCGGCCTGCTCCACGGCGACTGCCTGACGGTGACGGGGAAGACCCTGGCCGAGAACCTGGCCGAGGTGGCTCCGTACCCCGAGGATCAGAAGATCATCGCGGCGCTGGACAGCCCCCTCAAGGCCGAGAGCCACCTGCGCATCCTGCACGGCAACCTGGCGCCCGAGGGGGCGGTGGCCAAGATCACCGGCAAGGAGGGCACGCGCTTTGCAGGCACGGCGCGGGTGTTCGGCTCCGAGGAGGAGGCCCAGGCACGCATCAACGATGGCACCGTGGTCTCCGGCGACGTGGTGGTGATTCGCTACGAGGGGCCGAAGGGCGGGCCGGGCATGCGCGAGATGCTCACGCCGACTTCTGCGATCATGGGCAGGGGCCTGGGCAGCGAGGTGGCGCTGATCACCGACGGGCGCTTTTCCGGTGGCAGCCACGGCTTCGTGGTGGGCCACGTGACCCCCGAAGCCTTCGACGGCGGCCCGCTGGCCCTGGTGGAGGACGGCGATTTGATCACCATCGACGCCGAGGCCGATACCATCGAGATCGATCTCTCCGACGATGAGCTGATGCGCCGCCGCGCCGCCTGGCAGCAGCCGGCACCGCGCTATACCCGCGGGGTGCTGGCCAAGTACGCCCGGACGGTGAGCTCGGCCTCCACCGGCGCGGTCACCGATCTGGCGGAGTAATCTCGGCTTCGCTATCGCGCAGGGGCTGCCATTCAGCCCCGTTGCAAGGTCCCCCCGGCTCGGCCGGCGGGACCTTTTTCATGGTTCGCAACTGGCGGTATGCCGCAGGCGCAGGCGGTTGCGCAGGTGGCGAGCGAGGATGTCGACCCCGATATTGAGCAGCGCGGTGATCACGATCAGTACCATGGCGCGGTCGAAGCGCAGCTCCTGGATGGCGCTGTCGACGTAGAAGCCCAGGGTGGCGATGCCGAGAATCCCCAGGATCGCCGTCTCGCGCATGATGATCTCCCAGCGGTAGAAGAGCAGCGCCAGGAAGGGGCCGTAGACCCGTGGCGCCACCTCGTAGGCGTAGAGGTTCATCCCGCCCGGCGCATCCTGGCGCAGCGGAATCTCGTTGCTGCGACGTCCGATCAGGTGACCGATGATGCCGCCATTGTGCAGCGCCAGGGCGATCACCGCCGGCAGCATCGAGGGGCCCCACAGCTGCAGCAGGATAAAGGCCAGCAGGTATTCCGGGGTGGAGCGCATCACCACCAGTACGCCATGCCCTATGGCGCCGCGCACCCGGCCGGTGAAGTGGCGTCCCGTGAAATGATGCGAGATGAGGGGAAATAGCGTCATCGCCAGCACCCCGGTGAGCACCAGGGCGATCTGAGTCAGCAGCAGGGTGTTCCAGATGCCGGGCAGGGCCTGGCCCAGCAGGAGGTCGCCGAACCATGGCCAGAGGCCCTCGAGCCCCTCCCCGTTGCGCAGCGGAGCGGGCACGATGTCCTCGGTGAAGAAGCGCGAGACATTGCTCCACATGATCGGCAGCCCGGTGCCCAGCAGGAAGGGCGAGGCCACCAGGTAGAGGGGCAGCAGTCGTGGACGCGCCCACAGCCGCAGGCTGGCGATCAGGGCATAGAACAGCAGCAGCAACGCGCCCACCGTGCCGTATTGACCCTGGGCGAAGGCGCCTGCCAGGTGAAACCCCAGGGTCGGCATGCCGACAAAGCCGATGACCGCGCTGGAGCGTAGACCGCATTCGAGTCGGTAGGCCGTGTAGCTGACCAGATGCGGCCAGGCCTGGCTGATGCGGGTATAGACCAGCGCGGAGAGCCGCCCTGCGCGCTGAGGCAGGGTGCGCTCTGGCTGCGGGTCGCACTCGTCGAGGATCTCGGCATAGACCTTGGCGAAGGTGCCGGCGTAGGGGATGGCGATGGCCAATACCCCGGTGATCGGGTGCAGCCCGAAGCTCTGCAGAAAGATCAGTGCCCAGAACAGCTCATGGATGGCGCGGATAAAGGCGCAGAAGGTGCGTACCCAGACATGCCGGAAAAGCAGGGCCAGCAGCATGCCGGCCGCGGCACCGACCCCTACCCCAACGAAGGCGAAGGCCACCGTGCGAAGCAGGGCCTCGCCGAGGAAGTCGACGCGGGAGAAGTCGGGCTGGACCAGACCCATGAACAGGCGTCCCAGTGCATGCCAGGGGTCGTGGGTACTGATCTCGAAATCGCCCAGCAGCAGACACACCGCGGCCAGCAGGACCAGCCCCAGGGAGACGCGGCGCGTAGCGCTCAACGGCATCAGTAGAGGGACAGCAGGTCGGTGGGGGCCAGGCGTTGGCTGGGCTGGTCGATGGCGATGGTGCCATCCTGGATGCCGATCACCCGGGTGCAGTAGCGCAGCGCCAGTTCCACGTCGTGCATGGCCAGCACCGCGGTCGGGTAGGCGTCGGTCATGGCGGTCAGCGTCACTTCGGAGAGAGGGCCGTCGAGGGCCGAGACCGGTTCGTCGGCGAGCAGCATGTCGCCGGCCTGGTAGATGACCCGCGCCACGGCGACGCGCTGCCTCTGCCCGCCGGAAAGCTCGCCGCAGGGCGTCCAGCGCTTGTCATCAAGGCCGAGCCGGGTGAGCAGGGCGCTGACTTCCTTCACGTCTCCGGGCCGCGGGCGCACCAGAGTCAGCAGGTTGCGCCACCAGGCGTGGCGGTCGAGCCGACCCATGTAGACGTTATGGAACACCGAGAGCGTGGTCACCAGGCCGAGGTCCTGCGGCATCAGGGCGGCCCCCTGGTCGCGCCAGTGGTCATACATCACCGACAGCAGCGTCGACTTGCCGGCCCCGCTTCTACCGACCAGCGCCACCCGTTCGCCGGGGGCAAGCGTCAGGCTCAGTGGGCCGAGCACGCGCACCTCGCCATAGGTGGCAACGGCGTCCTGCAGCGCCAGCGTGGTCATCAGTCGAGGAGCCCCAGGGACTGGGCGACTTCGAGAATTTCTCGGTAGTCGTCATTCACGGCGGGGATGAAGCCCGAGCGGGGGAAGCTGGCCAACAGGTCGGGGTCTTCCATGTCGAGCAGTGCCTGCTGCAGGCGTTCGGTGAAGCCATCGCCGAAGCGCTCATCGACGTCGCCCCGCACCGTCCACTGGTAGTCGGGGTAGGGCGGGGTCTCCCAGATCACCTGAACCCGGTCGAGGTCGATATTGCCCGCCTCGAGCTCGTTCTCCCACGCCTTGTAGCTGACCACGCCGGCCTGGTAGGCGCCGGACTGCACCACCGAGATGGTCCGGCTGTGGTTGCCGCTGAAGCCGACCCGGGTAAACAGCTCGTTGGGGGAAGCGCCGAGGTGTTCGCGCAGGAAAAACTCCGGCAGCAGGCGGCCGGAGGTCGAACTCTGGGAGCCGAAGCTGAAGGTCAGGCCGCGCAGCCCCTCGGGCGCGGTGTCGCCGTCGCTGGGTGCCAGGCCGGTGGCCTGATTGGCGATGAAGTAGCTCTTGTACTCGGGATCTTCCACGCCCTGGGCGATGGCGCGAGAGCCGGGCACCAGCTCACGTGCCTGGACGCCGGTGAAACCGCCGAACCAGGCCAGTTGCACCTGGTTGTTGCGAAAGGCGGTGACCGAGGCGGCGTAGGAGGTGACCGGAATGAAACGCACCTCGACGTCCAGGGTCTCGGCAAGGTAGTCGGCCACGGCCTGGAAGCGCTGCTGCAGACGCGTCTCATCCTCGTCGGGAATGGCGGTAAAGACCAGCGGCTGGGCGACGGCCAGGGAGGAGGTGGCGAATGCGACAAGCGCGGGGGCAAGCGGAAGCAGAAGGCGTCTGAACACGATAAAGGCGTCCTTGTGGTGAAGTGGCAAGACGAAGCGGCCAAACAGCCAGACAGCATATGGTATCGAAAATCTCGAAGCCGTTCTCTACTGGCGACGACCTCTCCAGGGCTATCGCAGATGGAAGCATCGCTCAAGGCTGTTCCGGCGACAGGCCTGCAAGGGGGCGCCATGAACCCCTCCCTGGGGGCTACCTAGACCCTCCCTGGTCCACGGACCCCCTTTCCGACCTG
>LFIK01002223.1_pt1 | contig 15659 bp, 20 predicted proteins | sample 643401 | NCBI WGS metagenome assembly LFIK01 (sample SAMN03777447, study PRJNA286221) | soda lake metagenome | biome: soda lake; feature: Kulunda steppe; material: water; isolation source: sample T5-Br brine of Lake Tanatar-5 | place: Russia: Kulunda steppe | collected 2010-07
CACACACACACACACACACACACACACACACACACACACACACACACACACACACACACAGCTTTCCAGCTGCAATTTGTTGCCATTAGGAGCAAGTAATGTACATATGGCCAGCTTACTCAAGATGCTGCTCTGCAGTGCCCGTCTGAGCCTGAGAACCTGTGCGCTCTCCCTTGCCTCAGGCTTGCTGGCTGCTCACCCCCTCATCACCATCCCAGCAGCTCGTGCACAGCATCTCATGCACAGCTGGACGGTGTGGTGTGGAAGGTGTTCGAGCGCGCCAATGCATGCTCAGTTGCCAGACCCTTGCTACCTTGTTGTTGCAGGTCAAGAAAGGGCCCCTGCAAGAGACCTCGCCCATGCTCTGTGATATCAGCCACGTCCCCAACTGGGCTAAAGTGAGTCCGGATAATCGCTGGCGGGTGTCTTGCACGTGTCGTACCTCCCTCCAAAGACAGTTATAGAGGTGTTGTACCTCCCACCAAAGACAGTCATAGAGGTGTTGTACCCCCCATCAAAAACAGTCATACAGGTGTTGTGCTTCTGGGCATTGCGCGTGGGCTGTGGTGAAGATGCGCCACTGTTAGCCGGCCCTTGCTGCATTGCCGCATTGATGAGCTGCTTGTTGGTAGTATGGTATGCGAGGGGGGGAGAGGCTGTAGATATTTGTACATCTCAGCTTGCTGTACCTGTGCATGAGGCTGTCATCTGTGCTGCTGAGGCAGGTGAAGGGGGAGCTTAATTGAACAGGCATCACGAAGGCCAGGAGAGCAGGGCCCCTCTCATCAAGAACTACCAGAGGATGCTGGACTGCGTGGCTTTTTCATCGTTTGTCCCCTGGCCAACGCCATCGCAAGGTTGTCCCCATGTCGTTGGTGTGATTTGTGTGCAGGTGAACTCAGGCATGGTCAAGATGTACCAAGCAGAGGTGCTGTCTAAATATCCCATCATGCAGCACTTCCTTTTCGGAAGCATCATCCCTTTTCAAAAATCTTAATATTGTAAGCTACTAGGTCTGGTAAGCCATTGCGTGCCCCTGCTGTCTGTCATGCAGCATGATAGAAAAATAGTCATGGTTTTTTTTGTAAGTATCATTTGCACCAGTGACTTAGGAAGCAGGTCATTAGGTATGCCATGCTCAATGCAAAAGCACTCATAAACTGTGCCGCGTGCTCTATTAATTTAGGCAACAGTTACTTACAAGGAAGTTCACACTCATATCATGAAATGCATCTCAATGAGGGTAGTTGTCCCCAAATTTTCTGAGTTGCATTATTTTTGAATACCAATGACATCATCTTTTAGGTTGTCTTTTGGCTTTTGGCCTGTCATAGCTGCCATATGTGGTCATCAATGACTGGATGGTAGAATGGCCAACAAACAGACTTTCTCATTAGCTATGGTTCTGTGCCTGCATGCTGAGCATCATATCATGATATCATGATGGTCAGCAATTGTTTGTCTTAATTGATACTGCTACTCGTGTCATGTTGTGCATTGGTCAAACTCCTTCGATGTAAGGTGCACGTTGACTGTCGGAGTGTTGAATACGAATAATGTCAGATTCCTATGTGGCGTATCCTTATCACGGAGAACCTCAAAGATTTTGATGTTTAAGTTGCATGGCTGTACTACAGCTTGTCACACCAGCACTGCAGTGGCACTGCAAGAATACTTGCCAAGTAGTTGGTAGTTACAAGTTAGGGTTAGTTGCCAGCCTGGTCGTTAGGCTGATTGGTTTGTTGCTGGTCTTTGCCAGCCCCTCAAAAATAGTCCATAATGTCCGAGATGAAATGGCAGAATTTGTTGTGCCGTTGGGAAAGGAAATCGAAGGCAGTCTGACTAGGCAAGGCATGCAAAATATAAGGGGCCTCCACTGAAAAGGACTGGCAGAAAGGGAGGAAAAGGAACGAGTACTTCTTTCTGTACAGGCGGGGGGCCGATTATGTTTCTGACAAAGATGCAACTTGAAGTGCATGCATGCGAATTGCAAGAATAGTGATATCGTATTGCTAATACGTGCCAAGTGTGCCTTGTCGAGTGACCTTGGGCTTCGTTGGACAAATCTTGGGTTGAGCTTTATACAACTTCAAGTTGTTGGACTCATCTTCTTCATCTTAAAATACGTCCAAAAGTGAGGGCTGTCATTTGCCAGAGCGTGCTTTTTAAGTTTGCCCACATGCCTTACCTAGTCAGACTGTCCTTGATTTTCTTTCTCAACTGCACAATAGACTCTGCCATTTCATTTCGGACATTATGGACTATTTTTTGGCTGGCGAAGACCAGCAACAAACCAATCAGCCTAACGACCTGGCTGGCGGTTAACCCTTTTAACTTAAACTTTAAAGTTTAAGTTTGTCTTTCAAAGCACCGATCTTGTTTCTCTGACAGTACCTCGCCTCACAATTATCGGTGCCTATTTAGGTTGAGTACAGGTTGTAGGCCCGATTGGCTTCAGCAAAAGTGCCCTCGATTGGCTCGTGCAACTATGTAATCCTTAACTTACATAGGCACTGCCAGTGGCACTGTGCTGACAGCAGACAAAAAGTGTTGATGTGCACAATATTCAACCGAGGCCAAGTTAACTAAATTCACCGGTGACCTTCGAAATCCTCGAGCTTGCATCCTTCAGCCCTAGATAGGACTCCCACTTGGAGTGCAGTCAACACATGTATCCCTAGTGCTACTAGTAGTTGTAGTTATAAGCCACGTATTGCTGCAAACTGCATCCAAGGTAGCGCACGCAATGCCCCTAATATTTCCCGGCATAGCAACCGCATTACCAGGCGGCCTTTGCCATGCTGCTGAACATTCTATCTCCCTAGGGATATACCCATGTCAACAGAGCCCACGTCAATTGATTTCTAGTACTTGTGTACATTGCAAGACTACTGGCCGCAGTCAGGATGCAGCACGGCCGCCGCTGCTCTTTGCCATCTTCAGGAAGTTTTGCAGAGCATGCAGCCGCGTGTCTATGTCGGCGATCTCAGAGGTCGCGTCGTCAAATATCTGTGGTGGGGGGCTTGGGTGCGGCCGTGTGGGTGCCGGGCCTGAGGCAGCAGACGCAAGCAGGCAAGCATGCGCAGGGTGTCACTGGAGCTGGCAAGGGAGGTCACGCTCAGGCCACACTCAGGCCATGCTCAGGCCACACTCAGGCCGCGCTCAGGCCACACTCAGGCCGAAGGCAGCCACCAGATCGCTGCAACCTGAGCTTTGCAACTGCGCACGCAGAGGTGAGCGCCTGGCTGCTCACCAGCCCATGCATCCAGCAAGCCCCCCCATGAGCCAGCACATGCACATGCCAACACCGGGCAAGGCGGCTGTCCCATGGCAGGCGTATTTGTCTGAGACACTGGCTGAATCTCTGCGAGGGATACTAACTTAGGGCCACTGCAAACCCAGACCCATATGCATGCGCGCGCGCACACACACACACGCACACACACGCACACACACACACACACACACACACACAGGCCAGTGCCCATGGTTGAGTGGAGCAAAAGCACATGCAGCGCCCGCAGTGGAGCATTTGAAGCGAGGCATGGGGCTTGAGCAGGCACATACGAAAGAATGTCTGTAGCAAAGGCGCACAGGACAACATGCCTCTCTTGGCACGCCCACTCATGCTGCTGCTGCTTGCGACCTTCATGTCCACTCGCCAGCTGCGAGAGGCATGGCTGCTTGCGCATCACACAGGACAACGTGTCTACCACAGTACACCACCCATGCTACCACTGCTTGCAACCTTCACGTCCACTCACCAGCGGCGGGGGGCATGGCTGCTTGCGCGGCACTCAGGACGTGTCTACCACAGCACGCCACCAACGCTACTGCTGCTTGCAACCTTCATACATCCACTCACCAGCGGCGGGGGGCACAGCTTCTTGTGTGGCAGGAGGCTGAGGGATGGAGGGCAGGCCAGCCTGAGGTGTGTCTGCGGGCAGCATGGCAAGCACAGGGCACGCTGTGCCAGGGCAGCAGCCAGGACATGCTGCACACAAGGGAACGCTGGGCCTGTGTAGCAGCCGGCACCCACAGGAAGGCTCAGGGGGCGCTCGGGGCTGAGGAAATCCAGGTGGGGATGTAGCACATGATGCTTGAGCGCAGATGCAGCAGGGGCCGTTGCAGGGGGGGTGGGCTCAGGGGAGCGTGCAAGTGGGGTTGCTGGCAGCCTGGCAGGTGAAGCCCTGCTGGCGGGAAGGAACGGGCTCTGGCCCTGGCACGCCTCAGTCATGTGTGTGTGAAGTCCTCCTCTGCAAGACCTGAGAGCCCACTGCATGAGTCCTGCCCAAAGGAGCACAGGCATATCGCCGTCCCCGCGGTGACGCACAGCAAAAGCGCAGACATGCTGCCTGGTGTGCTAGCGCCCAGGCCTCCGTCGTGCATGGCAGCCCGGCGCGCCACAACCTCACGGCTGCATTTGCAGCACAAGCGCAATGCCACAGCCCCAGCACCAGCGCTGCTCCAGGGTGTGTATGCAGGAGCTTGCGCATGCTGGCTCTGGGCATGTACACCCACACACAAGCTCGTGCGCCTTGGCCGCTGTGAGAGGACATGGTGCTGATGAGAACAGTGTACACACCCACGCCCACGCCCACACCCCCACTCAGGAGCACACGCACCTGCGCTGCTGCGGGAGGACATGTACGAGCTGAGCCGGTTTTTGACTTCTTGTAGGGCCCGTCCGGGGGACGTTGAGCGCTCGGCAGAGTCTGGCCTGCCTTTGACACGGCCTGCAGCACATGCGCAAGCACACATCCACCTCATTCCGTGGCAGGCCCCGCTCCCGCTCCTGTTCCTGCATGATCTTAATTGTGACCAGGGACGTGTGTGATCCCACTTCTGACCCAGGGCCCCGCACTTGCAGCACACATACACACACACACACTTGCCACCTTGTTTGGCCAGGACCCTGCTCCCGCTGAAGGACAATCTCTGACGTGTTTCAAGAGATCTTCTACAGCGCACAAGGGGCTAGGAGCCTGCTTGCGCGCACGATGAAGCATGCTATGGGGGGCTCCGCATGCATAGGGTACAAGCATGTTGGGCCAGACACAGGGTCAAACCCTGCAGCCTTATGACCTCTGTTGGTCATCGTGTTTACAGGCATGCACGCGCACACACACACGTACACACACATTCTAGCCACATACTCGCGGGGGCTGCCAGGCAGGTCAGGCCTTTTTAAAGAAAGGCTGATTATAGGTTTGGTGATAAGTGGGTGATGAAGGCTAGAACCCCAGCCTAGTTGACCCGTGCAGGAGCTGAGCACCTGTGTTGCTTCAGCAGGTATAAGATAAGCAGGCCCAAGTTGGGGAGGGACCATCTGGTAAGGGAGGGCAGGTGCCCAACTGAGAGTTCAGCCATGCCTGTTTGCATCCACTGGGCAAGCACACAGGCGCTGAGCACCCCCTCCTTGTTCGCGCTCTGCCCAGCAACAAAGCTGTGTGTGTCCCTCCGCTCCGCGCGCCCAGGCACCCTTCCCACACGCAGGTCATCCACACCCACGGCACGCAGCACCTGCCCCGACCACAGGGGCCCCTCACCTGCCGGCTCAGGGAACTTGGACCAGGAGTCAGTGCCACCTCCCCACGCTGGCCGCCGTGCGCCAATGCTGCTGGAGCTGGGAGAGCCTGCAAGGGACGCAGCCGGTGCCACACTGCAGGCTGGAGAACAAGGTGCTGGCGGTGCCACAAAGAAGCATTAAACCGCAACACCCACGCACCCACAGGCAGACACATGGTGCTGGCGGTGCCACAAAGAGGCATCTAACCGCAACACCCACGCACCCACAGGCAGACACATGGTGCTGGCCTTGACTCGAGCCACACAAGCGAACCAAGCGGGGGCGCCCCACCACCCAAGCCGGCATGGATCTTGCCTACAGCGGATGCTGGGGTGCGTGCACATCACGCCCCCCACCTGCTCTGGACTTGGGCAGAGAGAGGGGGCCAACATAGGGGGCAGCGGTGGTGCCCAACGCCCCGCGTAATCTGTCGGGTCGGGCTGCTGCGTCGCGGTCCACGCCGCTGGTGGGGCGGCTGCTGGAGGGCGAGTAGCCGCCTCTGCGTGCAGGGCAGCGCATCCAAGGCACGTGCACAAGTGAGCAGAGACCTCAGCTCTCCTGTGGGCTCAGGGCGTGCGTGCGCTGGCCAGGCATGCGCATGGGCCCTCCGCTGTGTGCTGCTGAAGCAGGCAGGCATGCCCGTCCAGTTGCGTGCCATCGAGCTGCTCACCTGCAACTGCACACACACACACACACACACACACACACACACACCCACGCACACACAGGCACACACACACACCTCTTCTCACTGCAGGCCCCTGCTCGGCCACAGCGCACAACCAGATGGACCCAGCCTGGCGCAAGCTGCCACGCTTGGCGTGCCACACACGTTAAGCCCCTTGCCTGTATGGAGGGGGATCACGGCCCCAGCTGCTCGTGGGCGCAGCCTCTGCAGCTAGCCAGGCCCCCAGTGCGCCCCATGCACCCCCACCTACGCCCTCGCCTTGCACCCACACATAAGCAGCAGTGGCAGCAGGCGCAACAGCCGGGAGCGTGCTTGCACTCGCTGCTGTGACGCAGCAAGCTCCTCAAAGTGCACAAGCCCCAATGGGCGCGCGCCTGTGTGCGCATGTGCGAGTGTGCGTGTGTGTGTGTGTGTGCATTTGTGAGTGTGTGTGTGTGCGTGCATGTGCGAGTCTGTGTGTGTGCATGTGCAAGTTTGTGTGTGTGCGTGCGTCCATGTATGTTTCGTGTGTGAGGCTGTCAGGGAGGGCCTGCCCATTATGCCGGGCACCCACGGGGAGTTGGCAACACTTGAGCACGCACTTGTGTACGGCAGGCACATCTGCACCGATGCACACATGCACAGCACCCAAGCACCACCTGAGTGGACAAGCCCTTGCGCCCCTCTGGACCACCAACCCACGGACCCACCCACCCACCTGCTGCTTGGTGAGTACCCGCCCCCCGCGCCCCCACGCACGCCGTACAGCCCGGCGCCCCGCTCCGCGCTGCGCGGCCGGCTGGAGGCGGGCGAGTGCGCACGCGGCGGCGTGGACGCAGCGGAGCGCTGTGGGGTGAGGTTGCGGCTGCTGCCCGGCGAGGAGCGCGCGCGCTCCAGCAGCATGCGGTCGCGCTCGCGCTTGGCACGCACATACCTGCAGGCGCGTGCACGTGCCTGTTTTGTGACGAGCCGGCCCATGGTCACTGAGCCGCCAGGCCCTCTTCTGCACAAGCTGCGCTGGTGGGTCATGGCTGCAGCTGCCATGCACAGAGAGCCCCAGGTGCTTCGCTTGCCATAAAGGTGATACCAGGCCTGGCAGGGGCGAGGGCAGGCGATCAGGCAAGGCCCCAGATCTGGGAAGCACACATGGAAATGCGCGCGCATGCACGCATGTGCTCCACCCACTGTTACCACACCCAATCCTTGGAGGATCAATGAGCCAGGCAGAAGGCCGTGTGCAGCTGCATGTGAATGTGCACATAGACACACACTTGAAAATATCGCACAAACATGCATGCATGCACGTACTCTGTGGGGTCGAAGCGGGGCCCAGAGCGTGCGGAGGGCGCGGAGCTTGGCCTACTGGGTGGGTAGCGCTGGCTGGGCAGGCGCTCGCGCTCGCGGCTGGATGTCTCGCGCCCGCGCGAGGTCTCCCGGCTGCAGCAGAGGGGAACCAGGGGCAGCGAGTGCGCAAGCAGGGTCAAAAGAGAGATGGGAGCAGACTGTTGGGACGCGGCAGCCCAATCCGCAGCGCCAGCAGGGTCAAAAGAGAGATGGGAGCAGACTGTTGCGACGCGGCAGCCCAATCCGCAGCGCCAGCAGGGAGCCAGAGGCGGAGGGAGAGGATGTGGATCCAAAGAGAAGAGGAAAGACTTCGCAGAGCAGGTCGCCAGGACGCCCTGCATTGGCTTGATGCCTGAAGCCGGAGCACATGCGGGGCGTGACCTGTCAATCCCGTGGCGCACTTCACAACAGAGGCGCACAACTGTGGCACACTTCACAACAGAGGCGCACATCTGTGGCACACTTCACAACAGAGGCGCACAAATGTGGCACACTTCACCACAGAGGCGCACAACTGTGGCACACTTCACAACAGAGGCACATCTTAAGCACACGCCAGCCCAGTCCTTGCAGCGGTCTCAGCCCTGCCATCCTCCCTGCACGCCCGGCGCACGCCTTGGCCAGCCATTCCCCCTGGCGCATGCCTAGCCACGCCTGCAGGACTGTAGGAAGACGGCAACTCGAAACTTCATGCACTAAGCGGGTCTACAACAGCCAGCAGCACAAACTCGCGGCTCGTCATGCCGAGTCACTGTCATGAGAGAATTAGCCTCTGAGGAACATGACATCTGCACTGCCGCATACTGCATACGGAGCAGGCTGCGCTTTTGGTGCATTCCTAGCCACGCCTGAGGCAGTGCAGGAAGGCAGCGACTCTTGACCCCATGCCACCGAGCGCACCGCAGGAACAGGCAGCAGCGCAAATCAGCTGGAGATACTTCCACTCAGCGTACTAGCTGCACAGTGCCAGGCTGGGTGCGGCGCTGTGCGCCTCGGAGGGCGTCCGTCACTGCGCAGCTTGCCCGCTGCGCAAGGTGAGCTGCAAGAAACCCTCAGCTCCCCCTGCACGATGCCAGTGCTGTACCTGCGAGGGATTGGGTCTGGGCGCGTGCCGTAGCGTGCTCCGCTGGGCATGCTGGGCCGCGTGCTCCTGCGCACAGAGGCAAAGGGGCCGGACTGGCTCATCGGCACCGTGCCGCCTGCTCACCGCTAGAGGCCTTGCGCAGGAGTGCGTTGCTGACCACCTCACACGCGCGCATGTAGGCTTTGCGCTCCTCATCAGCACCATGCAATCAGCACAACGCCATAGGCTTCCCACAGCAGTGCTTGGCTCACCCCCTCACGTGTGTGCAACCCCCACACTCGCCTACCTCGAGCCCGGCGGCCTGCCATATGTGCTGCGTATCCGGTCTGACGAGGACACGTATCTCGAGCTTGCCTCCAGCTCCTCCGTGAGCTGCCGTACATGCATCTTGAGCTCCCGTATTTGCTCACGGGAGTGCGCCAGCTCCTCAAACGCCTGCCCAGCCGCGTTTATGACGCGCAAAACAGGGTCTGTCCACAGCCGGTACATACCTCAGTGCCCAGCCGCACACGCAACAAAGGGTCTATCCACAGCTTGCTCATGCCTCCGTGCCCAGGCGCGGAATACAGCAGGAGCACAAACGCACGGTGAACAGGCACCTCAGCATGGCAGCCTGACTGAGGCCACGGGATGGCATCGCTCAGGAGCAACATCGCAGCGCACAAGGCGCCATTACTGGGCATGCCCCACATGCACGCTCTAGCACACAAGAGAGTGGTCCGCACCTCTTGCATGTCCTTAGCTTTCTTCCTCAGCTCCCTGCGATGCAGGCTCCGCTCCCGTTGCAACTCTGCATCCAAGCTCTCTGCCCGGGCATGCATCAGGTCGCGCTCCTTTTGCAGCTGCAGCCAGGCAGGGCATTCACCTCTACACATTTCACCTGAATCAACCCTGCTGGCACAGACTTCTTCTGTTCCAGACAGGAGCTGGCCGAGGTAAGGCACAGGAAGGGGTACAGGGGACCAGACGCAGCGCAGAACACAGACGAGGTAGCAGCAGACAGAAGGCTGTTCGGACAACAGGCTGTTCAGCATGAAAAGCGGCATGGCCCAGCCAAGGCAGAGCATAGTCAAGAGCAGCAGGGTATGATGGAGAGGTGGAGTGGAGGCAAGGACGGCAGGAGGCAGTGGCGGGGAAGCTAGGAGAGTATGCTAGCAGCAGGGGCGAGGAGAGGCAGAGTGCAGATGTAACAGCAGGCGGCAGAAAAGGGCAAGGCTCACAGACCGCTGCAGGAAAGAGATGTGGAGGAGCACGGGATTAGCGGCTGGAGCTGGCAGAAGCCAATGCAGGGCCGCTTGTCGGCCCCATGCAGGCTGCCGGTGCAAAGTTTGGCAGTTGCAGCCGGGCGGCTTGCAAGCGCGCGGTCTTGCGTCTTGCAGAAGTACGCTCCCACTTGATGTGCACATGAGTGGACCATGGACCAGGGCCCGAGCAAGACTTCAGGCTCTCATTGCAGCGCCCGCTTGGGGGTGCTGATCCCCTGAGAGCGAGCCCCCCTACTGGCGCCATGCAGCCACCCCTTCTTATGTCCCACAGCTGCCCCTCCGCTGGCCACTGTCCCCAAGTGCAAGCCCCGGCCCATCTTCATGCACCCGCTCGCTCATCAGCACAATATTCCCAGCAAGGAAAGCCTCCGCGCCCCTGCAGCCTGTCCAGCAGCTCCGGCCTCACAGCCATGCAGCCCACAGTATCGGCTGCCAAACTCCCATGAGCCACCAGGCAACTCGTCACAGCAGCCGGTCCTGGTGTGCCAGCCACAAGCTCCTGGTGTGCCAGCCAGCACCGGACGTGTTTTGGCGTCAGCAGCAGGATGCTGACCAGCAGGAAGGTGCAGGGCGCTGCTTTTACGCAGCGGGATGCTCCCAGGGGGTTCCAGAGTGGCAACCCCCAGGGCACAGCAGCACGCTTCCCAGCCCAGTCCTCCTCCAGCTGCTGGCTGCCCTACCTGAGGCTTGTTGGGCCTGCCCACACACAAGCCCGCCCTTGCTGGGTTTCACCCACGCATCCACGTGTGGCTGCCCCGCTATGCGCCAAGCCCGCCCCTCAAAAACCCCAGCACTCACCGCCCGCAGGTCCCGCGCCATCTCCCTCGCCTCCAGGCCACCCTGCGGGCCCCCCCCGCCTGCCCGCTCCAGCTGCCGCAGCTGCTGCTTCAGCACTGCATTGTCCTCGCGCAGACGCCGCAGCTCCGCCGGCACGGCCGCCTCTGCTGCCCGAATGCCCCTGCCGTTCCCCGCCTGCACCTGCTGCACCTGCAGCTGCTGCTGCCGCTGCAGCTCGTCCACCTCCGAGCGCAGCTTGCCAATGATGGACTTGAGGTGCTGCGGGTCGGGGTGCTCCTCGTACAGCAGCGGTAACGGATAGTGCACACGGTCAAACTCGGCGGCATAGGTGAGGATAAGGTAGCGCTTGTTGTTGGGGGCGACGGTGGGGTTGCGCGGGGGGGGGGCCTGCGAGTTCTGCTGGCCTCCAGGGGCGGCCTTGCGTGACTTGAGCACCTGTGCAGTAGATACGCACGCACGCACACGTGTGCATGGGACAACGCTCGCCCAAGCAGGAGCGTGTGCACACCTTCAGATCAGGCCCCCGGTGTGTAGGGCACCGCGCAGGCTACAACACAGCATAGCTTTAAGGGGTGAAGCAACACACCCACAAGGCTGCCATGTACAGTCACACGATTCTGACCTCGCTCCAAGCAATGTGGGGCCCACGCTGGCACCTAGCTGCTCCTGACATGCCCACCTCCAAGTCCTGGTAGGTCAGCAGGTCCATGAAGACACTGTCTGAGGCATGCTTGATGGCCGAAAGCAGCATCTTGACAAACACATGGAACTTCTTGAAGTTGCCAGTCTTGGCAGTGATGTCCTCGATGTCTGCAAGCCATGGGGGTGTAGGCAAGTAGCGGTAGGCTCAATCTAGGTAGCCCCCTCATGCATGGGCCCTGGCACCGCACAACCGCTGAAGCAATGAGCGGCCTGGGGCAGGTGTGTCAATCAAGAAGTTGCGACGCCTCGAACCTGGATGTGGATACAGCACTGCTACCCTGGGCATTTCCGCACGGAGGGCTTGCTCCAGCAGTCAATGGAGTGAGGCACTGAGCAAAGCAGACTGCTTTCCTTGTTGCGTCCAGTTGTCCTGCATTGTATGTGCCAAGGCTTCGACAAATGCTAGGTTTTGAAAATGGGCCTTTTTGGCAGGAGGTCTACAAGCCTTTGAAGGCAAGTGCCCGTGGCTCCATTCAGTGTTCTTAAAAACCATGCAATTTTACATGCTATTACTAAACACACACAATGCCATGCATGATGCCTGTCCTTTGGCTTGCACATGAGAGCTCAGTGAAGGTCAATGCTTGCATGCTGACCAGGCTACACCTACATCGTGCAGTAAAATCCCCCTTCCAGCGGGAGGCATCGCTTTTCTGCTCCACCTCCAAGCACAGCGTGTCTCCATTCACAGTGGAAACGGTCAGAAGGTAGGCGATGGAGTGGAAAGACACCTCCACCTGGTCCAAGGATGCGGGCGCAGGGGGACAGATGGTCAAATGATCATGTTTTTGCCAATACAGGGTTCAATGGCCAATACAAAGTGCCATGCCCTTTCACAGACTCACTGTTTCACTGAAATCAGCCCCTGGACCCTCGCTCGCCATTCGGTCTCAAGCAGTATCCAAGTCAGACCATTTCCAACGCATAATCGTGCGTAAAATTATCAAGTTATTTACAAATATGGATGTGCCTTTGCATCCCTGAACGCCAATCGACAAATCTTTGCTTGATTTGCTCAAGCATGATAAGTGACATGTTAGAAGTGAGGCAGCACCCTGTGAGAGGGCGCGGACTTTACACCACGCGCCTGGTGCAAGGGGGAGAAGTTGTGCTCAATGAGGCTCCGCTGGTGCTCACTGTAGCTCATGCCATGAAGGATGCAGCCTGTGCAACGTGTCTGAGGTCTTTGGTACAGCCCGCAGTAGCTGCAGGTAAACCTTTGCAAACTTCCCTGCCGCATCTGTAAGCCGGCTGTAAAACTGCTGCCCGCCACGGGGTCGCCAGCAGCAGCACTTCCTAGTCCTATATCTTAATCTTGTATCATTCTGTGTAGGACCTGTGCAATGTGAGCAATGCCGGCAGGCATCTTTTTGTAGTGCAGAATGCAAGCAAGCAGCCGAGAGCAGCCACTGGGTCCACGGAGCTGATGTCTGCAGGTGAGCTCCAGATGGGGCTGCGTGCATGCATACCACACTTGTTCAAGGATGCCGGCTTGATCTTGCATCATTTTGCACAGCCTTAGCCAAGGACCAGCACGCATATGTCGCGCAGCTCGAACACCCTTGGGCATGTGACGACATTCCGTTTCGCTGCTGCACGTGCCCAGGGCATATCAGAGACTGGGCACCATGGGAGTGGGAGAGCAGCAAGCGCTTCAAGATGAACAGGATCTAGATGCAGCTCGATTCCTGGTCCATGCCTTGTGTCTGAAGGCGCTGGCAGTGCAGGGCCAAGCAGGTAAGGCCTCCGAGGTCTGATCAACAAAGATTGCGTTGCTGTGGGTGGCACATAAATGAGCCACTGGGCCTGCGTTGCTGTACCAGGTAGACAGTTCATTCGTTAGAATGCTTTTTCTGATTTAGTCTCACACAGGCCTGATGGGCATTGCTGCCGAGCGAGGGCAAGCATAAGCTTCAGCTTTGAAATGCTCCAGTCCACTAGCATAGCACATACACTGTGTTTGCTTGTCACAGGGTGTGTGAGCGCCGGCCTTTGTAGCTGACTGCTTGCTTCTTTGCCTCATGCGCTGCAGATGCTGCGCAGCGCTGCGCTGGTATCCTTTCCCTAGTGGGGGAGCGCACAGAGACTGATCTCAGGGTGGCCACCAGACTGCAGCCTGCACTTGAGCACGCCTTAGATGCAGGTCCGCAACGTGCCCGGCTGCACAGTATGCAAAAAGCAGGCCAGCAGAAAACTTGCTTTGTCGTTATCTTACCGCACTACGCAGAATGCACACCAGCATGGTGCTAAACATCGTGAGAAGCTTAATATGAGCTAAAGTATCTAAGTACACACAGCACGTCTGCACTTGGGATGCAGGTGCTCAGTATGTGCAGAACTGCAGGCAGAATGCACGCATACCCTGCGGACTTACAGCATGCAATAACACGGACACAGATGAAATTCTTGGTAGCATTTCATGTTGTGCACAATCCCTAAAACGCATAGAGACGTAGTGGCAGCTAGGGCTTAAGGGGGGGGATTTACACACTCTTATTCAGTATCAGGCATCAAGGCCCCTTTAAAGAAGGAGAGCCTACTAACAACAACAGCGCCGCTTCCGTTTTGCCTCTCTCCCTTCGCAGTGCCTGGAAGCTTAGATGCGAGCGAGATAGCCACCATCTTGCGCAAGGAGCAGCTCAACTCATACGGCATCCTCGCACCCCAGCCTCACAGCGCTGGGAAGCAGCCAGCCCTAACTCCGTTGACACCTGAGGGCTCAATCCAAGCAAGCACAAGCTTGGGGATGCCCAGCGGAGGCATGCAGGGGACAGGCCATGCGCCCATGACGGACGAGGAGGCAGAGGAGGGGGGGAGGGTGCTACGTGGGAGCGCGCTGTACGCCCAGGCATCACTCATCAACCACGAATGCAACCCCAACATCGCACGCTTTGACGCATTTGACCAGCAAGGCCCCGGTAGCACCCATGTGTGCTTCAGAGCCATGCATGACCTTCCTCCAGGTGAGGAGAGCTGCATGCACATGTCACATGTACCTAAGGACGTGATGGGGCTTGAAGCTACTTCAACTCCTCTGTGTCAGTGGAGGACATCCAGGCACTCAGCGCAGCAAACATGTCATGGACCATTGGGCTGGCATGCTCATCATACAGCTTGCGCCGTCTCCACTCCGTGTCCGCAAGGACAAGAGAAGAGCGAGTATGTGGTTACTTGCACACTGCTCCTGTGCTTCCTCTTTGGCATTGCAGGCACGGAGGTTTTTCAATCCTACTGCCCACTGAGCTGGGACTATGATGAGCGCCAAGCTCACTGCAAGGAGGTGTATGGCTTCACTTGCATCTGCCAAAGATGCCAGATGGAGGGGCAGCTAGGGCGGACGGGGGGCGGAGAAGGGATGCAAGGGGACGGGAATAGCAGTGGTGAGTGGATGACTGACGATGATGATGAAGGAAGGGAGGCAGGTATGGTGGATGAGGATAATGCACCTGCCAGCAGTGGTGCTGATGGAGGCATGGCTGTGGATGCAGACGCTCCAGGGGGAGGGAACGGTGCCGGACCCTTGGACCCCACGTACTTGCAGCTGTACTTGCTCAAATTTGTCTGCCCTGTGCCCTCCTGCTTTGGTACCATGGCTCCAGTTGGGCCTGGCGTCAGCTTGCTTGAGTGTGCGGTGTGCGGGCACACACGGAGTGAAGAGAAGTTCCTGCAGGACTTGGAAGGCCCAGCTTCAGGCTGAATATGAACATGCAATCCATTCTATTTTGGAACAGTCGACGTTCCAAATTCCTGTAATTTTCTGGACACGCGTTGACCGACTCGGGCGTACTGCACATGCTATTTAATTTCATCGATGATTTTAGAAAATGGTAGTGAACAGTCCTACGAAAAGCTCTAGCCCTTCAAAAACACCCTCCCAACGTGAAACCCAAAGCCAAGTCTGGGATGAGTTATTCGGGACGGTATCGTCGCTTGATGAAACGATTGAGACCGCTTTGCAAGCATACACTCCACCTGATGCGGGCGATAAGGTGGACAAAGAACCCCTGTTGACTTTTCTGTGACAGCTTGCTTTGCTTCTTGGAAATCGCCTCTTGGAACGTTGGGCGCAGAAAAGATCAAGCACGATAATCACATGCTAATAGTGCATGTAAATGCCCGCATGCATGTTTGCATGTTAGCAAGCACGCGAGAGAGCGCGCACGCACACACACACACACACACACACACACACACACACACACACACACACACACACACACACACACACAC
>LFIK01002224.1_pt1 | contig 15652 bp, 9 predicted proteins | sample 643401 | NCBI WGS metagenome assembly LFIK01 (sample SAMN03777447, study PRJNA286221) | soda lake metagenome | biome: soda lake; feature: Kulunda steppe; material: water; isolation source: sample T5-Br brine of Lake Tanatar-5 | place: Russia: Kulunda steppe | collected 2010-07
CGACGCCGTAATCCTAGCCGTCGGCCACCGCGCCTTCGTGACCCGCGGCGCCGACGGCGTACGCACCTGGCTCAAACCCAACGGCTACCTCTACGATGTAAAATACGCCTTTCCTGCCGCGCAGGTGGATGGGCGGTTGTAGATTACAGAATCAAACCCAATCGCTTAATTCTGTTGAATGCATTGATCTCGATTGAATAGTCGGGTACTGCGCTCGAGCGAGTAATAAGTGCGGATGCGCTGGGTTTCTGCAGCGAAGGCTTCGCGGTATTCCTCCGGTATCTGGCTAGTTACGCCCCAATCACCGATATAATGAAACTTTTCGCCTTGTGCTGCCATGCTGATAGCCGGGCTGCGTTCGGCGGTGAAAATTGACTGCCCTAAGAAGGCATGACAGTCGTCCAGCTTATCGAGCAAGTGTAAGACGGTTGGTGCAAGGTCAAGCGTGGTGGTATTGTGCGCGTCCCATGTGGCTGGTAATGACCATTGTGGCGCGTGAATCAGCAGTGGGATTTGGTCAACGAAATAGCCTTGGTAAGTCGGGTCTTCATCAAATGCCTTGAGCACCGGCTGCTCATGAAACATCGCGTGATCGGAAGTTAGTATGAGCATCGTGTTCCGCCCTAGGTCGGCGGCATCGAAACAGCTTAGAAATTGATCCCACACGCGGTCAAATTCATGGAAACGGTTTAATGCCGGATTATCACCCTGACCATAACGCCTGGTTTCTTTTCCCAGCCAAATTGGCGGTGAATCAATGAACGCATGCGTGCCGATGTTGTAGAGAGAAAAGAACAGCGGCGCATTATGACTAGCTGCTTCGTGATCTGTAAGCAGCTGGCAGGCCACCTCGAACACCGTTTGGTCTGTACCCGCGCCTGACACGGCAGGATGCGCACGAGGCGGTATATTGATTATGCTGGAATAATCATCAAACGCATACACATGGTCAAAATCCAGCGCTCGCAGCATAGAGTTCAGTGGATTGCTGTTTGAGTGGGGGGAGAGAAACACGGTTTTATATCCATGTTCCTTCAGTATCCCCGGCAAAGTCCTGTATTTTACTTTGGCTTCCGGGTTAGCTTCACCATTCGAATCGTTGGCCCAATCTGCTGCGCCCCCGAAATACGGGTACCCCGAACTGAGAATACCCCGCAGACCCCTGAAAGTAGCGGCAGTATGGTTATAGAAGTTCTTGACTTGAAGTGACCGACTGGCAAAGCGATCGAGCGCGGGTGTAAGTTCAGGGTAAATGCCACCGTAGCTGGACATAATTCTGGCTGATAAGCCTTCAGCAAAAATGATGATTACGTTGGGTTGGTCGACCGCCAGCGATTTTCGTTGGAAGTCAAGTGATGAAACACCTAGGCCCTGTCGCATAAAAGGGTAGTCATCATTTAACCCACTCATTTTATCGACAATTTTTGGAGCGCTGAATGCCGCGTAGGTCGTGTCAATGAGGGATGGGAGGGGAGCCGACCAATGACTGCTCGCTTGCATCACCCACAAGGCCGAACCAGCCAAAATGCCCAATGCGATAGCACTATACCTCAGCCTATGCGGCGGTTTCTTTGCGTGCGGAGGTGTAAGAGGCGCTTGGCATTTCACTAGCAAAAAAACCATGCTCCACCACAAGACTGGTACGGCAATCATTCCCGCTAGCAAAAACCAATTCACGATGTAACGCAGCTCTGTTGTGTTTTGGAGCGCTATCACACTGATATAGTCATTAGTCAGATAAATTGAGTAGGCTTGTGCGGTGTAAAGCAGTGCCACTAAGGGCGGTGCAACCAACACCATAAGAATAGCCAGAGGGCGGAGGTGACGCTGAAAAATTGTCAAAGAAAACCAGCAGATACTCACAACAATGCTGAGTTCAAGCAGAACGAACAGCGCGAGCGTTTTTGCCGGGATGGCCAAGAACGGCGCCCCAAGATTTAAAAATCCATTAAACACAAAAAAAATTACACTCACCCAAGCAACGATGAGTAAAGGCATTCACTATCCTTGAATTTTGTAATAAAAACAGGATATCAACTTGCAGAGCCAATAAGCAACTGTCGTGGGTAGTGCCAAACGCGCGTATAATATGATTAGGTTTGCGACCTTTGTTAAGCGAGGCCTATCGGATTCTAATGAGTCAGATGATTCAAGTGCTCTTGCCCGTATTCAATGGGGCACAGTTTCTGCGGGAACAGATTGATTCAATTATGAATCAATCACACCAGCCTTTTCACATACTCTGTCGCGATGACGGGTCAACTGACGAATCCGTCGCAATACTTGATGCTTACCAGGCGCGCCATCCTCAATTAGTCACGCGCTTGCCGAGCTGCCCTGAGCGTTTGGGGGCCCTGCAGAGCTTTGCCCTGCTGATGCAGGCCGCGCTGGTAAAAGCGGATGCTGCAGAGGCGAAGGTCTACTTTGCGCTGGCCGATCAGGATGACATCTGGCAGCCCGATAAGCTCGCCATTTGCCTGAATGCCTTACAAAAAGCCGAGCAGGCGCAGCCGGATAAACCAATACTTGTGCATAGTGATTTGCGTGTAATAGCGGCCAATGGCGATGAAATAGCGCCATCACTAATGGCCTTTCAGGGCCTGAAGCCCGAGCACCGGGGCTTTGCCGCCCAGCTAGTCAGTAATACAGTTACCGGTTGTACCACGTTGCTTAATAGGGGGTTGCTGCGCCGCGCGCTACCTATTCCGGACGAGGCAGTGATGCATGATTGGTGGCTTTCGCTCGTGGGAAGCGCTTTTGGACGATTAGTTTATGTTGAAACACCGCTGGTGCTCTATCGACAGCATGCCAGTAATACTTTGGGTGCGCGCCAGCATGAATCCCCGGGGCTTGATCGGCAATCGATGCGGCGGTTATTTCGCTGGCATCAGGAGGCGTCAATTCAGCAGCAATTTGAGGAGCTGGCTAAGCAGGCGCGGGGCTTTAACGCCCGCTTCGGGGAACAGATTAACGCGAATGATCGTAGAACGCTAAAATGGGTGTGTCGGATGCCGACGTTAGGTTTATGGGGGCAGCGTATCTTATTTCGGTTATTGCGCAATCGAGTTGAACGCGCTGTATAGGCGACTTAAGCCAGGATGGAAATGACAGAGAAAGCGCCGTCCAATCAGGTAGTTAATCAGCTAAGGTCCTTGATCTTCCAGCTAGGGCGCGGTAGTGAGCAGGATGGGGAGCTCCCGTTTGCTGAGGTGTTGGCGCTGCTTGAGTCAAATACGGCCGCTTTGGCTGATCTGGATCAGGGCGTGCTGTCTGAAGCATCGCAGTGGTTATTGCTGGAGCATTGTCGGGGATTACCGAAGGCGGTGTTGGCTAAACTCTTTCCCGCAGTGAACAAATATGCTGAAACAGTGGCCGATTCTGATCAACAGCTCGCGCTGGCTCTCTTAGATGACCCGGAAAGTCAAAAGCTGCACTATCTTTTTGCGCTCTCCCTGCGCGCCCGAGCTCTGGCGCCCCAGGATACGCGGGCGCGCATTGAGTGGGCGCGGAGCTGGGAGCAGTTGGATCCCTTAGCGCAGCGCTCACTTGACGCTGCTGAGTCGCAATTAAAAGCGATTGAGAATGCAACGCTTTGGCGAATCACTCAGCCTGTGAGGCAGTTTGGCCTGGGTGTTCTGCGAATGCGTAACGCCTTGCATGTCTTACGCGAAATCGCCGTTGAAAAAGGTGGCTTGCGCCCTTGGCTTGGGGAGATTTGGCGAAGTGGCCGCGTGCATGGGTGGGAAGGCGTGCAGGTGCAAATTGGCCCTTTCTTTAACAATCGCAATAATTATCGGCGCTGGGTTAAACGCTACGGGTCAATCTCTAAGCGGATGCGCAAGCGTATACGCGCTGAAATTGTTCAGATGAATAGCCCACCGACGATTGCGGTGGTCATGCCAACTTATAACGCGGACCCTGATTGGCTTTTGGCGGCGATGGATTCGGTGCGTAATCAGCTCTACCCGCATTGGCATTTATGCATTGCCGATGACGCCTCCACCGATCCGGCCGTGATTAGCGTGTTAAAAACCGCTCAGCAACAGGACGAGCGCATAGAGGTGGTTTTTCGCGAGCAGAATGGACATATCGCTGCAGCGACGAATTCAGCCCTCGAGCGAGTTAAGGCAGACTGGGTCGCCTTTCTTGATCATGACGATCTGCTGGCAGAGCATGCGCTATATGAGGTGGCGCAGGTCGTTAATAACAATCCAGACATCGCATTAATCTATTCAGATGAGGATAAGATCAACGCGAATCAGCGCCGTTGTGATCCTTATTTTAAACCTGATTGGAATTATCCGCTTTTCCTTTCGCACAATCTGATCACGCACTTGGCCGTGTATCGCAAGTCAATTATTGATCGTATTGGTGGTTTACGCGCCGGATACGACGGAGCGCAGGATTACGATCTTGCCTTGCGTTTTATCGAACAGATTCGCCCGGCGCAGATCTTTCATATTCCGAAGGTGCTTTATCACTGGCGGGTGCATGCGCAGAGTACGGCCGGTGGCAACGCGGCCAAGCCCTATGCCATGCTTGCCGGAGAGCGTGCGCTCAATGAACATTTTGCACGCTGTGGCACGGATGCCGTTGTTGAGCGGCTTGAGTTTGGGTATCGCCCGCGCTTCGCGCTGCCTGCACCGCTGCCAAAAGTCAGCATCATTATTCCCACCCGCAATGCCCACCGGCTTGTTGGGCAGTGTTTAAGCAGCATTTATGCACGTACTTCTTATGAAAATTTTGAGGTAATCCTGGTTGATAATGGATCGGATGATCCAGCGGCCATTGCGGCATTCAGTGCCGCTTGCGAGCGCTACCCATCACTGCGCCGCCTGCGCGATGATGGGCCCTTTAATTTCGCTCGGCTGTGTAATGCTGGGGTGGCTGAGGCTCAGGGCGAAGTGGTGTGCCTGCTTAATAATGATATTGAGGTGGATAGCCCGAATTGGCTTGAGGAGCTTGTCTCCGTAGCCTGCCAGCCCACGGTGGGCGCGGTGGGCGGTAAGCTGCTTTACCCTGATGGTAAGATTCAACATGCGGGTGTTGTGCTGGGCATTGCCGGTTGGGCAGGGCATGCGCATAAGGGATTTCGTGATGATAATCCGGGATATGTCGGGCGGGCAGCGCTCCTGAGCGCCTTTTCTGCGGTTACCGGCGCTTGTATGGTGCTTCGGCGAGAGCGCTTTGATGCGGTGGGGGGCTTTGATGAAGTCGCCTTTGGCGTCGCCTGTAACGATGTTGATCTATGCTTGCGTTTGGCGGAGCAGGGTTGGCAGAGCGTTTATGTGCCATGGGCCGTGCTCTATCATCATGAGTCGGCAACCCGTGGTTATGAAGATACGCCTGAGAAAAAAGCGCGCTTTGAGGCTGAGGTTGCGCGTATTTGGGAGCGGTGGGGGCGTATCATGGCTGATGATCCTGCCTATAATCCAAATCTTGGTTTGGCTTTTGAAGATTTCAGCCTTGCCTGGCCACCGCGGGAGCGACACGGATGAAACATCAATGGATTGAGCGCGGGGAATCGGCCCTCATTATTCTCTTTTTACTCTCGTTCGTTGGGTTGCAGGCCCTCGGAATGGCGTTGAAAACACCGCTGGGTGCACCGCCAGATGAGCGCGCTCATCTTTCATACATCAATGATGTGATGCAGCCGGGTGTTTGGGTACCGGATTATCGTGCTGGTGAAATCTATGGCATGAACGATAATCTCAATTATCTCAAGCACCCGGCGCTTTACTATTCAGTGCTTGGGTTGGTTGGGCAGACGGCGGCGCTGGACGTCTATCAGGATTTTCGAGTATTTCGACTTATTAATATCGGTATTGTGCTCGTTGGTCTGGCCTTTTTTATCGGTTTTTGCCGCAGAATGGACATTGGTTGGTTCACCACAAGTGTGTTGACCTTGTCTGTAACTGTGGTTCCTATGTTTGGGTATATAGCTGGCAGTGTTAATAATGATAATTTGGCTTATGCTGCTGTGGCGATGTTTTTTTTCGGTTTAGCCAAGAGCGTATCTTCGCCGTTGCCGGCGTTTGGTTGGATGGCCTTTGGGTTCGTGGTAGCCGCGCTGACAAAAGTCACGGCAGCGGCATTTTTAAGTTTTTTCTTACTCATTTACTTGTTGCGTGAATGGCGCCGGCTGTCTGTTTTCTTCTCTCAGCCTAGGTTCTGGGTCAGTGCAACTTCGGCCATTGGCATCGTAGCGGGGTATTACCTGTTTGTTCGCTGGCAATATGGAAGTTTTTTACCTTCTGCGCGTTATCTTTACACACTGGTCTCGCCCGATCATCTGCTCAGTTTTAGCGAATATTTTGAAGAATTTATGAAAAAGATGATTGGGCGTGGTGCTGAAGTGATGGGGCATATCAGCTTTGCTCCCCTCAGATGGCCAGCAAACCTCTTTTATGCAGGGATGTTTTTGTTGCCGTTATCGTTATGGCTCGTCTTACGCGTCGTCTCCCATTGGCGCATCAGCGATCCTATTCGATTACGCTTAGCAGATAGCTTAATCCTAGCCTTTCTGGCGGTGCTAGCGCTGCATATAAGCATCGGTTATGAAGCCTACAGCAATACGGGGGCTCTAGGTGGGATGCAGCCACGCTACTACCTCTACCTCATTCCTTTTATTCTGACGCCGGCCTTTTTCCTGCTCAGACGTGCGCAATTTCAAATGCTCTTTGCGGTGCCGCTGGCCGGGTTGGTTATGGTGAGCTTCTGGGGGTCAGTCCCGTTTGCACACGAAAGGCAATATATTGAGATTCAAAGCCGTCACTCTCCTTTGATCTTTCAATCTGAATTAGACACCGTACCAGTGAGGCTTCGTTTAGACTTGCTCGGCGAACCAAAAGGTAACGTGGATGAGTTTTGGATTCGTGAAGACACCGTATTTGCGCGGGGGTGGGCGTTTAATTACAGCAATGGGCAGCCAGTTAATCGGGTACTGCTCGTTCTTGGCGATACTATCATTGGATCAAAAGCAGTCAACGTAACAAGACCGGACGTTGCTCGGGTCATGGCATCTCGGGCCGCCGTGCAAGCTGGGTTTGCCTTTTTCACGTACGGTTTGCCGTCGGCCACAAGTCTTTGTGAGCTGTCACTATTAATCGAATTTAACGACGGCAGTCATGGCGTGTTGCAGGCGGGTGAATGTTCACCCTGGCGCGTGATTCAGTGAGCAGGCCAGCGATGTCCATAACCTTACTGCCTAACCCGATTGAGTATTGGCGGCATCGCGGGTTAATTATTACTCTGACAAAGCGTGAAATTCGTGCTCGATACAAGGGGTCTATCTTTGGCCTGCTCTGGTCGTTTCTCACACCATTACTCTTGCTGAGTGTGTTCACTTTTGTCTTTGGTGAGATCTTTCAGGCTCGCTGGGCGGGCTCAGATCGAGCCGGCGGTCCGGATTTCGCGGCGGCCATGTTTGCCGGGTACCTTATCCATCTATTCTTCTCTGAGTGCATTGGGCGCGCGCCGACATTAATTTTAGGCAATGTGAACTATGTTAAAAAGGTGCGGTTTCCGTTGGAAATTCTTACCGTCGTCACTGTAATATCAGCGCTTTTTCATCTCTTTGCTGCCTATATGATTTTGTTGGGTTTAATTATGGTCTCGGATTGGACGCTGGGTTGGACCGCTTTTTGGGTTCCGGTGATTTTTATGCCCTTCCTCTGTTTAGTGCTTGGGTTTACGTGGATGCTTTCTGCGTTATCGGTATACCTGCGTGATATTGGCCAGCTGGTTGTTCCGATTTTAACCGCCATGTTATTTCTTTCGCCGGTTTTTTATCCGCTGGCTTCGGTGTCTGACCGTTTTATTTTTATCTATCAAATTAACCCGCTCACCGAAGTAATTGAGCAAACACGCGGCGTACTGCTCCACCAGCAATTGCCAGACTGGGGCGCCCTAGCAGCCTACACAGTCGTGGCTCTTTTGGTGATGTTTGCGGGGCATGCGTTTTTTCAATCTACCCGCCGTGGGTTTGCCGATGTCCTTTGATCCGAGCATTCAGCTGCGTAATCTTGGTAAGTGTTACGACGTTTATGCGCAGCCGGCTGATCGGTTGCGGCAGATGGTGATGCCTTATTTGAATTCGCGACTCGGCAGGCGGCCGCGTGATTATTGTGAGAGATTTTGGGCGTTAGAAGGCGTAGATCTTGATGTAGAGCCAGGTGAGACCGTAGGCATTGTCGGGCGTAATGGCAGCGGTAAGTCAACCTTATTACAGATTGTTTGCGGCACCCTTTCTGCTACCAATGGTTCAGTTAAAACACGTGGTCGTATCGGTGCATTGCTAGAGCTTGGATCTGGTTTCAACCCAGACTTCACTGGCGTGGAGAATGTGTTTTTAAATGCCGCTGTGCTGGGGTTGAGCCGCGCGGAGACTCGAGATCGCCTTGATGATATTGCGGATTTTGCGGGAATTGGTTCCTTCATCCATCAACCCGTGCGGACCTATTCCAGCGGAATGATGCTGCGCTTAGCCTTTGCCGTGCAAGCGCAAACCCAGCCGGATATTCTCATCGTTGATGAAGCACTTGCGGTGGGGGATGCACGCTTTCAGGCAAAGTGCTTTGAGCGGCTGCGGCAGCTCAAGGAGCAAGGCACCAGCATATTGTTAGTGACGCATTCCAGCGAGCAAATCGTGATGCACTGTGATCGTGCTGTACTGATGGAAGGCGGCCATATGCTGGAAAGCGGTGAACCAAGGCATGTGGTTAATTGTTATTTAGACTTACTATTTGGCAGTGCTGCGGGAGCTGATGCTTCAACGGTGCCGGAGGCGGGCGGACAGTTGCCTGCAGATCGGGAAGATCTATTCCATACCCACCCTGGTGCGAACCCACATGAGTATCGCTGGGGCGATGGTAGTGTTCGTATTATTGATTTCTTGCTTAAAAGTGACAGCGAAAGTTACCCAAAGGTGGTTAAAAGTGGTGACTCATTGTATTTGTCTTTCACCGTGCGTATTGATCAACCCATGCGAGGGTTGATTTGCGGGGTTACCGTAAAGACGCATGAGGGCATTACTTTATGTGGCAGTAATACAGAGAAGCTTGGTGTTACCGAATTGGATTGTGCGTTTGAGCCGGGAGATGTTTTGTGCATTTCATTTAAGTTGGCTTGCCGGCTTGCCAGTGGCACCTATTTTATCTCTTTGGGTGTGGCAACCCGCGCAGGAGAACTTGTGATCCCCCATGATCGCCGCTACGACGCCATCATGGTGGAGGTGCAGGCAACGGAGGAGTTTTTCGGCCTGGTTGATTTGGACATATCAGCCGACGCCTTGGAGTTTGGCGAGCAGTGACTATACAAACGCAAAAAAGGTTCAATCGAGCGGTAAACAAGCTAAAGAGGGTGTCGGCAAGCCTGATTGAAGCCGAGCCCCCACAGCCTGAGGCTACCGAGATAGCGCGGATTTTTGATGCTGACTGGTACCGTCAACAAGGCGGTGAAAACCTTGATCATTATCTTAACGAAGGGTGGCGCGCCGGCTTAGACCCTGGCCCTTTATTTAGTACTCGCTGGTATTTGGATCGTTATCCTGATGTTGTTGCGATGGATGTTTGTCCGCTTCTGCACTACTTGGTTATCGGTGCCAATCAGGGCCGAGACCCAAGCCCGTTTTTTTGTGGTTGGTGGTATGAAAAAGTGAATCCGGATATTTCCGGCGGCGCCCAACGGTCACTGATGCATTATTTGAGTTATGGCGCGGCTGAGGGGCGCGCACCAGCCCCCTTATTTGATCCGCAATGGTATTGTTCAAAGCATCCTGATGCGACGCTGGAGAGCGCAGTTGCTCACTATCGTGCAACAGGCTGGCGCACGGGGTGCAGCCCGCATCCGCTGTTTAATATTCCGTGGTACCAGGCGGCATACCCCAACGCTTGCCCTGGCAGAGATCCTGTTGAGCATTATCTTTTAGGCGGTTGGCAAGAGGGCCATCGGCCGAACCCTTTATTTCACCCGCAGTGGTACCAATCGCAGTATCCGGATTCTCGCTGGCTTGAGCCATTAACGCATTATATCGTCATCGGTCATAATCAACATTATTCCCCCAGCCTGATATTTGATCGTGAATACTACAGGCAGATTAATCGCGATTTAGGCGGAACGGTCGATGAATTCCGTCACTACCTTGATCAAGGGTGGCGTGAAGGCTATGACCCGCATCCTTTATTCGATGGGCACTGGTACCAATCGCAGTGGCCATCAGATGATGTGAGCTTGAGTCAGTTGCCCCCCATTGCGCATTACTTGCTGTTTGGCGAGCAGCATCATTGTAATCCGAGCACATTGTTTGATAGCCGTTGGTACAGCGAGGAGCTTGCTGGGCTTGCTGATACAGGCCTGGATCCATTGGAACATTATCTGGCTCATGGCCAGGAAGACGGCCGCGCAGCCTACCCGCGTGAGCCGCTTTTGTTGCCAACCCAAGCCAACGTCGTTGATCGATCGGCAGATTGGATCATTCCGCTTACTGATGATCATGCAGGGCAAAATGTTGTCATGATCGCGTGCCATGATCAGCGACGCATTTACGGTTTAGCGCTTCGTCATATGGTCAGTCGTTATCATGCGGCAGGATGGAAAGTTGTGCTTGGTTTCGATCATGCGCTACCAGAAACGGTGTTTGAGGGCTGCGCGTCTGCTGAACGGCCCGATGCCGTTCTCGCCTCACCTCATAGTGGTTATGATTTTTTTACTTGGCGGCTGCTCTGGGAGGCTATTTCGCAAGGTGAAATGCCTGCGCGGGTGCTAATGAGCAATGATAGCGTTATTGGCCCTCTGCAGCCTCTCGATTCGTTGACGCAATTTGTCCAAGCGCATCCGGCTGAGGTGCTTGGGTTTGTTGAGTCGCGCGAACAAATACATCATTTGCAGTCATGGGGCATTGTTTTTCAGGGTAGACCGGTTAGCGAGGGCGCGCTCTGGCGGTATCTTGCTCAAGCAAATGAAAACACTGATAAACGCCATCTTATTGCACGGCTTGAGGCGCGACTAGCTCGTTGGGCGGCAACGCAAGGCTATCTTGTGGGTTCTATCTGCTCTCCGGTTACACAGTGTGAAGGAACACCTAATGGCGCCATTGTTGGTTGGCGACGCATTCTTAACCTCGGTGTTCCCTTTGTTAAACGAGAGGTTTTCACTCTCACGCCTTACCAGACCCGTGCAATCCCAACCGATGTGGTCAGAGAGATGGCGGCATTCGCAGATGTCGATGTGGCGCCCCTGATTGCTGACTCGCTTGCGCAGATCGGAGTAGTGGATGTGGCACCTGAGATGGCTAACTGGAAACACTCATGAAAGCGGATGTGTTGTCTAACGCAGGTTATACCCTGGATCTGTCGACGCAAGTGTGGCGCCGCCCCGGCTTTGATGGCATTGATTATAGTGATGGCGATGACATAGAAAATCGACTGTTATCTATTGTGTCCTCGGCAGAAGATGTGGGGATTTTTTCGCCAGAGTTACAGGCGGCGTGTACCGATTGGCCTTCGCGCTACCACCTCAGTCCGGCGCGCGCTAATTTGCTGCGACCCATTGCCAATCAACTCAAAGGTGATGTGCTGGAGTTAGGCGCAGGTTGCGGCGCTATCACCCGTTTTTTAGGGGAGAGCGGCGCCAACGTTCTGGCGCTGGAAGGATCTGCACGGCGGGCGCTGATCGCCCGTAGGCGAACCCGTGATCTGAATAATGTAGCTGTTGTGGTTGATGATATTGGTCAAGCGAACATTGGCCAGCGGTTTGATGTGGTCACCCTGATTGGTGTGCTTGAGTATGCAGCGTTATTCGATGATAGCGAGACACCTGCTCAATGTCTTCTTGAGCGCTGTCGAGATTGGCTTAAGCCTGATGGCGTGCTGATTTTAGCCATCGAAAATCAACTCGGGCTGAAGTATTTTGCGGGTGCGCCGGAAGATCATCTCGGCCAACCAAATTATGGATTAGAAAACCGCTACAATGTAGGCGAGCCAAAGACTTATGGTCGCGTTGAGTTAGTTGATTTGCTGCGATCAGCCCGTCTGCCCGCGCACCAATGGTTTGCGCCATTTCCTGATTACAAGTTGCCTGCGGCGGTCATTAGTGAAGCAGGACTTGCGAACTCTGCTTTTGATGCTGCGTCACTCGCCGCACAGACGGTTGGGAGTGACCCGCAGCTGCCCGCAGGTCTTGTTTTTCAGCCTGAACGAGTTTGGGAAACGGTATTTCGTAACGGGTTAGGGCTTGATTTGGCTAACTCGTTTTTGCTTCTGGCAGGTGCTAATCAGGTGCCCGGCGCTAGTTCAGGAAATCTCGTGTTGGGGTGGCACTACAATACCGGACGTGCGGCGGCCTATTGCAAGGAGACGGTTTTTTGGCAGCGCAATGACCGTGCGATTGAAGCGGTTTGCACAAAGCTGATGCCTGCGGTAGCAGAGCCGCCTGAGGCGCAATCGGGCCCACTGAAATTTGAGCTGGCTCCGAGTTCAGATTATATACAGGGCCGTCTTTTATGGATGGATTTCGTTGAGTTGATGGGCCGTGATGATTGGTCACTGCAGTCAATTGGGAAGTTTTTTCGTCAGTATCTGGAAATGGTTAACCAGCTTGCAGCCTTGCGTGGCATGGCGGCACTGCCCAGCGACTTGGAGGGTCTGGTTGATGGGCGCTGTTTTGATTGGATCCCAAAAAATATCATTCTTACCGCAACGGGGGATCTGAACCTGATTGACGAGGAATGGTCTTATCGGCCGCCACTGCCGCTGCGCTTTCTTTTATTTCGTGCAATGAGTGCCTCGTTGGTCGATACCACGCTCATTGGGACAGGGCTCCATGCGCCGAGCCTAACGCCGAAGCAGTGGGTGATAGGTGTGATGGCTGAAATTTTTGGCGAGCCCATGAGTGAGTTGCAATTTGCCGATCTATTCGCACGTGAAGTGGCTGTTCAGCAGCAGGTTAGAGGCGGGCTTTTTGATATATCAGCTGCCGGTGCGTGGTTCGATACGCCGTTGCGGCATAAACCCCGCCGATTGGTAACAGCTAATCAGGTGTTTGATGCTCAAGTGCGGGATTTAGAAAAGAGTCTGGATTTGGTTCTCAGTAGCCGAGCGTGGGCTTGCACCCGACCCCTTCGGGCGTTACATCAGTACCTCAGGCGCTAATGCGGCAGCTCGGAAAAGCAAAATGGATGATGGTGATTGCCATCGGCATAATCGCTGCGTTGGGCTATGGTTTTTGGACGGTCAACAATACGCCACTAACGATAACTGTTGATATTTATTCAGACCGGCCGGAGCGCGTAGGGGTTTACTGGACATTTAGTGAACCAATATTTCATGCATCCCAGAAAATTGATAAAGCAATTATGGCAGGCCGCCGTGGCTCCTACGAGTTCACTGTAGTCAGCGATGGGCCAGTGAAGTTTATTAGACTCGACCCTATGACTCGCCCCGGAAGGCTTTTGATTCGGCAAGTAACATTCCAAACGCGGTGGCAGACGCACCGATTTAGCGCAGAGGAACTGTTCAATACTGAGCCGACGCTAAATCAAGCGAGGATTGAGATCGACCAAACAAGTGGTGACCTCGGCTTTGTTAGCCTTGGGGATGATCCTTTTGTTGTGTTGCCCGTGCCCGAATTGGTTTATGCCGTCGGCCCTGGTCAATTGGCACGCGTGGTTACTATAGCTGGCGCAGTGGGGGGTGGCTTAAGCTGGCTCCTGGTCATTTCAGGCCCAATCGCATTTAGATCTGAAAGGATGGGGCGGTTAAGTAATGCGGTGATTAAAAAGAGTTCGACTGTTGTTATGGTAGCTGCCGGTTTGACGCTCATATCGGTAATTATTGCTCAAACCAATACAGCGCGAGTGACCCCCTTTTTGCAAGGACCGGATGAGTATGCGCATCTTGCGAACTCAATGCATTCCTTTGCTAATTGGTTCGGGGAGTCTTATAAGTGTGGAGAAGTTTGGCCGCCAATTAATGAGGTTGATTTATGGGTTCGGAATATACGAAATAATCCGAACCGAGTGATAACAGCTGAGACGATACTGGGCCTCGAGCAAGTATTTCACCAGTCTAAATGGTCAAATCTCGAAGATAGGGGTGGGGCCAGGGGGTGGAGGTCCTCCTGCACTACCAGCAACCTGATGAGTCAGTTTGCCTACAACATTATTAGCGTACCGGTATTTATGCTCAGGCCCGATAGCCACGCTGGCCATTATATGATTACTCTGCGTTATGGTCAGATCCTAACAGGCGCTTTTCTTTGGCTTTGTGTTTTTTGGATCATAGCGCGTGGCAGGTACCTCCTTGATGGCTTGGTAAGTGCGGATGTCAATCGCCTTCGGCTGGTGATGGGGTTGGCGGCGATCGCCTATTTAATTTTGCCCCAGCAGGTCTTTTTGACAAGTGTATTGTCCAGAGAGGCGTATTTAGTTCCGCTTGGTACGTTAATTTTTGTGTCTTTCGTGTTCCGGAGAGCTTTTTTAAGCGGGGCTGGTGCCCTGCTTTTTGTTGTGCTGATCTTTGATCGGCGCCCATCATACGCGTTACCGGTAATTACGCTTAGCTTATGGTATCTCGCTCTGTATCTGCGAACAGTATGGGAGGTGCGGTATTCCCTGTTTATCCCAACAGTTGCATTGGTTTCGGTTTTCTTGAGCTTGCCGTTGTTGTTGTACTTAGCTCAATATTTTGCACCGTCGCTAGGTGTGCGACTTCCAGGTACGATTGTAGGGTTGGATATGCCTACCCTGCCGTGGCGGCAAACGATAGACTCAATTTGGTTCGCTTTTAGTTTGAATATTCTTCAAGGTAGCTCATTTGTGGGTGTGCTGGGCTCCATGGATACGCCGTTACCATGGAGTGTATTTGAACGTGTGCACATACCCTTTTATGCATTAAAGGCTCTGGTAATTGTGACCTCCGCAGCGATCTTTATTTGTTGGGTGATGCGTAAATGCCAAGGTAAGCCTATATTGCTAAACCGAAGCGGTCTGCCACTTTGCCTAGGTACGGCTAGCCTATTTTTAATTGCCATCCCTCTTAGCTTGGGAATGGTCGCATATACAATCTATGAGGTTTACGCGAGTAGCTTTGATAGCGGGGGGCGACCGTGGGGGTGGGGTGTGCAAGGCAGGTATTTTTTGCCACTTTATTTTCCTGTCTATATGTCATGGTTTGTTCTTGGCTTTTGTTTTTGGCTGAAATCATGGCAGATCCAGAGCGTGCCAGCGTTTACTGCGAAGGGCCTGCTAAAAGATAATCGCGTCTTTATGATGGTCATATTAAGTTTCTTTGGGCTGCTCAGCTGGACTTTTATAGCCAATCAGATTGCGGCACAAACCACCTTAGTGTGGAGATATTTTGGTGACGGTCAGCTGTTGCCCGCTTATCTGCAGCTATTCCGCTAATAACAACCGTATCAATGGGTTTTGTGAGCAGATGCATGAAGCAACGTCAGCTGTAGTGTTCTAAATACCATTCCACAAACCGCTTAACTCCTTCCTCGACCGGCGTTTCGGGCTGATAGCCCACTGCTGTCTTTAAGTCCTCGGCGCTTGCCCAGGTATCCGGCACATCGCCCGGCTGCAGGGGTAGCATTTCCATTTCGGCCTTTTTGCCGAGGCAATCTTCTAATACGCGAATGTAATCAAGCAGCTGCA
>LFIK01002225.1_pt1 | contig 15651 bp, 12 predicted proteins | sample 643401 | NCBI WGS metagenome assembly LFIK01 (sample SAMN03777447, study PRJNA286221) | soda lake metagenome | biome: soda lake; feature: Kulunda steppe; material: water; isolation source: sample T5-Br brine of Lake Tanatar-5 | place: Russia: Kulunda steppe | collected 2010-07
CCCGGAGTCGCCCGCGCGATCCTCTGACTATTGGAAATGCGCCGGAGGCCGCAAATCGGTCTCCTTGATTCGTGTTTCGAAAAATTCCCGGAGGACCTCCATCCGCTCCTGGATCTGGCGCTCTTTTTCGATATCCTCGCTGGTGGATTGTCGTTCCAACTCAAAGAGTTTTTTGCGCATTTGGGCGAGAGCGATGTTTTGCAGTTGCCGGATGCGTTCCCGGGTGATGCCGAAACTCTTGCCAATCTCCTCCAGGGTGCGGGGAGTGTTGCCATCCAGACCGAAGCGGAGGCGAATCACGGCCGCTTCGCGAGGCCCTAATTGGCGAATGCTTTCCCGCACATCCTCCAACAGGTTTTTGTCCATCAAGTCATCCACCGGGGTGGAGGCATTCTCATCGCCGACCAAATCGCCCAATTTCGTGTTTTCCTCTTCACCGACCGGGGCATCGAGGGAAGTGGGACGGGTGCTGACGGATTTCAAGTGCGCGACCTTGTGAACGGGAATGTCGACCTCGCGGGCGATCTCCTCGTCGGTTGGCTGGCGTCCCAGCTGTTCGAGGAGCTTTGTGGAGGCCTTGCGGATTTTGGCTATCCGTTCCGACAGGTGGACTGGCAGCCGGATCGTTTTGCTTTGATTGGCGAGGGCGCGTTTGATGCGCTGTTTGATCCACCAGGAGGCGTAGGTGCTGAGTTTGCCCCCCTTCTGCGGGTCGAAGCGTTCCACGGCCTTGATCAACCCCAGGTTTCCCTCACTGATCAGATCCGCCAGCGGAAGGCCGCAGTTGGTGTAGTCGTGGGCGATCTTGACCACGAGCCGGAGATTCGACCGGATCATCAGGTCGCGGGCTTCCCGGTCGCCCGCTTTGATTTTAGCGGCGAGTTCGATCTCCTGCAGCGGCGTGATCAGGGGGATTTTTCCAATGTCTCCCAAGTATAGCGCCACCACACTCCGGTCATCGCCTTTGCCGTAATCGGAGTCCCGGTGTGCTGCGGGAGGTGCTTTGTTGTCTTCGGTTGTGGCATGATGTGATAGTTCCTGAGTTGGCGTTCGCATCGATCCTGTCAGTTCTCGCTGATTACTGGTTTTGCGGGCAGCAAAAGGAATTGGCCCACTCCTGTTAATCTAGCACAAAGACGGCGATGCGGAATACGGTATGTGGCCTGATCCCTACCTAGGGGAAGGTTCCCCCGGGGGCAGGCAAGAGAGCAAGAACCCCCCGCGGGGCTTTAAAGAAAAAGGAGCGTGCCGCTCCGTTTGCGAGAATGTGACTCAGTTCATCCCGATATCCCCTTCATCGAGGGGACCGAGTAGTTTCTTGTGCAAACGAATCTCTTCGATATCGCGCCGGAGGCTGTCGATGTAAAGCTCCAGACGTTCGCTTGTATCCACGGTTTCGAGCAGGCGCTGTTTGAAATTCCGGTCTTCGCACAGGGCGAAGGCGGCGAGGTCAACCACGACATCCGGCTCGTCAATACCTTTTAAAAACGTCAATACCTCGCTCGGAATCGTGCCTCCGAGGCGGCGCTTGACCCCGATGCACCCCAGGAGGCGGCCTTTCAGCCGCAGCAGAGTTTCCTGGTTTTTTCCGGGCACGGAGGGCAGGATTTCGATATCCGCGGAGCGATAAGGAGAGTGAGACAGAATTTGACTGAACTGAATGCGACACAGCCCCTGAAGGACGAGATCGGCGGTGCCATCCGGGTTTTCCCGACAGGCCCGGATGAGTCCGGCGGTGGCCACGCGTTGCGGTTTTTCACCCGGAACGGGCAGTTCCTCCTGGGCGGAAGCTCCGGAGCAGACCGCGAACATCCGATCTTCCAACAGCACATCCCGCAACATCTTCCGATACGGTTTCTCGAAGATGTGAAGGGGGAGCATCGCTTGCGGAAAAAAGACCGTATCCGGCAGGGTCATGACCGGGATTCGCTTCGGAATTTCAAGTTCAACTGTCATCTAAAAAAAGGTGTGTATACGGGCATTCGACACAATCTCGTAAGGATTACTCTAGTTCGAATCTCGAAAAAATCAATCTTTCCACGCCCAGGGACTCATCTTTTCCCCCTCAGGTTCCGGTGTTTCGGAGAAATAGACAGCCATCCGAAAATAAAAGAGCCGAACTTCCGGGGTGTCCGGGCGCTGGCGGAGGGTCTCCTGAAAGAGGACCTCCGGTGAGCGTCCGCTCAACTCATCCGGATAGGTGAAGCCGAGGTCCATCAGGTCTCGGACCGTTGCGAGGTCGATCTTCGGAATTCGCATCAAAGGGGATTCGAGCGCCGCGTAATCAACTTTCTTCTTTTTCGCCATGTCCGGAAAAACTTGGCCATTCCCCGGCGGCTTTACCAATCAAAATCGGTTTTTTCGCCAACCTTTCCAGAAAACGGCCTGGTGTGACACGAATGGCGCACTTTTGGGGCCGGTGGCACCCGGATAGCGTCAGAGTGACACAGTGTTCCCGGTGCAAGTCGAGGTTGCGGATTGTGTTTTTGTACGTAAGTGTTTGTTTAGTATATGGATAATAGGTTTTAGGAGGATTTGGCACATCGATTGCTAATAGGAAACCGTGAGCAAAGTATTAGGAATAGATTTAGGGACAACGAACTCGTGCATGGCTGTCATGGAGGGTGGGGAGCCCGTCGTCATACCCAATGCCGAAGGGGGCCGGACCACTCCGTCCGTGGTGGCTTTCACCAAAGGCGGTGAACGCCTGGTAGGCCAATCCGCCAAGCGTCAAGCGGTGACGAATTCGCAGAACACGGTGTTTTCCGCGAAGCGCCTTATCGGGCGTAAGTTCGAGGAGATTAAGGATGAGGCCGCCAAGTTGCCGTTCAAGGTGACGGCCGGAAAAAATGGCGATGCCGCGATCGAGGTCAAGTCCGGTGACAAAACCGAGGTCTTCGCCCCCGAGCAAATTTCCTCGTTCGTCCTCGGTAAAATGAAGGCGGACGCGGAGGATTATCTCGGCGAGAAGATCACGCAGGCCGTCATCACCGTGCCGGCCTATTTCAACGATTCCCAGCGACAGGCGACGAAGGATGCCGGCGCGATCGCGGGTCTTGAGGTTCTTCGCATCATCAACGAGCCGACCGCCGCTTCGCTCGCCTACGGTCTCGACAAGAAAAAGGACGAGAAAATCGCGGTTTACGACCTCGGGGGAGGAACCTTTGACGTTTCGATCCTGGAGATTGGCGACGGTGTGTTTGAGGTCAAGGCGACCAATGGCGACACCCACCTCGGCGGGGACAACTGGGACGATGCGATCATCGATTGGCTGGTTGAGACCTTCAAGAAAGAGCAGGGCATCGACCTCCGTCAGGACCCCATGGCGGTCCAGCGTCTGAAGGAAGAGGCGGAGAAGTCCAAGATCGCCTTGTCGTCGACCCAAAGCGTCGACATCAATTTGCCTTTCATCACGGCGGATGCCAGCGGGCCGAAGCACCTCAACGTGCAGTTGACCCGTTCGAAGTTCGAGCAAATCTGCGACGACCTGTTTCAGCGCACCACCCCGCCTTTCAAGAGCTGCTTGAAGGATGCCGGTCTCGGTGCCAACGAGATCGACGAACTCGTTCTGGTCGGCGGGATGACCCGCATCCCGAAGGTGGTTGAGTTGGTGAGAAACCTCGGCGGCAAAGACCCCCACAAGGGCGTGAATCCGGATGAGGTCGTGGCCATCGGCGCCGCCATTCAGGGCGCGGTGCTCAAGGGCGAAGTGCGGGATGTGCTCCTTCTCGATGTCACTCCGTTGACGCTCGGGATTGAGACCGCCGGCGGCGTGTCCACGGCGATGATTCCCCGCAACACGACGATTCCGACGAAAAAGACCCAGAACTTTTCCACCTTTGCCGATAATCAGCCTTCGGTGGAAATCAAGGTTCTGCAGGGGGAACGTCCGATGGCCCAGGACAACAAGGTCCTCGGCACCTTTCACCTGGATGGAATCCCTCCGGCTCCCCGCGGGGTGCCGCAGATCGAAGTCACCTTTGACATCGACGCCAACGGCATCCTGCACGTGTCGGCCAAGGACCTCGGCACCGGCAAGGATCAGAAGATCACGATTACCGGTTCAACCGGTCTCTCCCAGGACGAAGTCGAGCGTTTGACCAAGGAAGCCGAACTTCACGCCGAAGAAGATCGCAAGCGCAAGGAGGCGATCGAAACCCGGAACCAGCTGGACAGCATGGTTTATCAGGTGGACAAGCAGCTCAAGGAGCTCGGTGACAAGATTCCGGCCGAGAAGAAGACCAAACTGGAAGGTTCGGTCGCGGAGGCTCGCAAAGCGCTCGAATCCGACGACACCGAGCAGATGAAGTCGGCCCTGGAAGCCCTGAATAAGGATATGGGCGATATCGCGTCCGATATTTACAGTCAGGCCGGAGCGGCCCAGGAAGGAGCCGAGGCCGGTCCCGGTGCCGAGCCTGAAGGCGAAGCCAAATCCAAAGACAAAGAGGACGTGGTGGACGCGGACTTCGAAGTCGTGGACGAGGACAAGAAGAAAGAATAAACGTCCGGTCAATTTTTAACCCGGTTGGGCAGTGCCACGAAAGCGCTGTCCAACCGATATCTCCCGTAACCAAACAGTAATAACTGAATATGACTACAACAGCAGCCAATAGCAAAATTAAGCCTCTAGGCGATCGCGTCCTCGTGAAGCACGTGGAAGAAAGCGAACAAGTTCGCGGCGGAATTATCATTCCTGATTCCGCTAAGGAAAAGCCTCAGGAAGCCGAAGTGATCGCACTCGGCACCGGCAAGAAAGATGAAAGCGGCAAGGCTCAAGCCTTCGAGGTCAAGGTCGGCGACCGCGTCCTCATCAGCAAATACGGAGGCACCGATGTGAACATCGACGGGGCGAAGTATCTGCTGCTCCGCGAAGATGATATTCTCGGCATCATCCAGTCCTAACTTTTAATCAGGAAATATAATACACATGGCTAAACAATTGTTATTCGACGAGTCAGCACGTAACAAGATTCTCAAGGGAGTTGAAGCTCTCTCGCGTGCGGTAAAAGTGACGCTGGGGCCGAAGGGCCGCAATGTCGTGATCGACAAGAAATTCGGTTCGCCGACGGTGACCAAGGATGGCGTCACGGTCGCCAAGGAAATCGAGTTGAGCGATCCCTACGAAAATATGGGCGCCCAGATGGTCCGGGAAGTTGCTTCCAAGACCTCGGACAGCGCCGGTGACGGCACCACCACCGCCACCCTTTTGGCCGAAGCGATTTATCGCGAAGGTCTGAAGAACGTGACTTCGGGTTGCAACCCGGTTTACTTGCAGCGCGGGATTGAAAAAGCCGTCGCCGCCGCCGTCGCGGAATTGGCCCGGATCAGCAAAAAGGTCGAGAGCCGGGAGGAAGTCCGTCAGGTCGCCACCGTATCCGCCAACTGGGACAACACGATCGGTGAAATCATCGCCGACGCGATGGACAAAGTCGGTAAAGACGGCACCATCACCGTGGAAGAAGCCAAGTCGATCGAAACGACCCTCGACGTGGTCGAAGGGATGCAGTTCGACAAGGGCTATCTCAGCCCCTACTTCTGCACCAACACCGAGACGATGGAAGTCTCCCTCGAGGATGCCTACGTTCTGATTCACGAGAAGAAGATCAGCAACCTCCAGGAACTTCTCCCGCTTCTTCAAACCGTCGCCAAGCAAGGCAAGCCCCTGCTGGTGATCGCTGAAGATGTGGAAGGGGAGGCGCTCGCCGCTCTCGTGGTGAACAAACTCCGCGGCACGCTCAACGTCTGCGCGGTGAAGGCACCTGGTTTCGGTGACCGTCGCAAAGCGATGCTCGAAGACATCGCGGTTTTGACCGGCGGCCGTTGCTTCACGGAAGATCTCGGCATCAAGCTCGAGAACGTCCAGATCAGCGATCTCGGTCAGGCGAAGCGCATCACCGTCACGAAAGACGAAACGACGATCGTCGAAGGCGCTGGCTCGACCACCGACATCCAGGGCCGGGTCAAACAGATCCGTCACCAGATCGAGGAAACCACTTCCGACTACGACCGCGAAAAGCTCCAGGAGCGTCTCGCCAAGTTGGCCGGCGGTATCGCGGTCATCAATGTGGGCGCAGCGACCGAGCCGGAAATGAAAGAGAAGAAGGCTCGCGTTGAAGACGCGCTGCACGCGACTCGCGCCGCAGTGGAAGAAGGCATTGCCGCAGGCGGCAGCGTCGCGCTTCTCCGCACGATCAAAGTGTTGGACGAACTCAAGCTCGAAGACGATGAGAAGGTCGGTTCGCAAATCGTCCGCCGCGCCGTGGAAGCTCCTTTGCGCCAGCTCTGCATGAACGCGGGCGTTGAAGGTTCGCTCGTCGTGCAGGAAGTCCTGAAGCGTTCCGGTAACGAAGGTTACAACGTCGGCACCGGCAAATACGAGGATCTCGTGAAGGCCGGGGTGGTCGACCCAACCAAGGTCACCCGCACGGCCTTGCAGAATGCGGCTTCCGTCGCGGGTCTGCTCCTCACCACCGAATGCATGATCACCGACATTCCTGAAAAGGAAAAGTCCGGTGGCGGCGGCGGTGCTCCCGATATGGGCGGCATGGGTGGAATGGGCGGCATGGGCGGCATGGGCGGTATGATGTAATCGTCCCGTTCGCCGAAACTTTACCGTTTCACATCAGCGCCTCTTCCGACCGGAAGAGGCGCTTTTTTATGGCGATTCCAACCGCCGGATTCAGGTTTACACGTAGATTCCCCCGCCCAGAACCGTTTCCTCGTCGTGAAGAGCCAGGATCTGGCCGCTGGTCAGGGCGCGTTGCGGGGCGTCAAAAACAATCCGCGCCGAGTCGATCCCGACGGGTGTGAAGGCGATCGGCTGTAACGGGTCGAGGTAACGGGGACGGGCCCAGAGGCGGCACTCACCCTCCACCGGACGATTGATCCAGGAGGTTCCGCGGATCTTGATTTCCTTCTGATAAAGACCCGGCGATTCCGGGCGGTCGAAGGCGATGATGAGGCGATTTTTTTCGAGGTCTTTTCCCACCACCACGAAATGTTCGTTGTCGGTGTTGGAGGGCACCCCGATTCCCCGTCGCTGCCCAATGGTATAGAGGTGCAGCCCTTGGTGGCTCCCGACCGGTTTGCCATCGGCCGTGACGATTTCTCCGGGCGAGTCCTGGATGAAATGTCGCAGAAAATCGGTCATCCGGATGTTGCCAATGAAGCAAATGCCCTGGCTGTCTTTCTTGGTCGCGTTGGGAAGTTGGTGTTCGATCGCCAGTTCCCGCACCTCCGGTTTGCGGAGGTGCCCGATCGGGAATTCAGCCTTTGCCAGCTGTTGTTGGCGGAGCATGGAAAGGAAATACCCCTGTTTTTTGTGGGAATCCACACCTTCCAACAAGTCGAACGAGCCGTCGTCCCGTTCCCGTTTGCGGGTGTAATGGCCGGTTGCCACGGCGGAAAAACCCTCCTGCAAAGCGTAATCGAGCAATACCCCGAACTTCATCTCCCGGTTGCACATCACATCCGGATTGGGGGTGATGCCGCGTTTGTAGCCATCCAGAAGATAATCGACGATCCGTTCCCGGTAGGCATCGATGAAATTGACGACCCGAAATTCGATGCCGATGGCATCCGCGGCCGCGCGGGCGTCTTCGATGTCCTGCTGCCAGGGACAATCCCCCAAAATATTCTCCTCGTTGATCCAGTTTTTCATGTAGGCGCCGACGACGTGGGCGCCTCGCTGTTTGAGGAGAAGGGCGGCGACGCTGCTATCGACGCCACCTGACATGGCTATCAGGATCTTATGCATTCTGTGTCATTGGAGATCGGCGATCGGAATTGAGGCGAACGAAATTGCCCCACGCTGGTGATCGGCTCCCACTCTTGCGCCCCCGGGGCGAAAGGTTCAATCCCAATCCGGGAATGACGTATAACGAATCCCTGATAACGCGCAAGGTCTCACGCGCAAATCGCCTTGCGAATCTCCTGCGATTTTTTCGCGCCGCAGAGTTTTTCGACCAAGGTAAGGGCAAATTCGACCGCGGTGCCCGCCCCGCGGGAGGTGATGATATTTTTGTCGGCAACCACGGCTTTTTCGCCGATTAAATCCGGCATTTCCGTGGCCACCGAAGGATGGGCGGTGTATTTGCGGTCCTTTAGCAGGCCCGCATGGAAAAGTACGGTGGGGGCGGCGCAAATGGCGCCGAGATACCTTCCGGAATCGGCCTGATTTTTGGTCAGCTCCAGAACGACCGGATCTTTGCGCAGGTGTCGCGAGCCAGGTCCGCCCGGCAGAACGATCAGGTCAAACTGCTGGTGCCGGACATCTTCGAGCAGTTCATCGGCGACCAATTGGATTCCGGTCTTGCCCGTCACGAATTTCCCGTCGTTTTGGGCTGTCACTGTACAGCCGACGTCGGCACGGCGCAAAATATCGATGACCACCACAGCTTCGATTTCTTCAAAGCCTTCTGCCAGGATAACCAGTGCAGTTTTCATAAGGCATGATATTACCCGTTAACTTCCTCCAAACCAAGGCAAAAACCGGGAAGTGTAAAAAAACTTTTAACAGGAATTGAAAGATTCGGCGGCTTGTGTTGCGCGGATTTTCCGATTCTATTGATCCGGATGGAGGTAAGTGGCAGGAAGATTGTTATTTTGGGATGTGGGTATTTGGGAATTCGGGCGGCCCGGCAGGCCTTGGCTCGAAAGATGTATGTGACGGCTTTGACTCGCAACCGCACCCAGGCGGAGGCGTTGGAGGAGTTGGGGGTGGATCGGGTGGTGATCGCCGATCTCGACGAGGAGGCGTGGCATTCACAAATCGAACCGCGGCAGGATTTCGTCCTGAATTGTGTCGGCTCGGCGGGGGGCGGGTTGGACGGATATCGTAAATCCTATCTGGAAGGGATGCGTTCGGTTTTGAGCTGGGTTTGGAAGGGAAGGGTCGGAACGCTGGTCTTCACCGGCAGTACCAGCGTATATGCTCAGGACGAAGGGGATTGGGTGGATGAAACCAGTCCGGCGGGGGAAGGGTCGGAAAACGGAGCGATTCTGCGGGGGACGGAAGCGTTGCTCGAGTCGGGGGTGCCAGGGTTGGAACGCGGATTCGTTCTGCGCCTTGGCGGCATCTACGGCCCCGATCGGCATTATCTCTTGCGGCGTGCGGCGACGGCCCCGGAAACGCGGGAGGGAGACGAAGTTTTCCTCAATGCGATCCACGTGGATGATGCGGTTCGCGCGGTGTGGGCGGCTTTCGAAAGTGATGCCTCGGTGGAAGGCGGGATTTTCAATATTGTGGACGATCGTCCGACCCCAAAGGGAGAGATCATCCAGTATCTCCATGAGCGATTGAAGGAGCGATACACAACGCTGCCCGCTTCGTTGGGCACCGGTTCGGGATCGGCGGGAGCGGTCCGTCGCCGGGCAGGTCCACGCCCGAGCCGGAAGATTTCCAACGCCAAGGCGAGGGATATTCTGGGGTGGAAGCCGGTCCATGCCGATTATCGAGCCGGCTATCGGGGGCTGATCGATGCGATGGAGTAATCGAAGGGTTTCGATCCACAACTCGTTACCGCGAAATATCGTTCTGGAGCAGCACTTTGAACTGGTGGTTGCGAAGAGAGTCGGCCGCCACTTCGCCATCTTCGAGACTGATCACCAGGGCGCTTTTTTCCCGAGGGCGGCAGACGCAGGAATAGAGGTAATGGATGTTGACCTCGGCCTCCAATAGAGCGGCCAATACCCGTTTCAGGTCTCGTTCACCGCTAATTTCTACCACCAGCACATTGCACTCGGTGAACGGGAAATCGTGCTCGAAAAAGAGGGAGCGCGCTTTATCCGGGTCATCGACAATCAGCCGAATGATGGCGCTATCCGTCGTGTCGAGGATGGTGATCGCCATCACATGGATGTTGTTGGAATTCAGCAACCGAATCACCTCCGCGAGGCTGCCAACTTGATTCCGGGCAAAAATTGAAAATTGTTTGACCGGTTCGCTGCGGTGTCTTTCGGCAATCCTAGTTTCCATATGGAGGGAAAATTCTGAAATACGCGCTCATGCGCAAGCTTGATTCCGTGTTTTTGGTTTGCGGGGCGGCTACGGGGAGGGCCTGTTTCCGCCCGCGTCAACCGTGGTTAGCGGTGAAAGAAAATAAGGCAGACTTGAGCGATTTGGCAAGGTTTCGCTCAACCGCAGCCTTCGCCCCACGCGGGGATCGCAACCGCGATACCTGGATGTAGCGCTGACGGGAAAGGCCTTAGGATCGAATCAATTGTGACGATGACGGATCCAGGAGACATCTGTCCGAATCATGGAATCGTCCATATTTATCAGCAAATTTTCCATTCCTGGGGGGAAGCGATTCTGGTATCTTCAGGGCGATGGTAACGGTCTGTGCCATGACGAATCCCAACCACGCTTACAACCATGAAAAGTCAGAACATTTCTCATAGAACGTTGACCCCTGAAAAAGCGGACTCGGCCTTTCGGGATTCCAGTCGGGGTTTTACCCTGATCGAACTTTTGACGGTGATTGCCATCATCGGCATCCTGGCCGCGATTCTCATTCCGGTGGTCGGTTCGGTCAGGGATAGTGCGAGAAGCGCTCAGAATGTATCGAATATGAGGCAGATCGGCACCGGGCTTCTTCTGGTCGAACAGGAAGATGGCCGCTTTCCGTACTCTTGGAATTTCGGCACGCGAACCGGCTGGACCACAGAGGTTGCGACCATGCTGAGCGACCAGCCGGCTGATATTGGAGGGAGTGCTATTCAAACGGACCTCTTCATTTCTCCCCAGCAGCACCGGGGACCGGTCCCCACTCATGACGAGACGATTACCAATTACGGGGTCAATTGGTTAGTTATGCCCGATAGTTCGGCTGGTATTAGTCCCGTGCGTTTCGAGCAAATTCGGGAGCCCAGCCGCTTGATTCTTGCCTGTGATATGCTGCCTCGAGCGGAGGATGCGATTGGCGGACGTTCCATGGGGATCACGTGGTTCATACGGGGGATGCAAACTTCGAGTGGCAATACCCGGCTCGTCTCCGATGCCGATGCCAGGTTGACCTATTCCGGAGACGGCCACCCGGCCTTCCGGAATAATGGTAAGGCGCATTTTGTGTATGCGGACGGTCATGTTGAGGCAATGGAACCGCCGGAGGTGATGTTGGCTTTCTTTCAGCCGGTTCCACTGGGTGAAGCACCCCCTCCGAGGCCCGGGCGGTAGGCTCAGCGTCGCGTTCGATCTCCCGGAACCAGCTTTCGTTTGTTAGAGGCTTGATCGCGGGCAATCCGGCTTGGAGCCGGTGGCAACGTTCCCTCCACCTTGCCGATCTTCGGGAAACGATTTTTCAGTCCATTTATGCTCCCAAATACTTCCCGACTTCTATTTTGCCTGGCCGCGATTTTCATGCTGCCGGCGTTCGCCGATGGCGCGTTGGAGCGGGCGAACTTTGCCAAGTACCAGAACACGAACGCGAGCTCCACCATCGGGACCCGGGACTCGTCCTTCGCCACGGACGGCTTGGCCAGCAACTTCCACTCGTTCCGGACAGCCAACACAGACGGTCCCCATTGGCTCTTGGTGAACTTTGGGCAGGAGGTTACTCTTGGCAGCGCCCACCTCCATCTCGGGCTCAACAACAGCTCGGCCAATGTTTTTTCCCACTTGAAGATCCAGTATCGCACCCCCGACGGCAACTGGGTCGACATCCCCGGCACCGAGAGATCCGGCAACACGGAAAATGAACTGGTGCTCCCGTTTCCCGATCCGGTGACCTCCGACCGCTTCCGGGTTTTTTCCAACGACAGCGGCATGAGGGCCGTCAGGCAGTTCGCCTTGTTTCCCCCCAACGTCGTTGACGGAATCGACCAGGGCTACCCGCTGGGCACCGGCGTCCGCCTCAGCCTGGCCCATCAGCGTCCGGCCACCGCCAACAATATCAGTGGTTCGAACTATCCTAAGAACGCGTTTGACGGATACGTGAACAATTCCGCCCGCTGGCTCTCCAATGGCAATACCAGCGGGCAGTGGGTCGAGGTCGATCTGCTCGAAGACCACGTGATCGGCAGCGCCCATATCTACAGCGGTTGGGATGAGAATAACGCGATCACCGACTTCGACCTCCGCTATTTCGACGGGTCGTCGTGGGTCGTCATCCCCGGTTCTACGGTGACCGGCAACACCGACACCGCCCTGAATCTCATTTTCGATTCCCCGGTCACCACCTCCAGAGTCCGCCTGCGCACCAGCACCGCCAGCACGGCGCGGATCAAGGAGCTTTTGATTTTTCCACCTCGCCAGGGAGGGTATCCACTTGGACAGGACGTAACCATGGGCGACCCCCCGTCGGCGAGGTGGAACGATTTCGGCGATAATTTCCGGCGACTGAGAAACTCCGGACCCGATCTGCGACTGGGACTGGTCGACGGTGAAATACGTTTCGTCAAAAACGACAGCCCCCTGGAAGTGCTCGAATGGCAATTGCTGTTAAACTACCGCGACGGAAGCTATCGGGTGCGCCATGTCGGCACCGGCCACGTGCTTTCGCAGCCCGGGCAGGACGCGGCGGCCGGTGACCCGGTGATTGTCGAGCCCTACCGTGCGCTCCCTTGGCAGGATTGGAACCTCGACTATCAGCCCGACGGCGATTTTCGCCTGATCAACGCCTGGTCCGGTCTCTCGCTGCGCTCGCGAGATGGGATATGGGAGGAGGGAAACCCGATTGATCTCGCGACGCCCGGCACCGGCGCCCTCGAGCGCTGGAGCGCCGCGCAGCAACGTCACCACCCGAAAAAAGGACTCGCGGGATGGGAAGCGAATTTCAATCAGTTTAACGCGCATTGGTCGTATCGCTGGTCGCGGGACAACCCGACCTGGCATCCCTTCTGGCACAGCTTCAACCCGATGCAGTGGGGTGGGGGAGGTTTCGCTCACGGAACTGGAGGGGGACCCCTCGAGCGTATTCAAAACTCGCTCCAATCCAATCCCAAACCGACCCACCTGATGGGTTTCAACGAACCCGACCAGTCCAGTCAGGCCAACATGTCGGTGCAGGCGGCGATCAACAGGTGGCCTCGTCTGGAGGCGATGAACGCCCCGCTGGTCGCGCCCGGTCCCGCCAGTACGTTCGGAGGGTGGCTCGCTTCATTCACGGACCAGGCCAACGCGCTCGGTTACCGTCGCGACTACACCGCTGTCCATTGGTACAGCGCGCCAAACGTTAACTCCCTGCTGTCTCATCTGCAGCAAGCCCGCGATTCCTTCGGCCGTCCGGTTTGGCTCACCGAATTCTCGGTGGTCCGTTGGTCCGGTTCCGAGACATGGACGCATCGCGACAACTGGAACTTTCTCGCTGAATTCATGTGGCGGGCCGAGTCTCTCCCCTGGCTGCGGCGTTACTCCCTGTTTCAATTTACGCAAGGGCAGGGTGGCGACCCCGACCCCGCAGCGGCACCCCGTTCCAATACCCGCGCCGGGGGCGGTCTGACCGCCTTTGGCGAGCTTTACGCCGGATGGGACGGCGATACCAACCTCCGTCACCACAAGGCATACCACATTCAAACCCGCGGCGAATATGAGCGGATGCAAAACTTCGGCGACGAAGCTCCGGTTTTCACCGCTCCATCAAGTTCGGGTAGTTGGACCCAATGGATGCTGCTGCCGGCGGAAACTTCCGACAGGTGGCGCATCGTTTCCCTGCGTGACGGTCGGCCACTTGCGGTCGTGTCCAACCAGGTCGTCTTCGGGGTTCCCGGTCAGAGCGATGCATCCGTGGAGTGGAGTCTGGTGGAGCACGAGCACGGCTGGTTTTTCCTGGATCATCCGCAGTCGAATCAACGTCTCAGAAACCTTTCGAGTGAATATGAGATGGTGTCTCCGCCCGGCAACTACACCGGTGGGCTTGTGCAATGGCGTTTCGCGGTGCCGGCCTCTCCGGTCGAGGCCTCCCAGCCGGAACCGCCGCCGAGTCTTACGGCCACCGCCTCGGGGGAATCGATTCAGTTGGATTGGACCGCCTCCGCGTCAGCGAACGTCGTCTCCTACAGCATTCATCGTGGAGTGACGTCCGGAGGACCGTACACCACGGTCGCCACCGGGGTGACCGGACTCACCTGGACCGACACCGACATCCTGCTGGACGAGACCTATTACTACGTCGTCACCGCGATGCATGCATTCGGGGCGAATTCGGATGATTCCGGCGAAGCCTCTGCGACGGCGGCTGCGGCCTCGCATCCCTATGCGCTGTATTCGACCTGGGCGGATGAAATGCTTCCACCCGAGCCGGGCCTTGACAGGAGCCCGACCGGCGATCCCGACGGGGACGGACTGATCAATCTGCTGGAGTATGGATTCCTGACTGATCCGCTGACTCCCAATGTCAGTCCCCTGCGGATTTCCCGTGCTCCTGACGGCGTTCTGCGTCTTGAATTTACCTGGAACTGGCGGGCGACAGACTATGTTTGGCAGATTCGGCATGGGGAGGATCTGAGCGAAAGCGCGAGTTGGCCGATTCTCGATCCGGAGCCGGTGATCCGGGTTCCCGATGGACCGGTCGAACACACCACGGTGACTCCCGATCCGGTCCCACTGGAAAGAGGCTTTTTCATCCTGGAGATGATCCCCGTCGAACCGTGAAGGATTGATGCTTGGTGATCGTCCTGCCGACAGGGTATCAACGGTTCATTTCAACAGAAGCCCCCGACCTTGGGCAGGGCCAAGGGAACGACATGCAGTGAAACTTGCATGCAAAATCGGACCGGCGGCTTCCAGCCGCCGTATGGGCGGCAGGGATGCCGCCCGTCCCAGCAGGGAAAAGATCGCCCGCCAACCCGCATGAACACTCAAGTTTCATAAGAGCAAAGGGAGCAACGGAAGTTAGAGTGGAAGCGGCATCTTGCCGCTTTCTTATGCGGATGAAACGGCTGACAGCCTCTTCCGGCTTTCTTGGCTACCGCACTATTCAAACCTGTCTATTTCCGTTCTTTGCTCCCTTCGCTGCCTTCTGTTAAGAGAATCGCGGGATAGGCTCTTGCGATCCATATTCACGAATATCGCCACTTTTACTGAGGTCTGAAACGTGCCTTGTAGGGTGGCTGGAGGCGATGCCAAGCTCAGAGATCACGGTGCCGGTTTCAATCCTTGAAGGAGATTTTCATGAATCCAAATGTGTGCCCGAACGGAAAGCCTTGGAGTGCTGCGACATGTCGCAGCTTTGAATTGGGTCCCGGCGCGCCGGGATCGCCTGCACGGAGTGCGCGGACATGTCCGCGCACTCCAGGGTGGGAACCGCACTCCATCAATTCCCCAGCTCCTCCAGTTGCCGAAGGATTTCGAACCGGGGATCGGTGTCCGGGTGACGGATGGCGCGTTCCTCGCCGAGAATTTTTTTCCGAAGGTCCACGAACGGATTCTCCCGCACCTCCTTCTCCGGATCGTACTCCGGATTCAACGCGGGCATGTATTTGGCCTCCACGTTTTCGTCGAGCCAGTCGTTCAGTTGAATGAACAGCTCGCGGGCCAGTTCCGGGTTGCTCTCCGCCAGGTTGTTTCGTTCGAACGGATCCTGACTCATGTCGTGCAGGTAAAGCCGACCGTGCCAGTCGAAAATCAGTTTGTCGTTGCCTCGCTGAATGGTGGAGTGGGGGGTCAGGGCCAGATTGTCATCCGGGTGCAAGGGGGCGACATTCAGGGGATAA
>LFIK01002227.1_pt1 | contig 15648 bp, 11 predicted proteins | sample 643401 | NCBI WGS metagenome assembly LFIK01 (sample SAMN03777447, study PRJNA286221) | soda lake metagenome | biome: soda lake; feature: Kulunda steppe; material: water; isolation source: sample T5-Br brine of Lake Tanatar-5 | place: Russia: Kulunda steppe | collected 2010-07
ACGTGCTTTATGACCGTCTGAAAACTCCATTCTATGGCTGGAGAGACAAGATGCAGACTGCGGAACTTGTTGCAGTGCATTGGGGCGGCGATCCAGACGTGCTCTCACGAATCAGCACTGGCCTCGACCCGGCACAATTGCCGGAACCCGCCATCATCGCGCTCAGCCTCGGTTGGCCTGACTCTTCCCAGCTAAAAAGTTACCACGCAACCTGCGTGGAGGAAGAGCGCCGTGTGTCGTGGGACGTTTGGCATGCGCTCGATGCGATCTTCTCCCCATCGGATCGAGTCGCCAGAGTCATTTCGAAGTTCGCGCTCAGACGCGGTGGAAAAGATGCCTATCTCTTTACTCATGCAGCAAATCACTACGCCGCACGTATCCAGCGCGATGACGAAGTTAAACGCGCGCTTTTGGCGGAGCTTGAACACGCCAGATCACCCGATGTGCGCGTGACCCTTGCCGCCCTGCTCGCGCGCTCGGCAGCGAGATGGACGGAATTTCGCGAATGGCGCACACGTGAACTCGCCAACACCAACACCACCAGCCTCAAGGCAGAATTCGGGCACAACCTAGTGAAATCGAACGTGGAAAGCCTCTACGCCCTCCTCATCGACGAGCAGGTCTAGCTGACGCTGCAGAAATGGGGTCTGGTCGAACCATGTGACGCTTTGCGTTTGAACGAAGGAAGCCGAAGGGGTGAGGAAAAATCAAAAGGAGTCGGCGTTCACTTTCAGGGGTCGCGCTTCAAGATAGCCGCTTGGAACGATCTCCGCGCCCCTCATCCCACGTTGCGCCCAGCGATGATGTGTGACCCCGACCAGCAGAAAATCGATCCCGAAAGCCGCGCGACCGGAGAAGGGGTCTGCGATCCTTTTGTTCCTACGAGGAGACGGAGCGGATGCATGCGTTTCTCGATCAGCCATTCGACCTTGTCCATGACAGCAGCCCCTCAGAATCCGCATCACAGTCTGTATCGCGAAGCTCGGTTTTCGCGGTTTTCGCCTGCTCGCAAATAGCCGTTTGACAACAAGTAATCTTTTAGAAAGCTTCTTGCGGATCGGCCGATCCCATCTCAACCCCCGACACTACCTGATGATGGACGGCGAATTGGTCCTTTCGGGGGTTCCGGCTGTTTAAAACTTAGTATGTTCGTATGAAACTTGGTTTGTATCGTTCCATGAAAAAAGCAGAAAACGGCTTACCGGAGGTAGAGTCGTCAGCTAAAGGGTTGGGTGTTCGCACGGGGCGACCGAAACATAACGATGTCACTTTGACCGAGAACGGGGAGGTGTTGCCGAAGGGGGAAGGAATGTCGGTTGCCTCAGAGTGGCGAAAGTTGAAACCGTGGCAGGTCCCCTGTCGACTCCGGGAAAAATGCGAAGGAGCCGCTGGCCCCGACCACCTTGCATGTTTTAGGCTTGGAGATTACCGTTTTGCCGAGCAAGATTTGAACGCTGATCTTGCTGTTAGAATTGATGGAGTGCCTCATGCAGTGATTTGCGCTCGCAAGCAAGTGCCACTGCATGAATTTGAAGATGCCCTCGCGGACACCAGGAACGATTGGACCATCGATGAAAGTTGAAACCCAGCCAGTGCACAAGCCCTTCCAGGCACTCGCGTTGCGGATGCTCGATCTTCACGAGTTCATTGCGAGGGGAATGATTGCGTCGGAAGAAGCCGATGAGATTCGGGAGGATCTTGATGGCCTCTGGGAGCATTTGCCCGATGAGGGTAAAGAGCTAAGTGGAGCGCTCTCGGAGAATCTTTACCACCTCTTTACACCAGACGAGGAATTGAAGAAGGAACCAGATCCCGCTGATATTTTTGAAAAAAGGGAAGTTTTTCAGGCTTTAGCTGAAAACCTCCGGAAAGGTCGGGATCCGATGGAGCGCTTAAAGCTTTTGGCAAAAGTTCCAGCTAACATTCATCCTGATACAACGTTCTATCAGAAGGCCTGCTTATTTCACCAACTGGAGATGTTTGAGATTGCCATTCGTTTTATGCGACGGGCGGTTGCGCTCTCCGCCGATGGTGGCCGCGGTTTTATTCTGGTGGATTGGGTTCGCAGACTTAAAAATCCTGCCGATGCCGTGAAGGAATTTCAGCGGATTCGCTCGTCCATAACTGAGCATCAGGATTTTGTGGAGCTCGCCTATGTAATGGCGTTGATCGATTTGGCCGATCTGGAACACAACGAGGATCATCTAGCTGAAGCAGCTAACCTCTCTGAAAGAATCTTCCGTAAAGCTATGGGAAGTCAAGGGTTCCCAGAGATAATGGTCACTCACAGCGCGTTGCTCTATTCGTCAATTCTTGACCGTAAGGGAGAAGGAGGGCGTGCGGTCGAAGCGCTTCGCACCGCTTACAAGCGGGCTCCGGGAAGCCAACTCATCAGGATAAAATTGGGTGTTGCCATTTACGATCAGAAAACGGACGAGGCGGTTCGCCTTTTCGAAAACTTGGTTCGCGACCAAAGCCTCTCTCTTTGGCCCTACCTATTTTTGAGCCATTATTATCTAAGCAGAGGCCGATGGCGAGAAGCGGGAAACGTCGCCGCTCAAGGGGTCGGCTTGACAGACGAGCCAAAGATTCAAGCCGATCTCTTGGAGAGTTGCGCAATTTCAATAGCTGAAACAGGGGGTGATCTTGAGTTGGTGCGAAAAATTTTTGACGATGCCTTACGTCTGGATCCGGGCAACGTGCGTATCCGTCAAAACTTCCGAGTTCTCCAGGAGAAGGCTGACGAGCGACCCACATCTGGTTTGAACATCACGCAACGGCCGAGCTTTATGCCCAATTGGCAGAACGAGAGCGTCTTAGCGGTTTGAGTTTCTTGTAGGCGAGAAGAGGCAACATTCGATTCGGCAATTGCTTTCTTACGAGTGTCGCGCAGGGGGTCTGGCCATTGTTTGTTGAGTCCTTGCAGGCGCTTCCAATATCGCAGAAGCACCTGCAACACGCGCTGGTCTAGGGAAAGTTTCCAGACTCTTGCTCCGGTACCCCCTCCGACCAACCGCTCTGGAGCTTCTTGCCAAAACTGCTACCATGAGTTTTTGTGAACCCCGATGAAGATCATTCTCCAGCCCAGCGTGTTGCGTTGGGCCCGCGAACGCGCCGGGCTCGATGCCGCCGCGTTGGCGAAAAAGCTCTCCGCTCGCCAAGACCAAGTCGAGCAGTGGGAGCGGGATGGTGTCATCACTTATAAGCGGGCGGAAGCAGTTGCGCACAAGACTCACACCCCGTTCGGTTATTTTTTTCTGGAGGAGCCTCCTGAAGAGAAGCTGCCCATTTCTGATTTGCGCACCGTTGGAAGCGAAGCGCCTCCCAGGCCAACCCCCGAGTTGCTCGATGTCCTGTATGACGCGATGCGCAAGCAAGGCTGGTACCGCGACCACCTGGTCGATCTCGGCGAAGAGCGCCGGGAATTCGTGGGGAGTGCGCGCCTGGAGGAGGATCCGGTAGCGTTGGCACGACGGATTCGGGCTGATTTTCAGCTCGAATCCGCCATTCGCTCTGAAGCCGGAGGTTGGCAGGAAGCGCTCTCTCTGATGATTGAGCGGATGGAGGAGAAGGGCGTTCTGGTCTTGCGAAGCGGCGTAGCTGACGGCAACCCGCACCGGCCCCTGCGGGTCAGCGAGTTCAGGGGCTTTGCACTGACCGATCCCTATGCGCCCGTGATCTTCGTCAATTCGCGGGACAGTCAGGCTGCGCAGATGTTTACACTCGTTCATGAATTGATCCACCTGTGGCTGGGCCTTTCCGGCGTTTCGAATCTTCAGGAAACATACGCCCCTGGGAAACGGGTGGAGCTATTTTGCAATAAAGTGGCGGCGGAAATACTGGTGCCGTTGGAGGAACTGAGTGAGCGATATGCTCAAGCGGATGCGGCGGATGATCCGGTTTTTTACCTGGTTCGTCATTTCAAGGTCAGTTCTCTGGTCATATTGAGAAGGCTTCACGATCTGAAGAAGATAGACTGGAACACCTTTCGAAAGCTCTACCGCGAGCAGGAAGAGATGTTTCGAGCAAAAAAGGCACGCCATAAAGGTGGGGGGAACTATTACGCGACTCAGACAGTGCGTGCCGGACGACGCTTTTCGAGGGCGGTCGTCGGCAGTGCCTTGGACGGTCGCACACCATATCGCGACGCCTACGGGCTGCTGGGGATTCGGAAAGCGGAAACGTTTAAAGAATTCGCCCAAAACTTCATTTTGACGTCTGATGCGGTATCTCCTCGATACGAGTACCCTCATCCAGGCGAAGAATGAGTATTACACATTCGCCCTGTGTCCCGGGTTTTGGGATTGGCTCGATCAGGAGAATAAGTCGGGAACGGTTTTCAGCATCGAGCCGGTCCTCAGAGAGATTCGTGATGGCGCCGACGATTGGTAAATTGGGCTGATGAAAGAGCCAGTCGGTTTTTCGTACCTGTAGATGCCGAGACGACCACACAATTGGCACGTGTGGTTCAGTGGGTTCAGGCCGCTGATTTCAAGGAGGAGGCAAAACGAGACTTCCTGGCCAAGGCGGATCCCATTCTCATTGCCTATGCCCTCGCCCATGACTGCACCCTGGCAACACATGAGGTACACATCGATGGAGAGCGGCGAAAGGTCAAAATTCCGACCGTCTGCCAAGCCCTTGGAGTCAGGAGCTTGCGAACCTTTGCCATGCTTACGAGTGAGGGAGCCCGCTTTATTCTGGGTCCCGAAACTTGAGTGACCTTTTGGCCGTTCCGCATCCCAATCCGGGAGCCTTTTCGTCTGAGATTTCGAAAAAACGGGAGGTTGCCGCCTTCCGTTTTTTCTGGAACGGAGAGTTTACAAACCGCAGAATATTGTCAATAGTGTTTACTGAAGAATCTCTCTGTCTTCAACCAAACACCCGTGATGACGACGAAAACACAGCCAACCTTTGCCGAGCGAGTCGGCGCTCGAATCGAACGCGCCCGCTTGATGCGCGGGCATTCGCTACGCTCTCTGGCGGAAGCCCTTGACGGACAGTTTTCCCACACAACGTTGCAGAAGTATGAGAAAGGGGTCCTTTGCCCGGATACCGGAACGCTTGGTCTTCTGGCCCGGGCACTGGATGTGCGGCCGGATTATTTCCTTAACGAGGATCAATTCAAATTGGAGACCGTGGAATACCGGAAGCTCTCCAAGCTCGGCAAGAAGGTCCAAAAGCAGATCGAGGAAGAGGCTTTTGAATTCTTCGAGCGTTACCTGGAGATCGAAAGCATCATGGCCATTCCCCGTGAGAAACTGCCGGAATTTAATCTTTCCGAACACACGGACATGGAGCTGCCGGAGGCGATCGAGAACTCCGCCCTCGAACTGCGCAAGAAATGGAAGCTCGGCCTCAATCCGATTCCCAATGTCCATACGATGCTGGAAGAACACGGAGTGAAGGTCAAAATCATGGAAGGACGGGACGGGTTCGACGGATTCTCCGCAATTGCGCGTGCAGGAACGCAGGACGTGCCGACGGTCGCCTTGTCCGGAAGGAACCTCAAGGATCTTCCCCGCCTTCGATTCACCGCGCTCCATGAGCTGGCCCACCTGGTTTTGCGGTTACCCGCACGGCTGTCCGGCGTGGAAATCGAACGGGCCTGTCATCGTTTCGCCGGAGCGTTTTTGCTCCCAAAGCAGATTTTCATAAAAATTTTTGGCGAGAATCGGCTCAAGATCTCAGTGGTTGAATTGAAGGCGATTAAGGCGGAATGGGGCGTCTCGTGCGCTGCTGCGATGCGACGGGCGTGTGACTTGGGGCTCATTACAGCAGGCCGGTTTAAATCCTTTTGCATCATGGCCAATAAATGGGGCTGGCGAACTAAAGAACCGGGCCATTGGGCGGGAGAAGAAACCTCGGCGCGCTTTAAGCAACTGGTCTTTCGAGCACTGGCGGAGGAAGTTATCACAATTTCCAAGGCATGTGGATTACTCGATCTGACGAACGAGGAGCTGGCAGACGAGTATCAACTGGTTGGCTGACCCGAGATGCCAGTGAAGGTCGCAGTCAAGGATGCCAACGTGTTTATCGACATGGAATCGATGGGCTGGTCGCCGCCAAGAAGCTGAGCGACCTTTTGGCTCTCACTGGGGAGAAAAAGCGGTTCCTGCCCAGTAAAGCCGCCCGGGAATACATTCGCCGCTGGCGTGCGATGTAGCCGCGATTCGACGTTTCACGCCCGTAAGCGGGATCTCAGAGCAAGGGGCATCGACAGGGACCTTATTACCAGAGCCCCGGAAGGACAAACGGACACGGCATCAAGACCTCTGAAGTTCTTTGTTGCAAAACGTCGTTCATTGCGATTAATGTCCGACAAAATGAAACATCCTCCCCACGGCGATACCCAGGCCGCTCGGCTGCTTTCGCTGGCTGCCGGGCGGGAAATCCTCCCGCTTTCGGTGATCCGAGCGGCGGGGCTACCGAGCAATGTGGCCTCTCGGCTCGTTCGGGAGGGGAAGCTGGAACGGGTGGGCCGGGGGCTGTATCGCCATCCGGATGCGCCGATTAGCGCGCACCACGACCTTGTCGAGGTAATGGCACGCATGGACAAGGCGGTCATCGTTCTTCTGAGCGCCCTCCGGTTTCACGAGCTCGGCACGCAACAGCCACATGGGGTCTGGATTCAACTGCCGGCACGCGCACGCGTCCCGAAAATAGAATGGCCCGCCCTCCGTGTCGTTCGGACCCGGAGCGAAGCCCTTTTTACCGAGGGCGTGGAACGACATTTTATTGGAGGTATCGAGATCCCTGTGACAAGTCCGGCCCGAACGGTCGCGGACTGTTTCAAATACCGAAACCAGATCGGCCTCGATGTCTGCCTGGAGGCGGCAAAGGAACTCCGGCGTCGTGACCGTGGCAGTTCGCGCGACCTTTACCACTACGCCAAACTCAACCGCGTTCAGCGAGTCGTTCAGCTTTACCTGGAGGCCAGCGCATGAAGAATGTCGCAGCATCGGTTCGCGCTCGGCTGTTGAACCAATCCCGTCTGTCGGGCGAATCCTTCAACAGCTTGTTGGATCAGTATGTAACCGGACGTTTTCTTTGGCGGCTCAGTGAGAGCCCCTACCAGAAACATTTCATATTGAAAGGCGCGCAACTCTTTCGACTGTGGAATTCGAATGCGAACATCCACCGTCCTACGCGTGATCTTGACCTTCTCGGTTTCGACGATCCGTCGGAAGAAAACCTTGCGGAAATTCTGACGGAAGTCTGCCGACTGCCCTGCTCGCCTGACGACGGACTCCTCTGGGGAAAGGTCCAAACGACTCCAATCCGTGAGGAGATGGAGTACGGCGGCATCCGGGCTCAACTGTTTGCCACCCTTGCCGAAGCGCGGATTTCGCTTCAAATCGACGTCGGATTCGGCGACGCGGTGACGCCAGCACCTGTTGAGACCGAATGGCTCGGGCTGCTCGGCTTCCCGGCGGCTCGCCTCCTTGTTTATCCACCCGAAACGATGATCGCTGAAAAGCTTGAAGCCGCGGTGGTACTTGGAATGGGAAATAGCCGGATGAAGGACTTTTTCGACCTATACTGGTTGAGCAACAACCAGACCTTTAATCGGGCTCGATTGACAGCCGCCGTCGAGGCGACCTTCCAACGGCGAAAAACCGCGATTCCCGACGCAACGCCACTCGCTCTGACGGAGGCGTTCGGTGCCGATGCTTCCAAGGCTATTCAGTGGAACGCATTCCTGCGCAAAGGGAAGCTTGAAGCTCCGCCACTTTCTGATGTCATTGGGCGGATCTCCGACTTCCTTCTACCAGTTCTACTCAAAGGTCGAGACTCGACGTCCAAAGAATGGATCTCGAATACCGGCTGGACCAATAAATCGTCATGAGCCCCAGCAATACGACAGAAGCCGCTCTCGAAGCCTGTATCGAACGCCATCTCACCGGCGGCGTGACCACCGTAGGCCCCGTTGAAGCTGTTGAGGGTCCGGCGACGGACTATGGAGGAAAGGGTTACCTCCGTGGAAAGACGGCCGACTTCAACACCGAATTTGCCATCGACGAGGCGAAGTTCTGGCAGTTTCTCGAATCCACGCAGGCGGACGAACTGACCAAGCTCCACTACAAGGCGGACTGGAAACGACAGATTCTCGAACGGTTGCATCGCAAGCTGAAAAAGGACGGCATCCTGTCCGTATTGAAGAAGGGCCTCGACGTGGACAACGCCCACTTCACCCTCCTCTACCGTCTTCCCTACAACGATCTCAATCCGGACGTCATCGCGAAGTTCGAATCCAACATCTTTTCGATCACACGGCAGGTCTATTTCTCCGGCATCGACAAGAAGTCGGTGGACATGGTCATTTTCCTCAACGGGCTTCCACTGGCCACGCTGGAACTCAAGAACCCGTGGACCGGCCAGAACGTCAACCACGCGAAGAAGCAATACCGGGACGACCGCGATCCGAAGGAGACGCTCTTCCAGTTCAAGCGCTGCCTGATCCATTTTGCCGTCGATCCCGACGAGGTCTGGATGACCACGAAACTCGATGGCAAGAGCACCTACTTCCTGCCGTTCAACAGGGGGCAGCCGAATGGACAGGGCAAGGGAAATCCGGTGAACCCGCATGGTCACAAGACCGCCTATTTATGGCAGGAGATTCTCACGCGGCAGAGCCTCTCCAACATCATCGAGCACTACGCCAAGCTCACAATGGAGAAAGATAAATCGGGCAGGGTAAAGCAGACTCTTTACTTCCCGCGCTATCATCAGCTCCAGGTCGTCCGCGACCTTTTGGCGGATGTTCAGCACGAGGGTGTCGGCAAGACGTACCTGGTCCAGCACTCCGCTGGATCGGGCAAGTCCCACTCCATCACCTGGCTCGGCTATCAACTGGTCGAACTCTACGACAAGACCGGACAAGAAAATCTCTTCGACTCCGTGGTTGTCGTGACCGACCGCCGCGTCCTCGACCGCCAGATCGATAAAAACATCCGGCAGTTCGCCGAGGTGAAGAACCTGCTCGCCCATGCGAACAGCGCAGCCGAACTCCGCGCCCATCTGGAAGCGGGCAAGAAACTCATCACCACCACGATTCAGAAGTTTCCCTTCATCGTCGATGGCATTGCCGACATGAGCGACAGGAATTTCGCCGTCATCATCGACGAAGCGCATTCCTCCCAAAGCGGCCAGGCCGCCGACAAACTGAACATGTCCCTCGGCGGCAACGGCGAGGAGGAGGAGGAGCCGGAGGACTGGCAGGAAAAGATTCTCCAGGCGATGGAACGGCGCAAGATGGGAAACAACGCCTCCTACTTCGCCTTCACCGCCACACCGAAAAAGGCGACGCTGGAAAAGTTCGGCACCCGAAACGCTGACGGCGGTTTCGATCCGTTTCACTTGTATTCCATGAAGCAAGCCATCGAAGAAAATTTCATCCTCGACGTGCTCGCCAACTACACGACCTACAAAAGTTATTACGAGGTCCAGAAATCGATCGAGGAGAACCCCGCCTTCGATACCATCAAAGCGCAGAAGAAACTTCGAGCCTACGTCGAAGGTCACCAACAAACCATCGACACCAAGGCCGCGCTGATGGTCGATCATTTCCTCGGCCAGGTCGTCGCCACCAAGAAGCTGCGCGGCCAAGCCCGCGGAATGGTAGTCACCCGCAACATCGAGAGCGCCATCCGTTACTACTTCGCCATCCGAAAGGAACTCGCAGCGGCCAAAGTTCCCTTCCAGGCCATCGTCGCTTTTTCCGGCAAAAAGATCCTAGACGGGATCGAGCACACCGAAGAGTCGCTCAACGGTTTTCCCTCGAAGGATATTCCCGAAAAATTTTCCGGCGACATCAAGGCGGGCGAAACAAACTACCGGCTTCTGGTCGTAGCCAACAAATTTCTCACCGGCTTCGACGAGCCATTATTGCACAGCATGTATGTGGACAAGAAGCTGCAAGGGGTGCTCGCCGTGCAAGCGCTCTCCCGCCTGAATCGTTGCCACGATAAAATGCAGAAACTGGATACGTTCATCCTCGATTTCTACAACACCACCGCCGAGATCAAAGAGGCGTTTGATCCCTTTTACACCGCCACCTCTCTCCGCGAACCGACCGACATCAACGTCCTCCACGATCTTAAAGACGCCCTCGAAGAGGCGGAACTCTACAACGACGAGGACATCGAAAAATTCAACCGGCTCTTCTTTGAAGGCGTGGAGGCTGAGGAACTTCATCCGATCATAGATGAAACGGTCAGCCGCTTTGACCTGATTGAAGAAGAGGAAGACAAAATCGACTTCAAGATCAAGGCCAAGCAATTCGTCAAACTCTACGGCCAGCTCGCCTGTATCATCCCATTCGCGAACGTCGCCTGGGAAAAGCTGTATTGGTTCCTCAAATTTCTGATACCGAAACTCAAGGTAAAGGAGAAGGATCAGGACCAGCTCGACGAACTGTTGGAAAGCGTTGATCTCTCCACCTACGGGCTCGAACGGGTTCGCCTCAGCCAGCACATTGCACTCGACAACGAGGAGACGGAGCTCGACCCGGAGAACCCGAACGTCCGCGGGCACCACGACCCCGACAGCGAAGAGTCGCCGCTCGACGAAATCATCCGTCACTTCAACGAGCGCTTCTTCTCAGCCTGGGACGCCACCCCCGAAGAGCAACGGGTGAAACTGATCAACATCATGGAACACGTTCAGGAAAGCGCCGCCTACAAAGCGCAAGTGGTCGACAACCCCGACGAGCAAAACAAACGCATCGCGCTGGAGAGCCTCATCACCCAGGCCGTAAACAAAGAGCGGAAGAAAGATTTGGACCTCTACAAGATTTATGCCGGCGATCCCGATTTCAAAAAAGCCTTCGACGAAAGCATCATGCGGATCCTCTCGCTGCAGGAAAAGACCAAGTCCGCTTAACGCGGCGAAAAACATCTTGAGGTAAAAACGTTCACTGACATATGCCGATCCCAAACCTTGACGACCTCCGCCGCCCGGCGCTCGAGCTTTTAGCCGAACGCGGCACTCTTACGAAAATCAGCGAAGTCTTCGAACTGCTGGCCCCTCGATTCAGTCTCACGAAAGAGGATCGGCAGGAGATGCTCCCCAGCGGAACGCAACGGAAGTGGAACAATCGCGTAAATTGGTCATGCTTCGACCTCTACAAAGCGGGTCTTCTGGATCGGCCCAAGAAAGGATACTACCAGATTTCGGAAGTCGGAAATAAGGCACTCAAAGAGGCTCCCAATCGGATCACGCGGAAGGAGCTTTCCGAGATGTCAGCGGCTTTCAGGGATTTCGTTACAACACCAAAGCCAAAAGGGAGTAAGGCACCGATCTCTTCAGCCGATCCGGATGATGGGACCCCGGAGGAAAAGATCGATCTAGCGGTGCAGTCCCTTGCCCTTTCGCTACGCTCGGAACTTTTGGACTGTTTGGCGAAAGTGGATCCCTACCGGTTCGAGCAAATCGTGGTCGATCTGTTATTTGCCATGGGCTATGGAGGTTCCAGGGAAGAAGCCGCGCGAGTAACAAAAAAGTCTGGTGACGAAGGTATAGATGGAGTAATCAATAAAGACCGGCTCGGGCTTGAGGTGATATACGTGCAGGCCAAACGATGGCAGAATACGGTAGGACGGAAGGAAATCCAAAGCTTTGTGGGCGCATTGGCCGGACAACAGGCGAACAAGGGAATCTTTATCACCACCAGTGACTTCACGCAAAACGCCCTCCAGTTTGCGAAAGGAATCGCCCAAAAAACCATCCTTATCAATGGTGCGCGCCTCGCCGACTTGATGATCGAACACAATGTTGGCCTATCTACTACACGGTCCATTTCGATGAAGAGAATCGATTCGGACTACTTTGATGAGGCATAATTTGCAGTGGGTCCATGGGCCGTTGTTTGCTTTTCTCATGCAGGCCTTTCCGTTGGGTCCCTCAACAGCAAACAACGGCCTGACCCCATGAAGAACGCCCCGGATTCAGGCCGGTGACCGCCTCGCGTAAACGGTCATGGAGAATGACGTCGCGTTTGTCGGTGCGACCGGAGCTACGCCTATGCTTACGGTTTACCCGCTTCCATCATCCATTGCCAGACCGGAAGTATCTGAATCGACGGCGGCACTTCAGGAAAGGGTAAACGCGAGGAGGCCGTCAAAAGCAGGAGGCGGCTACCGGGATGCTCCGCCGCTGCTTCCTGGAGCGCACGCACCTCCCGGGCCAGGGTTTCGGAATCGTCGATGTTGGCGCTCACCTGAATCAGGGCCTGCCCCCCGCCCACGTCCCGGCTGAGAAAATCGACCTCGTAGCCGCTTTTCGTCTTCACGTAGGCCACCTCAGCCCCCTGTCGCAGCAACTCGTTGTGGACCGCAACCTCGAGAGCATGCCCGATATTCGCCTTCTGACTTCGGTCAAAGACCGGTGTCAAACCGTGGTCCACCGGGTAAATTTTCCGTGGATTGACCTGCCTTCGTTTCTCCGAATCGCTGGCGATCGCGACCGTCTGGAGCATGAAAGCGTCCTCCAGGTGATCGAGCATTTCGCAAAGCGTCTCCCGGCCAACCGGAATGCCTTGGGACTTCAGGTCCGCTTCAAATCTCGTGACGCTGAACAGCCCGCCCGGATTCCCGAGCAACCGGCGCACCATCCAGCGAAGCGCCGTCACGTTGCTCACACCGTGGCGCTCGATCACGTCGCGCAGCAACAGCACGTCCACATAGCCTTGCAGCAATTGACGCCGTTCCCGCAGTGCCAACCCTTGCGCTTCGGGAAATCCGCCGGTCTCCAGATAAGTGGCAAAATGCCGGTCCATCAACACCGCCCGGCGGGCGGTCATCCGGGTGACATCGGCCGGGATCTCATGACCGTGATGGCGCAGCCATTCCCGAAAGCTGAAGGGATGAATGACAATTTCCCAGCCGCGCCCCCGCATCGACGTGGCAATCTCGCGGCTCAGCAGCTTGGCCGATGAACCGGACAGGAACAGCTCATAGCCTCCCTCGTCCAGCATTCGTCGCGCAAAGGTCTCCCATCCGGGCACGGTCTGGATTTCATCGAGGAAAAAGGTAACCGGCTCATCCGAAGGCTCGGGAAACAGCCGTAGATGAGTCTCGGGAATCAGGCCAAGCTGCCTCGCCTCGAAGCCAGCCAGACGTTCGTCTTCGAAGTTGAAGTAGACGAGCCGCTCCGCCCTACGCCCGGCGGCAATTCGGTCCGCCCGCTCCTGGTGCAGAAAGCTGGTCTTGCCCGCCCGCCGCATTCCGATCACCACCATCGCCTTCCCGGAAAGCCCCGGCACCTGTGCCTCCCGCCGGGTCAAAACCGGTAGCGGCGCCTCCAGGGCAGCCAAGATTTTCTCCTGAATGATCGGTTGTATTAAGTCTGCCACAAAGGATAGATTTACACTAAAAAGGACTTTTGGGAAGGCTAAATTTACCGATCTCGATGAGCGCTCTCGGGTAGGGCTTCCCGTTGGGTCCCTCAACAGCAACGAATGGCTTGGCGTTTGGCGCAAAGCTTTGAGTGCCTCGTCGCTAGCGGATGCGGGAATGTCCAATTCGGGCCGGTAACCGCCTCGCGCAAACGGTCATGGGAGAAACCATAACCTCCAACAGATTTACGGTTTGCAGAGGGGCGGTGCGAAAGCTTTACCGCCTTTTTCCTTCGCGCGGGCCGCGATATTACACGTGTCATGGAGGGCACCCGATGTGTAGCGATGTATCCTCTCCTTCCAGGGCACGGGAATTAGCTCATCCACCCGGGCGAAGAGGCTTTGAGGAGCATCGCGACCTTCGCGGATCACCTGCAGTGCCGTTGCAAGCTGAAGCACTGTGCCACGAATGATATCGTTCAGAATCTGCGCTTCCTCGGCGTTGTGGCTTCCACCGTAGCTTCGCTCGATCATCAGAACCTGGCCGGACTCTTCGAGATGGAGGGGGTGGAGCGTTTGACGGATCTCTCCGCGGATCTCCACACCGAACTCACCCTCGATCGCCGAAACGACCCCTGTAATCCGGTCGCGAAAGGCATCCATGATTTTCTGGCTGTCCGCCCGCAGATCAATAGAAAGATGGGCCCGGCGAAAGGAGTTGCTGTAGCTGACGTCGTCCACATGGCGCAGGCGGACTCCCTCTCCCCCGGAGGCGACGCGGCGGGTGAGTGTTCCATAGATGTAGCCCTCCAGTCCGCTCTGCAGCTCCTCGCGCTCCTCCTCCGTCAGGGCGGGACCTTCCACGGCAAGGGAAACGCTCGCGCGCGCCGGGATGACGTTTCGGTTGATCCCTGGTTCGAGACGGATATTGTTCACGCTCGGTCGCAGGGTCCCAACCCCGGCTCGCGCACGCTCGGCATTGATCATCGCCACGCGTTCGCGAAATGCGCGGGCCAGGCGGGCGATCGCCACACCCGCATCGCGACGATCCATCGTCTTTGTAGCCCCTGCATGGTTGAGCTCGCCTGAAAGCGTCCAGCGGGTGACGAGGGCGGGATCTTCGTTCCACTCCGAAAGACCGTCCCCCTGAAGAATGCCGACCGTGATCCGGACGTCTTCGAAGGCCTCCTCCAACGCCAGGGTTTGCAGTTTCCGATTCATTTCGAGGGCCGCCTCCTCCGAACGCTCCCCCTCGAAGTCGAAGTCTTCCTGGTAGATCCCCATGACGGTACCCACCGGGACCATGGGGACTCCGCCGCGGTCGAGATCAGGCCCTTGTTCGATATGCCTTTCGTAGGTATGGGGTGTATAGAACTCCCGGGGATCGAAGCAGGCGGCAACGAGCCCGTCGCTGTCCCCCACCGCCACTCCTTTCAGATCGCACGCAAGGTCGATCTCGCCTTCGCTCTGCCGATCGCGCAAACCCTCGAGAAACGCCACCAGTTTCTCGCCAAAACGGTTCCCGTCGCCATCCGTCATTTCATAAATGGTTTCGAGCCTCGCACGTCCGGTCACGGCCGCGCTGCCTGGCATGGAGACTCCACCGCCCGTAAAACTCATCTCTTCGCCGATGAATGCACTCACACAGATCCGGGGCCCGACCCCCGACGCGACCAGATCCAGATCGAGATAGGTTCCTAGGTCGCTCAGCGTGTGCGCTACTTCGATTCCGGAGGCGACCCCAAGACGCCCATCGAACATGCCACCGTCCAAAACGGTATCGATATGCGAACAGAATGAGATCGCCCCATCCATGAGATCGGAGAACCGCAGCCGTCCCGCGCGCAGCCCTTCCCGATCGCCATCGGAAAGAAGCGTTCCGTGAATATTGCCGACCCGGTCCACAGCCACCGTGAGGCCCGCACGATTCATCTGACGAATGGTCTCAACACTCGCACGGAGAAACCCGGGAGTCAGCGCCCGGGCGTCGATCCTTCCTTCGGAATCGAGAGACACCTTTGCCATCTGATCGAGTCGCCGCCGCAGACGAACCCCGAGTCCCCGAGCATGGGCGAGGGCTTCGCTGGATTGCAGGTAATGGAGTAGACTGTTTTCCTTTCGCAGCTCCCCTTCGATATCCCGAAGTGTGGCATAGTAGGCCACAGCGACCGCCACATCCGCTAGGGGTTCGAGCTGTTCGCTCGACCAGGCGGCATCCTCTCGAACCACTCGACCGACATCGCTCTCATCGATCGGAACGCGGAGGCGCGCCTCGATGGCGGCACAATCCGCCGAACGACTCTCCCGGGCTC
>LFIK01002228.1_pt1 | contig 15645 bp, 13 predicted proteins | sample 643401 | NCBI WGS metagenome assembly LFIK01 (sample SAMN03777447, study PRJNA286221) | soda lake metagenome | biome: soda lake; feature: Kulunda steppe; material: water; isolation source: sample T5-Br brine of Lake Tanatar-5 | place: Russia: Kulunda steppe | collected 2010-07
CTCGTAGCCGTGCGTTATCTGGCCGCTTCCGAAGCGGCACGCTCGACCCGGGCAGCACGCTCAGCCCAGACTCCATCACCAGCCTCAACGCAGGAGACGGCAGCGAGGGCAAGGCAGGGCCCCCTGCCTTCTCGCAGACGTGCCCTGCCCTGACCCTGGAGACGCCTGCGTGCGGGGGCAGGGGGCAGGCGGAGACGCTGCGCGCGAGCACAGGGCAGGCAGCCACGCGCACCGTAACATTCAGTGCCACGGAGGCGCTGAGCCGCTGGCAGGCGCGGGCAGCAAGCCAGGGGAGCAGCAACAGGTGCTCACGCAGGTCTGTGGATGTGGCGGACTGGGCGGATCGCAGCAGTCGCAGCAGCAGCGGCCCTGCCAGCGCAGGGGATACGGCCAGCGGCGCACGGCAGAGCAGCCGTCACCGGCGGCCATCCATGCCGGCCGGGATGTTCAGGCCGCACCTGCAGCAGCAAGGGGGCCTGCAGCTGCCTCTGCACCCCCCCGCTGGCGGCCTGGGCCTTGCGACTTCCCTGGTGCAGGTGCGCTGGCTGTGTGCGTGCGGGGCAGGCAGGCAGGCGTGTGGGTTGGAGCACAGAAGGGGCTGCAGCAGGGACCTCTGTGCACATGGGCCTGAGGTCAAAGAGGGTTTTGGGCGTGTGTCTGCCTTTGTGCGCGTGTGTACAAGTGTCTGTGTTTGAGTGAGTTGTGTACGTCAAGAGTGCATTACGCGTGCGTTATTCGCGCTTTACAAGTGCCAGTGTGTGCGTGTGAGTGTGTATTTTCGCATTTGACCAGTGGATGTATGCGCGTGCAAGTGTATTTTTGCAATGTACACATGCGATTTGGTGTGTATGTGCGCGCGTGTTTGCCTGCGTGCGTGTCCGCACGTGTGTATGCACAGGGGGAAAGTGGGGTCTTAGTGCGTGCTGTGGCTTGGCAGGGGCCCCAGCAGCATGGCCTACCGGAACTGCCGATGCTGCTGCCTGTCCTCGTAGCCTGCATGATCTTGCAGCAGGCTCCGTGCTGCTATTTGGGCTGGCCCTCTGTCAAATTGTGTCAGTGCGTGTAGCCTATTTGTGTTGGCACTGAGACGCATTGACTGTGGGAAGATCTAGCCAATACTTGAGCATTGGCCAGCTGTGCCCACCTCGCCGCATGCACGAGTTGTAAAAATGCTTGGTGCACTGCGTTTGTGTGTGTGTATGTGTATGTGTGCGCGCGCGCGTACGCGTACTCATTGGGGCCTGGAGCACAAAGCTCCAGCGGGCAGGGGCACTGCCACCAGGGGCGCTGGTCATGTGCAGAAGCAATTATGCAGCACACATGGCGGCCAATGATCGCGCAGCGCACACACGACGGCCGACCATTGCGCGGCACACACGCGACAACTATATGATTGCGCAACGTGCACACGACGGCCAGCAATCGCGCAGCGCACACACGACGGCCGACCATTGCGCGGCACACACGCGACAACTATGATTGCGCAACGTGCACACGACGGCCAGCAATTGCGCAGCGCACACACGACGGCCGACCATTGCGCGGCACACACGCGACAACTATATGATTGCGCAACGTGCACACGACGGCCAGCAATCGCGCAGCGCACACATGATGGCCAACAGGCCCAGACTGTGGCCATGGCAGCTGCACGCACCGCGCCTTGATGCAGCGCTCGTGCATCATAGGCTGCTGCGCAAAAGCTGGAGCGCTCGTGCTTTTGAGGAAGCAGCCTTGTGCTGCTCACCCTTGTGCACGGACGTGCACGGACACAAGGATGCAGGCATGCAAACGAGCATGCAAGCCACAAACCAAGAGAGGGAAGAGTGCATATGTGGCTAGCCTGCCCTCCTGTATGCCTCTGCAGAACCTATATGAAGCGATGAACACGCCCCTTGCTGCTGCGGACATGGACTTTCAAAGCCCTCGCGGCGTCAGCCAGCGTAGCGTCTTCAATCTGGGTGAGCACGTCTTGCTTGTTTGCATGGGGGGTACACAAGGTTAAGCTATGTCTCGCAACATGCACACGCCTTTGTTGGGAGGCATGCACCATGCACCCATGCTTGTGCCTCCAATGCACCCATGCTTGTGCCTCCAATGCACCCATGCTTGTGCCTCCAATGCACCCATGCTTGTGCCTCCAATGCACCCATGCCTGCTTGTGCCTCCAATGCACCCAGCTTGCTCGGTGCCTCACCAGTTTGATTGGTGCATGTGGCAAGTGTGCCGATGCCTTGTTGAGCGCACACACGCACACATACATACACACGTGTGCGCTCATTCATGCACGTGCACACATGACTTAGGTTGGTGCATGCGGGAAGGGTGGCACTGCCTTGTTGGTCAGCTAAGCAAAAGGCGGCACCACCTTTCGAGCGCGCCAAGCCAGACTGGCACCTGCCGCCCTATAAATTGCGCACCCTATTAATGGCGCACCCTTATGATGGCGCACCCTATTAATGGCGCACCCTGATAATGGCGCACCCAATTAATGGCGCACCCTAACAAAGGCGCGCCAAGCTGGTGCCCCATTGCAAGCGCACCAAGCCAGACCGGCTCCTACAGCAAAAGCCCTTGCAAGAGTGGTTAATGTTGTCCTTCTCACGCACATGACGCATTGCAGAGGTGCGCTCTGGGCGCGCAAGCAGTACGCGTGGCTCTGTCGCGCAGCTCCTTGGCCCCAGTGTGTGTTAGTGCTCTGTGTGTGCGCTTTCTGCAGGGGGGCATGACAGCAAGGGGCAAGGACCTTGCGAGGGGCCTGATGAGGACTTCCTTTACCAGAAGCAGCTGAGCACCGATTGGGACAAGGTAGGGCGATGGGATTGGGCATAGGGATAAGGTCAAGTGTCGGGGGCAGGCACGGGGACCAGGCCAAGCCAGGCCAAGTACGGGGATCAGGTCAAGCTTGGGGAGCAGGCACGGCCATCAGGTCAAGGGTTGGGAATAGGCACGGGGACCAGGCCAAGCATGGGGACCAGGTCAGGTAGGGTTCACACGCTCCATGCACTGCTGTTAGCGCTGCATGGTCCATGATATGCATCGCGTGCCGTGCTGTGCACCTCATGCGTCAAGAGACGGCAGGATGGGCGCACAGTGTGTGCGTCAGCACGCCCTGCACTCCGCCATCAGCAGGGTGCAGCCCCCCCGTACCGGAAAAAAGATGCGATGCCTCAGCGCGCAGCGCAGATGAGGACGCGTGCTTATGTTGATTTCGTGGTGTGCTGTCGTGATGCCCGCGTGCCCGCAAGCGTGCTTGTGTTGATTTCGTGGTGAGCTTGTGTTGATTTCGTGGTGTGCTGTCGTGATGCCCGCGTGCCCGCAAGCGTGCTTGTATTGATTTCGTGGTGTGCTTGTGTTGATTTCGTGGTGTGCTGTCGTGATGCCCGCTTGCCCGCAAGCGTGCTGCAGTGCGGCCCAGCCCAGCACATCTAAAAATTGCACAGCCTGCCTTGTGCTCCATCCCTGGCCCTCTGCGTGCATGTACCCATGCGCACGTACACACACATACACACTTACAGGCACACACAAATGCACACATGCATGCACACATGCACGCACACACACGCACATTGCTGCTCTGGAGATAACGCCGTGAGGAGCTGCGCTTGCTATGAATGGTGCACGCCACTGCCTCCTGCCGCACTCCGCTGGACCGCTTCACAAACAATTTCACAAATAGCCTGTGTGGGCCGCAACACCATGCACGCCCTGCTGCAGCCTACCCCCACCCCCCCATGCACTCGTCTGTCCCTGTGATGCTCTGGGCCCCATACATCGAGTGCGCACCACCTTCCAACGACCCCCCTTCCCCTTCTCCCCCCAACTGTACTTCTTATCCACCTCGCCCCCAACCCCCCCTCCCTTCCCTTCACCCCCTGCAGGAGGTCCCTGCCCCCCATGGCAGCAGCCCATCTGCCCCCGGCTCTGAGCCCCTGGCAGTACAGGCCTCCTCCCACAGCGTAAGCCTCAGGGGCGCCTGGGGCGGCCCGCGGGGCGCCGCCGCGCTGCAGCGTGCAGGCACCTGTAGCCAGCCGCAGCTGCCTACCCTGCACCTGTCCGCGCTCCGCAGGGGGGGCCTTCCATCGCCAGGTATGCATGCCGCAGGTATGCCACGCAGCCGCCCCCCACGCCCGCGCACACTGAGCACAGCCTGGAATGCTCGTGCATGTGTGCGCCGCCACTGCATGGCTGTGCCCCACGCGGCCACCCCGCGCAGCGTGCGCTGTTGATGGCCCCCTGTGCAACAGGTGCAGGAACATATGCACGGGGCTCGGCACACAGCATACACCTGCGGCAGAACGCAAGCTTCTGTGTACGAACTGTCTGCCGGGTTAGGCCGTGCGGTTTCGGCTGATTTCTGTCAGATTGGGCCTGAAAGCGGTGCTATTTTGCAGTCTGCAGTTTGCGAAATGGTTGGTTTATCACCTTGATGAGGGCCGGTTACATATGCCAGTTCCATATGGCAGTGTGCAGCTTTTATAAGTAGGTTGGAGCACCTGCACCCCAGTCTGTAGGAGCGTCAACAACCCAAAACCCGTTCACACACACAACCAATTGTAACCTGTAACCGGGTAACCCGGATTGCGTAACCTATTACACAGCCCTTGACTCGTTCGTGCACACAACTGCAGGTGCATACATGCTTGTCCACAATTGTGCATGCGCATGCACGTGCACGTACACACACACACATGCGCGTACGCACCACACGCACATACCCTTGCACACACACGCACGCACGCGTGCACACACACATACACACATGCGCGGGCGCAGGCGTCCTGTCCTCCCCTTCCAGCTCTTCCCCTGGCCCCCCCAGCGCTTGCCCCTCCCTCCGCAGCCTCCAGCCCACCCGCTCTGTCCCTGCGCCCCTCTGCCTGCAACCAGCCTGCGGCGCGAGCCATGCCGGCAGCGGCGGCTTTGCCCTCGCAGGTGCGGGCCAGGCCCCGCAACCTCCCCGCAGTAACTCACCTCATTCAGGCACCCCATCGCGCCTGGCGCAGCCGGGCGCCAGCGAGGAAGCCGGGGCATACGATCTGCAGGGCGCAAGCCCGAGGGACGCGCCTGCCAACAGTGCCGTTCCTGCCGGTGCCGGCCCCACTGGAGGTGGTGTGCCGTTGCGCAGCAGCTGCAGCGGCAACAACAGGCAGCTGAGCCGGCTGCACAGCACCCGCCGCGCACAAGGAGAGGGCAGCAGCGCGTGCAGCGTCCATGGGGCCACAGCTGCAAAGGTGCGCCCGCAGCGCAGCCGCAGCTTCAGCGCAGTCATGACGCCGCCGCCTGCCGCGCTGGTGCCGCATGTGCAGCAGCAGCAGGGGGCGCCAGAGGAGGAGGAGGAGGAGCAGCAGCGGCGGCGGCTGGTGCTGCTGCGCGTGGGGCGCAACAGCCGGTCGCAGGGCAGCTCCCGCAGCTCTACACTCAGTGCGATGGCCATGTCTGCCGCCTGCAGCTTGGATCGCGCGAGCACGCGTACTGCTGCAGGCGCGCACAGAGGAGGGTCGCAGCTGCTGTCGCCGCCCTACCAACGCAGCCCGACCCCAGCCGCCCTTCCCTATGGGTTGCCGCAACCTGCAGATGCTGCAGCGGTGGCGGCAGTGGCAGCAGTGCCCCTCACCGCAGCCGGAGCGGCAGGCCTGCAGCAGGCGCTCAGCGCCGGCGGCGCTGTGTGGCCCGGCCCAGTCGCACATAAGGAGGCCGCGCCCTCCGCGCCGCGGCCCACCTTGCGACGCATGGTGCAGCGCCGTAACACCCTCAGCGCGCTGCTGCAGCCGCATCGCGGCATGCTGCTCGGCGGTGAGGGCGGGGCGTATGGCGCAGACCACACGGGCGGGGAGCGCAGCAGCAGGGCCACGCACGGCGAGCGCGCCACACGCAACGCAGCGCAGCGGCGCGCATCCATGGGCCGCATCACCATGCACACGCACAGCAGGGGCGCGCAGGAGCTGGCGGCAGCGGCGGCGGCGCTGGGCGCCGCGCAGGCGCCGGGGTTGGCGTGTGCGCACAGCGCGCTGTCCCACAGAGCATCAACTGCCAGCTCAGCGGGTGCAGAGCTGCATGACCCGCAGGTGTGGGGTATGAAATTCAACGTTGTAATTTATTGGTCATTTGCTGTGCAAAGTACTGTAAAGAGAGGGGCGCGCGCAGGACAGGTGTGTTAAAGAGAGTGTTTTTCAGGCAAATTTTGGCAGGCCTGCAGTTTGCACGCGTGAGTTCCTGAGCAAGAGCCGCATGTGCGTGGGTTTGCACAGCTGCAAAAGGTGACGGAGCATGGGCTGCAAGCATGGGCGGGTGCAGCTTGTCCAAGGGCGGGCATGGGGGTGCATAGAGAGCTGCTTAAGGGTTGCCTTCCTGGGGGTGGAGGCAGGCAAAGAAATAGGCTGGTCGCTGACAGAGGCATGGCCCAATTGCTAACAGAGGCATGGGCTGACTGGCAGAGTTGGTGGGACAGCACGCCAGGCGCTGCCTGAGCAAAGGAGGCCATGGCCCACAGGTGCCTGTGCCAAGCAGGCACAGCGCCTGCACCGGCCTCGTGCCTGGGCAGCGCGCTTGCCTGGCGCTGCGCCTGGGGACAGCTGTAGGGCCGGCTCGGGTGCTTGCCTGCGGTGCCACCGACCTGGGCCTCCCACAGCAAGCCGGCTCTGGTGTAAGATGCGCTGTATGTCAGGGAACATACTCAGTAACCATTGCGTCATTCGTGAATCCTGGACTTCTCTTCTGTTTTGTTGTTGGCAGTGTGAAAGATGAGATGCTGGCCGCAAATTGTGCAGCCCTCGCGCCCCTACCCCCAAAACATTTCTGACTGACCCGCCTGCCTATCTGCATGCCTGGGTGTGGTGCTGCTGCAGGCTTCTTGTGGCAGCGAGCAGGACAGCCGCCAGCCCAGTGCGCACAGCAGCAGCGGCGGGTGCAAACTTGCTGCTGGAGCCAGCCGCAGCAGCAGCACGCACAGGCCGCGAGTCAAGGCCAGTGTCAGCTTCCAAGATGCTTGAAGCCCCTGCGTGTGGGTGCGGACACGCATGCCCTCACCAACGCCACACTGCAAGCGTGCTTGCACGAGGCCTGGCCATCGCCCTTCCGAGTGGTGTGCAACTTTGGGAGCACGAGCGCTTCAGCTGGGGCTGTTTGACGTGCACGATAGGGGCTGTGTCACGTGCGTGGCAGGGGCTGATTGAAATGTGGCACGTGCGTGGCAGGGGCTGATTAAAATGTGGCACGTGCGTGGCAGGGGCTGATTGAGATATGGCACATGCGTGGCAGGGGCTGATTGAGATGTGCAGTAAGGGCAGTTTGATGGGCACAGTAGGGGTTCTTTGATCTAGCGAAGGGTGACTTTCACAGGCGCAATGGGGACTGTTTTGTATTCGCAGTGGGGGCTGCTTAGCGCGTGCAGCAGGTGCTGTCTAATACGCGCTGCAGGAGCTGATTGATGCGCGTGGGGGTTGTTTGACGTCCGGCAAGGATTATTTAGTACGTGCAGCTGAAACTATTGCCGTGCGCAGCAGGGGCTGATTTATGTGACTGCGGATGTTCTGACGCATGCAGCTGGGGCAATCTGTCCGTGGCCTGCCTGAGTGCATTGCTAGAACCGGACGAGGCGCGCAGCTGCAACAAATAGGGGGGTCATGGGTTTGCTGTGCGCCCGCTGTGAGCCTATTATAAAATCTGGAACGGGCAGTGCGCCGAGAGCAAACAAGGGAGGGGGGTTGGAAAGCAAACGGGGAGGTTCGAGACAAGGGGTGGCCTCAAGCTTGTCTGTGACATGAGCGCGGCCTCAAATGGTTTGAAGCTGCAAAGCACACGTGCAAGCTGCAGCCCTCAGCAGTGGAGGCTGCTTGGCGTTTGCCTCCCTGCCTCCAGACCTGCTGTCAAATAATGTGCTGGAGCTTGTTGAGCCCCGTGATTTTGCTGCCTTAATTGTGCAGGGCCGCTGTGTTGTCACACACAAAAGGCCTTGGCTGCAACGCTGCCAGACTCATTATGGTTTGTTGCTCTTTACTATGGCTTGCAAATGGGCTAAAGATTAAAGCCCTCAGTATAATTAACATTTGTGCCCTCAATATTGAAAAGGGCTACACAGCTCCCCATCCAACCCCAATGCAAGCAGCACTCGCCACAAATGCGGTCCCATGCACCTTGCTTGGGTCCACGCCCAGCTTTCATTCAGTCAAGCCATCGTGCCTTCACTGGGGGACTGAAGCATTGTTGTCAGGGTGGCGGCATTGTTGACAGGGTGGTGGCACCACCATCTTTTGCGTGCCCACTTGCCTGCTTGCCTCGTCAGCTGCCGCTTGCCGCTTGCGTTGGGGCATCAGCGGGCCCCAAGGCCTTCCATCACTCCCCTGTGTGTGGGTGGTGTGGCTCTCTGAAATGTGGTGGAGTAGCTCCCTTGTGTGTGAGTGGGGTGGCTCTCTTGATTGTGAGTGAGGCTTTCAAGGCAGAACACCGCGCTGGTCGGCTAACTGCTGGCGCCGAACTGCACGGTACACTGAACCGCCCTGCTATTACAGCTCTTGCTGCGCAGCTCTGATTTGGTGTGCTGTCCTAAGACGACGGCCGTGTGCTCTGCTGTGTGGCCCACTGAGTAAAATTGAACCACTAACTCATTTAACTGAATGCTGGTGAGTTTGCCCGCCCAACGGCCATTGTGCTTTTTAAATATATATGGTGCTTTTGTGTGCGATTTGCATGCTCTTTATTGGTGCTTTGTACACGGTTTGCCTGGTCTTTATGCCATCTCGGTCTCCTCAGTCATCGCTTGGAGGACGTGTGTGCAGCCTTGCAGCAAACCTTTGGCGGCATGAACTTGCAGAGAGGTAGCTGATTATGTCTGGGCAGTGCAAGTTGATGTTATCTCCCCAAATCAGCGACTGCTGCAGGGGCATTTATTGTGCTATTTGTACTCATAGATTTGTTAGGCACTTGCTTTATATTGACCTGACAGACCTGGATGCCCATTGCTTCTAAGAAATTTATCATACTATCCCACACTCACAACGCTGCTGATAAGCATACTGGCGTTTACGGCATGGCATGGGCATCTGATATTATCAGCAAGTTGTGTTGTTGCTCAAGGTATTCAGGGAGGGGATGAGGTGTTTAGTTTTGAAAGCATACCCGAGTATGCATGGAAGTGACCTGCTAATTCAAGCAATGTGACTTTGCTTGTATATAATCTGAACTGGACATGCGCATGCTTGCGCATCAAGGCTAAAAGGCTGAGCAAGGCTGCTATCCTATTATGGGAGTTCAGTGGAAGGTCTCTTGTCTTGAGTGGAGTTGCCCCTGTGCAACAGATTGTGCACCTTGACATGCATTCAATCCAAATGCCCACAAACTCAACATGACTTAGTATGATCAAAACGCCTAGCTACGCATGCTTATAGAGATGGTGTAAGAATGGTGTTTGCTTTGCAATTGCTTTGTGCCTTGGACACTGAACATACCATCTCAATTTAGCTGTTTGCGTTCACAATCTGGTTTCAGACTATGATCCCCCCATTTTTTTAACTTGAGTAATTGCTGCACTTGCTTTGCTTTGGTAGATTGTGAATTTAAAAGAACATGTCCTTCCTGGCATACAGGAACAAACCATGTCTGCGCTGTTCCAAAAACAGCAGGTCCATTCAAGTTCGAGATGGTGACACAAGGACCATCACTTTGAGCATGCAGGCTCTTACATTCTCTTTAAGAGGTCTCAAGGACCGATTGACCGCATCAAGGGAATAAAAACAAAAGCGCTGGATCTAGCACACCGAGGAAAGGGAGCACGAGGGTAGCTCAGAAGAAGTAAACTTATGACCTTTCCGTGAAGAGAAATACATGTCTCCCTTTCATTTTGGGATATCCTGGATCTATTCCAGGCTGGTAAATGTCCAGCAAGCCCAGCAGTAAACCTATCTTGGCAACTGACCCCCCTCAGCAGTTGTCCCAGTAAGTCCATGTGCCTCACCCTGAGAGTTTACTTAGTAAAGGAGGCTCCACCTGGATAACCACAACCCTACATAGCTGCAAAATCTTGCCCAGGACATTCCTGAAGCACACTGGCACCTTTACAGCATTGCTAATGATCCCATACACAATACTAGACATGCTGAGACAGCGACTGGTCTCAAGAAGTTTGAAAAGCGTCACTCAGACAAATATCAAACGACCGTGCCCCCACACTGGCAGACCTGCGTCGGAATGTTCTTTTTCGTTACCAGCCGATATTACCAGGATTACCGATCGGATTACCAGCTGGTAATCCGGCCAGAAAGCGTGTCGGATTACCGGCAGTGCTTTGGGTGAGGTTACCCCCCATCTCCACCAATCCAAACCGGGTCTCACACTCAAGACTGCTGACTCGAAGTTCTGGACCTAGCAGGTGGCCGCTGCCATGTCCAAGAAAGCAGTCAAGTTATTGGGGCAGGGGGCTACGCATACCACCCCAGCTCGGGCAAATTGGCTGAACCAAATGGTGCTGGTATAACCAACACCATATGGAGAGCAGAACTGGCTACTATAGCTGCTTTATCACACACGATCATATTTATATTGCCACAGACAGTCTCACCCCACTCCATCAAGTTAGGAAGTGATTGTTGTATCCAGAGAAGCACCCTCACCATGCCCAAGGAGACATCCTGAAAATCACTTCTAACACCATCCTTAACTCTCAGTCCCAAGTCTTCCTTAATAAAGTAAGATCTCACGCCAGACTTGCCAAAAATGGAAGTGCAGACGCCCTTGCCAACTTCGCCTGCCATGAAAATACAATCCCTGCTGAAACAACCATTCGCACTGCAGGCTCTGGTGGCAATCCCTTCTTTGATGTTAGCTGGTAAACTGTTCCAGAAGTTAATCAACAAGGATCTGGAAGTGAAGCTTCTCGACATAGCACGTGACTGACTAACCTTCCTGATCTCCAAGCCTCATTCAAATCCCACATGCACCTGAACCATAGACTGGGTTATGCCAACTCAAAAACAGGATATTATTCTTATTATCAGATTCTGCTACCACATGTCCAAAAAGATACAAGCAACGTATTTTGGAGCATGTCCGATCTCTACCTTCAAACAAAACTTTTAATGATGATTTTATGTTGAACGCAATATCTTTTGCTACGCACAGGCACCCTTTTTAATCAGAAACATGCTGTCCGCTTTAATAAGTCCACCAGCCTTCAGTGTCCACTCTGGCAACAATCAGATAGTGCTCTTCATATCCTTTCAGGGTATCAGCACAATATCATTTCTGTATGGTAACTGAACGCCATAATATTGTCTGCAGGCTCATCATGAAAACCATTGGCAAAGGCTTTCTTGCAAAGGCTCTCTTGCAGGATGTTTGGTCCATACTATGGATGAAGGCAGCACTGACCCAACAGAAACTTCAAATTCCTGAGCGTACTAATAATAGGACATTACCCAGGTGGCTTCTTGATGCCCGTTTATCTGTCAGAAATAATTTACAAGTTTACTAGTTTAAGTTTGACCTTCAGCCAGGTAGTTTGACTGTTCAGGTTGCTGGTGAACACCAGCCATACAGAAAACATCCATAAACTCTGAGATAAAACAATAGTTTGTCTCTGGAAAAAATTGAAGACATCCTCAGAACAAGCTTGGGAGAAATGAAAAGCTCCAGTCTGATTGACAGTAATTTTGTGTGCCAGTGGTAAATCGTGAATTAAGGCTGCAAATTGAAGCCTCAAAGAACACATTTGCATGCAAGGACACAGGAAAAGACATGTTTTTTTGTCTTGAATTGTCTGCAAGCCACACTTATCACAAGTACCATCATGATGTCAGAGATAGTCTAACCTCAAGTCGTCCTGATGCCATTCAGGTTACTCCCATACCCAATAAATCCAAAACATCTTCCATTCCTCACTTACACCAGGTGTGGCACGCTAAATTTTATGGGTATTGCGCAGAACTTACGATCTCAAAGCTATTGACAAGGAGGTACACCTGATAGAGGTCAAATACTGTAAAGACAACAGGCCTGGTCACCAGCTGGGGGCCTCTAGCAAACAACACGAGACTCTATGCAGGTACTTGAAAGCCAGAAAGGTTACAATCCACACCATCCTTCTTGGTGTAGGAGGTTCAATGTATACCTCCAACACTTTGCACCATCTTAAAGAGCTCTGCCTCGATTCACAAAGGATCCACAAGACTGCCTATAAATTGCATGCCCACTCCGTGCATTATGCTCACAAACTGACTACAACAAAACGTGCACTCAAAGAAACAAAATGCTCTCAAGGTCTTGGTCTGGAGCAGGGGGCTGGTAGCCACCCTCCAGATCTTCACCAGTTATCTTTTCCATTGGAGACTCACAGCACTTATGGCCAATGTGTCTCCTTTTTTCTAAAGATGCATCTTGCTGCCAAGTGCCTGCTTAGCTTTTCTTAATTTTTCTTGTCTGAGGGTCAGCTGTGGTTTTGGTAGTCTGTCTGTGTCATGCAAGGAGTATTGCTGCAGACAAAGTAGCGTCATGGCAGCAGGATAATACCTCCACTGGCATGCCATACTACAAATAGATATCCAGTCAACTACCAAGATTGACTGTGATGCAAGTGCAGCATAGTCTGGTGCTGCACATACATGACGTGACTTCTAGGTTATTTTTAATGAGCAAATGGCTGTGAAAAGCATGGTCTGTGCCATGGCAGATCAGGCATGGCATGCTACACTGGACAGTGGTGGATGTACGCACACTGGACAGAAGTGAATAACTGATGGATCGGATGGCAGTCACACCACTTGCTACCTCAGGGATAGGGGAGTCTACTCCCTGAGGTTTATCTCACAAAGGGTCAGTCTAGACACAACAAAGAATGGCCGCCAGGCCATAAGTCAATCTCCAAATACAGTGGCAGCTGAACCGTCTACAGGATCACATATCCCACCAACTGGCTCCACCAATTTCCAGGGAACCTTGTGCCTGCCAATGGATCACAGCTTTGGAGGCCTACCTGCCAAGTGAGTTGCTGCCTGCACAATCATACTGATTAAGCGTAGCATGTTGCTGCACCGTTTAAGGGCACTAATATAACCTTGCAAAATCCATTGTCCCTACCAGCAAGAAAGCAGCGATTACCACTTGCAGCAAGCACCTGCACCTGGCACTGGACAAAGTGGTGCACATTAATGCTTCTGCCATTCAAAGCCTTCTTGTATGGGACCCAAAGCCAGCCTCTGCCATTGTCCTTCTCATTAAAAGGGCATGTGCTTTTCTCTTCTATCAAACTTCAAACCCATCACCCACCAGCTTAGGATCTGGTACCAGATGAGGCAGCATTGGCATACGCTGCATTTGATGGTATGCAGAATGATGAAGTGCACCGAATATGTACCTTCTACGAGTGAATGGTCGACATACACATAAAGAAGGGCTTGCTCATGTGCACATGTGTTACAGGATATGTTAATGCCGCAATTTTGGGACAAGGCTTGGCTTGCACTTCCAAAATCTGACACCACATAAGCAGCGCCGTTCAACTCACGGCGCAATCCCCGGGGTCAATGGGCCCATTGCATAACAAAAGAAACAATCTCAGGCATTTCTTGGTCTTGCAAGCAAAACAACTTGGCAACAGGCAAATGCAATTCATTATAGTGACTAGAAAGCCAGCCTGGCATGGATGCTACATTGGAGGCAGAGCATATGTCTGCTCAAAATGCATGCCATGCTTGTGTGCCTACTATAAGAGAGAAAATGGGCCCAATGATAGGTTGCCCTTTAAATCAGTAGTTAGAATTCCTGCCTTACCAAGTGAAAGTTCCAAAGGGGGTTTACTGACCAAAAGTCCGGGATGCTCCTTTTTCGATGCAAACTATAGTAATGTCATATAGCTGGGCTCCTGACAAATTTGGGGGGAAATGGACGCCTTTGGTGACCTGGGTGGGTGTTCAGGCTCTGTTTTTGGCTTTTATTGGCATAGACAGCAAATGTGTCACATTATGTGTGCCCTCACCTCGAGCCCAACAAAGTTCTTTTCACCCACAAATCCCCACCAGTTTAATTCTATTATGTTTCTTAATGATATTGGATGTTGAAACTCAGGTTTGGAGGGGTCGGCTCTTGACCCACTTTGGCATCCCTTTTGCCGATTTTAGGGAAATGACCCAAAATACACATGTCACCAACCGCTGGGTCTTTTTCTCCAATCATTTTGCAACGATGTTTGTTTATCAAAAGAACACCAGGACATCAAAAATCATGCAATTTGGTGTCGTGGGTGATCTGTTGTGGACATTTGGCTGTTTAAAGTAGGGTTCACGCCGTGGAAGATTAGGCATAGGCCCCGGGGCCCCCTACTGACTAGTTTCAAGCTTAAGTGCTTTGGAGGCTTTGTAAGCAGGGCTACATTTGGACGCTGAGCTTGAAACCACCCCGTTGGGGGCACATACCCTGGGAGCATGCCAAAACAATACCCATTTTGACAAACCTACTGATCTAGGACACCCATAAAAAAATGGATGAACGAAGTATAAAAAATTGAGGTAACCAGAAATGAGGGAGGCAATCACCATGTTGAAACATGTGTGAGGATTAGCACAGTCGCACGAGAGGGTCTGAAACATCAAATACGGACCGGTCCAAAACTCTTGCTGTGGGCCCTGCTGCTAGAAGAGCTCAGAAGCAGCAATTGATGGCTAAAACATCTTGGAGTCAAGCACTAGAAGCAGCTTCAAGAGCTACTGCATATGAAGTGTTTTTGCCCCCTCAAGAGGAACTTTTGCAGAGGGGGGGCTGTAAGCTTTTTAAGAATAAGCCATCAGTAAAACAAGTGTGGCTTGAAAGCTGTCACGCGAATCAACGTCATTGGTGAATTACCATCTGTAAGTGTAGGCTTTTGGCATGTCCAGAGTGCAAAATCCATGCATCAAGAGGCATCAAACTGTGATACGGCCACAGCTGTGCACTTCACCAGGGCGCTACGGTGCTGCATGCTGCTGCTGCCACCCACGGTTGTAAACCCCATGTGGCTCTTCTTTGAATAAGCTAGAAAATCTTGTTATGAAGCCTTTAAAGGAGGGAGGGGCACGAGGGCTGTGTTGAATCCAACAGGTGTACATACAACTGATCACCTGTGAAGCACTCCAGCAAATTACCTCACTCATTTGCTTTCTTGCTTACAAACTCTCGCCTTCGTTTCTTATCCTATTTAGCAGGTGCTCCACGCCTTTCCAACAATTGACAAAGAACGACTGTCCACTTTCTTTCTTCTTGCCTTTTGAGGAGTGTGCTTTCTCTTCCTTAGACATACCTGAGCAGGTTTGTATATGTGTGTGCGCACATGACTGCATGTGCACATGGTGTGTGTGTGTGTGCACATGTGTGCGTGCGTGCATGCGCGCGCACGTGCGTTGCAAGTTGATCAAACTTCAATCTCAGCTGTCTCTTGTGTATCCATAAGGGCCTCCGCAGGTCGGCCACTTTCTGGAGAGGCACCTGTAAGCGTATCTGTAGACTTGTCCGCAAAATGACCAACCTATGGATATCCATATTGGATACCTATAAAGGGGGCCAAAAAAGGGGGCGGGCTGCGTTTGTGGCTGGTTGCCGGCCCAAGCTGCCCCCAGCAGAGTGCGTGCTCTCCAGCTCAGGGAGCATGTCTTCTGGGGGTGCGCTGGAGCGCGCGAGGTCAGAAGA
>LFIK01002229.1_pt1 | contig 15637 bp, 14 predicted proteins | sample 643401 | NCBI WGS metagenome assembly LFIK01 (sample SAMN03777447, study PRJNA286221) | soda lake metagenome | biome: soda lake; feature: Kulunda steppe; material: water; isolation source: sample T5-Br brine of Lake Tanatar-5 | place: Russia: Kulunda steppe | collected 2010-07
CCCACCGCGCAGAGCGAGAAGTACGCCTCCTGACAGAACCGCGGCGGCGAAACAGTCACCACCACGACAGGAGGCACACACAGATGCACATCGCAGTGATCGGCGTCGGACACGTCGGGCTCGTCACCGCCGGCGCCCTCGCCCGCTGGGGACACACCGTCGTCGGCATGGACCACGACACCGACAAGATCGCCACGCTGCCCGACCAGTAGCTGCCCTTCCACGAACCCGGGCTCGACCAGCTGGTCCGCGAAGGGGTGGACGCCGGCCGGCTCAGGTTCACCGACAACCTCGACGACGCGCTCGACGGTGTCACCGTCGCCTTCGTCTGCGTGGGCACACCCGCCCGCGAAGACGGCTCCCCGAACCTGTCCTACATCCAAGCGGTCGCCGAAGCTGCCGCAACCATCGCCACCGGCGAACTGGTCCTGGTCGAGAAGTCCACCGTCCCCGCCGACACCGGCCGCCGCCTCCGCGAAACGGTCGACAGGATCCGGCGGACGACACCCGGGCCAGACATCCACATCGCCTCAAACCCGGAGTTCCTCCGGGAAGGCACCGCCGTCGACGACACCCTCAACCCGGACCGGATCGTGCTCGGCACCGACACCGACTGGGCCGCCGCCCAGCTCGACGCCGTCTACGCCCCCGTCGTCACCGCACAGCACGTCCCGGTGATCCACACCGACGTGCCCACCGCCGAGCTGATCAAGCACGCCTCCAACGCCTTCCTCGCCACCCGCATCTCCTTCATCAACGCCGTCGCACAGATCTGCGAACGGGTCGGCGCCGACGTCGAACAGGTCGCCGACGGGATGGGGCTAGACCAGCGGATCGGCCGCGCGTTCCTGTCCGCAGGCCTCGGCTACGGCGGCTCCTGCTTCCCCAAGGACGTCGACGGGTTCGCCCACCTCGCCTCCCAGGTCGGCTACCGGTTCGGCCTGCTCGACGAGGTCCGCGCCATCAACATCGGGCAGCGCCAGTGGGTCCTCGACCAGCTCACCGACCAGCTCTGGCACCTCGAAGGGAAGACGGTCGCACTGCTCGGCGCCGCCTTCAAGCCCGGCACCGACGACCTGCGCGAAGCCCCCGCCATGTGGCTGACCGACCGGCTCCGCCACGCCGGCGCACACGTCCGCATCTGGGACCCGGTCGCCCTCGACCAGGTCGCTCACCAGGCACCCTGGCTCGACCGGCGCACCGACGTCGCCGACGCCCTCGACGGGGCGGACGCCGCGGTGATCGCCACCGACTGGCCCGAACTCGCCGACGTCCGACCCCAGATCTTCGCCGACCGGATGACCAACCCGCTCCTCATCGACGGCCGCAACCTGCTCGACGGGACCCGATACGCCGCCGCCGGCGTCACCTACCAGGAGGGCGACATCTACCCTCGAGACCTCCAGGCCGCACTGGTCTGACCTCCGTCCCGCCGGCATCGCCGGCGGGACGCTGCTGTGCGCACCGCGGCCACGTGCATGACAGCCGGCACACCAGCCGACCGTCCACCTCCTACCGCTGGAGGGACGATGGACACGACCGCGCTGCTGACTGACCGGTACGAACTCTCGATGCTGTCCGCCTCCCTCGCCGACGGCACCGCCGCCTCCTCCGCCGTCTTCGAAGCGTTCACCCGCAAGCGGCCGAACCACTCGCCGGTCGGCGTGGTCGCCGGCATCGGCCGGTTCCTCGACCTGCTCGACCGGTTCGAGTTCACCTCCGAGGTCCTCGACTTCCTCACCCGCGAACAGGTCATCACCGACCGGGCACGCGTGTTCCTGGACGGCTGGCGGTTCTCCGGCAACATCGACGTGTACCGCGACGGGGAGCTGTACCTGCCCCACTCGCCGGTGGTGACGGTGACCGCCACGGTCGCTGACGCGCTGGTGCTCGAGACGCTGCTGCTCTCGGTCCTCAACCACGACTGTACCGTCGCAACGAAGGCGGCACGGATCGTTGACGCTGCCGGCGGGATCCCGCTGTGGGAGCTCGGCTCACGCCGCACCCACGAGCAGGCTGCGGTCGCGGCCGCACGGGCCTGCTACCTGGCCGGGTTCGCCGGTACCTCGAACCTGCAGGCCGGACGTGACTTCGGTGTGCCGACCGCGGGGACAGCCGCGCACGCCTGGACGCTGGTGCACGACGACGGCTGCGGTGGCCCGGCCGCAGAACTCGAGGCGTTCTCCACCCAGTTGGGGGTGTTCGGTGCCGACACCACCCTGCTGGTAGACACCTACGACGTCGCCGGCGGGGTGGCCCGCGCGCTGGAGGCCGGCAGGCAGACCGGTGTCGGCCCGCCCGCAGCGGTACGGATCGACTCCGGCGACCTGGCGGCGACCGCCATAGCGGTCCGGGACCAGTTGGATGCTGCGGGGGCGGCCGACACCCGCATCATCGTCTCTTCCGACCTGGACGAGTGGAAGGTCGAGGAGCTGCGGCGTCGGGGCGCGCCGGTAGACGTGTGCGGGGTGGGTACCCGGGTGGTCGCCGGCCTGGAACCCGCCGGGTTCGTGTACAAGGCGGTGGAGGTTGATGGGAACCCGGTCGCCAAACGGTCCGGGAACGGGAAGAGCTCGGTCGGCGGGCGGAAGACGGCACGCCGCACGACAGGCCGAGACGGCTTCGAACACACGGAGGTGGTTGGCGCACCGGCCGAGGTTGCGGCAGCCGCACCAGACGGGCGTGAGCTGCAGGTGCCCGCGGTCCGCGACGGCGTGCGGGTCTACCCCTTCTCCCTGGAGGACGACCGTGACTGGCACGCCGAGGTGCGCGCCCGGGTGCACCCCCGCACCTGGCAGCCGCACCCTGCCGCGTCCGACCCATTACGGCTGCGGTGGGTGCCGGCGGCAGAGTGACGACAGAGACCGGCGTGAGAGACGCTTGTGGTGGGGCCGGCGGTTGCGCCCAGACCTACAGCGACGACAGCAGGGCGCCTTACCGGTCGCTCTGGTGCTGCTGGTCGGCTGTGTGGCGACGCCCGGGCCGCTCCAGCTGCAACCCGGTCGGCGATGTGTGTGTCAGGGGAGGAGTGTGTCAGCGTGGGCGGCGCCCCACTCGCTCTGGAGCTGTTCGAACGCGTCGATTGCGGTAACTGCGGCGGCGAACGCCCGTGCAGCGGCGTGACGATAACCGCCCCGCAGCAGCCTCGCTGCGGGGTCCTGCAGCTGGTCGGCAGCAGCGGTCAACTCGCCGAGCGGTGTCGGGAACCAGATCGGCTGGAAGGAGTGGGCAGACAGCGTGACAGACCCCACCATCGTGTGTCTGGCGAGGTTGCGACGGCGGCGGTGGTCGGCGACCCAGATGCGCAACGCGCGGCTCTCAACGGGCGCGTAGCAGTAAAAGCGCTGCCCGGGACGGTCACTACATCTGGTAGCGGGTCACGCTGTCTGCCCACCCCTTACGGTTCGAAGCGGTGGACAAGTGGCTGCGCCGAAGGCTGCGGGCCGTGCGCTGGAAGCAGTGGAACCGGACACGAACCCGTGTCCGTGAGCTTCGTGCTCTCGGCGTGCCGCCGGACATGACCTACCAGTGAGGCAACACCAGCAAAGGCGCCTGGCGCCTCGCTGGGTCCGCCCTCCGCAACGGGCAATGCCCAACAGCTACTGGGACGCTCAAAGTCCACGTCGACTCAGCCACCACTGGCACCGTCGCCGCGGTACCTGACGAACCGCCGCATTCGGACCCGCACCTACGGTGGTGTGGGACGGGCCGGGGCAACCCCGGCCCGTCCCCGATTGTGCGCGTACGACTTCTCCCCAACACAGCCACACCGGGGAGCTGACCGCCCGTCAGCCTGCCGCCGAAACCGACCTACCGCAACCCCAGCTTGTCCGCACAGGCCGGCCACGCACCCCACCCGGCCGGGTGGATCTCCAGCAGCTGCTCCGCCACCGTGATCTGCTGCGCACGTGTCGCCTGATGCGGATACTCGGCGAACTGCTGGCCACCCGCCCAGTCCCACGAGCGTTTCTCGAACTGCAACCCGCCGTAGAACCCGTTGCCCGTGTTGATGTCCCACGTTGGCCCGTCGCCATAGCCAGATTCGCAGTTCGCCAACGCCTCCCAGGTTTCATCCGCCACCGCCGACGCACCCGGCGCTTCAGCCAGGTCCTCAGCCGGGTCGTCGGTCGGCGCTTCAGCCGGGTCGTCGGCGCGCTCTGCCTGGCCGGCGGCCTTCGGCTGCGGATCTCCCACAGCCTCCGTCCGGTCAGCAGCCACCTGCGCCTGTTCACGTGCCAGCAGCCGGCGGCGGGTCTCACCCCCGCCGATGTCCGCATCGTCAAACACGCCCAACCGTGACCCGCCGCCCAGCTCGTCCAGCCGTTGCTGCCAACCGTCGCCCGCTGGCTGACGCAGGTTGCCGTCGGCCGACCCGGTGCCGTCAGCGTCAGCACCCTGCCCGCTGACAGCGGCCTCGGCCAGCTGCTGCGCGGCCGTGGCTGCCCACACGCCAGCCACCAGCGCCGCCACCAGCGCCGCCACCAGCGCCACCAGGCCGGCACGACGTCGAGAGCAGGTCCAGGTGCTCACTGTGCTGTTGGCTCCTTGTCGTGACCGGCACGCACCGGCACACTGCCGCCACCACCGGCCGGTGGTGGCGCACGGAACGGTCAGCTGCGCCGGCTGCCGCGCCATACCGCTGACGGCCGTTCGTCCACTGTCCGCAGCGCAGGCAGCGTCACCAGCACACCCAGCCTGAACCCAGCCACGGTTTCGGTGGAGTCGGTGCCTTTGCCCCAGCGCACGGATCCACCGCCACCAGCTGGCCGCCAGCCAGCCCGCAGACCACATGGCGGCTGCCCGGCACGATCCGGGCAATGTCAGCCAGCTCTGCGGGAACCCTGCGTCCCTTGGTCGTCAGCACCAACGGCAACGTGTGCCCGTGCACCTGCGAGAACGGCAGCGGCTCCTGCCGCTGGTGCAGCCAGCGGCGCCAGTCTCCGACCAGCTCATGGCGCGCCTCAGCCCACAGCACCCCGGGCAACGACCGCTGCCCGAGCATCGAACCGGCGGCAAACACCGCCTCACGCTGCGCAGGTGACACGTCACCACCAGCAGCCGCGTTCAACGCAGCGACCACGTCAACCAGCCCATCGACACCCGACCGCCCACCCAGCTGGTGCCACAGCCCCGGACGCAGCCCCGCATGTGTGCACAGCACCGCACCAGCTTGCGTATCGATCAGCCCTGCTGCCGGCACCATCTGCCGGTCACGCCACAGCTGCTGGAGCCAGCCGGCCGCCACCGCATGGACCGGCGGTTCCCAGAACCGCACACCCCCTGGCAGATACTGGCTCTCATGGTTGCCGGCCAACTGCACCCAGCGGCCCGTCGGCAGCAGCAGCTCGCACACCGTCGCGACCGCCAGCTCCGACTCCGGGCCCTTATGCACCAGGTCACCGACCTGCACGACCACCAGGTCATCTGGCCAGTGCTGCAACTGGCGTGGCACAGCCGGATCGTCGAACACCACCCCCAGCTTGGTCAGCTGCCGCCCAAGCGGCGCCCACCAGCCGGAGGTGTCACCAAACACCGCCACCCGTGCGCCATATACCCACCGCATCGCACGCCCGTATCCCGGCAGTTGCGCGTGCACAGACGCTGGTTGGTCGCGATCCATAGCCGCGACGGTGCGGCCCCCGCTGACTGCCGCAACTAACGACGCAACCACCGGCCGGCTGCGCTGGCGTCCGCACGTCCGCCACACGTCCGCCGCCGATCGCGTGCACCACACACCAGCCCGTAGGTGTGCGTGGGCAAGACGTGACCGGGCTTCCTACCGAGGCGGCGTGTTGCGGCGGCGCGACCTCGTCGCCATGCTCCACCACCCAGCGGCAGCACGAACCCAGACCCCACCGGTCAGCCTCCCCGCCAGGCTCGCACGCCCTGCGCCCCTCAACGGCAGGTGCACCGGACCTACCCACCACCAGCTGGTCGCCACGACCCCGTTACCTACGCAGCTTATGGACACAACCGCGATCGTCCACAGCCCATCGCTGCTGCGTGAGCCCACCGCGAAGCATGCTGCCGGCAGCTGCGCTGTCTTCCCGTCTCGGTGCCCACAGCATCCGCGCCAACTCCGGTTGCGGGCCACCACAACCGTTCCCCCGGGTGCTGCCCCGTCAGCCGCAGCACCCCTGAGCGCGCGATGGGCCCGCGTGGCCGGACCCACCACCTCGCAGGCGATGTCCCGCACCGCAGCGCAGCAGCGGGCCGTGCGTACACGCTGCGCCCTGGCCAACTGGCCGACCCAGTTCCGTGCGTCCCGTAGCCGGAGAACCTCAACCACCAACACCAAGATGCTGTCACACGCCCGGCCTTCGAGGCGCCTCTACCCGGCGCGGCGCGCCGAAGCTAGCGTCCCATGCCCGCAACCGTCCGCCGACGCCACCACTACGGCCACCCTCCCAGCCGCAGGATCGCAGACGCAGAGGCCGGCAAAGCGCGCGTCACACGCCGAGCAGTTGCCAGCACTCGGTGGCAAGCACACGTTGGTCGCCCGCGCCCACCGCGCCACCCATGACCCGGTGCGCACCGCGGCCCACGACCTCCTCGCTCGTCCCAGCCTGCAGGGCACCGCCCGTCACCCCACCAGCTGCGCAGCCGCCCGCTGTGCCGCCGCCGGGTCGGACCACACCTGCGGCAACCGCGCCAACACCGCCGGCAGCTGCCGCGCCGAGCAGATCCACACCGCACCGGCTCGCTGCGGTGGCCCGGACGCGTCAGCTACCGCCACCACCGGCACGACCGGCACCCCCAGCCGCGCCTGCACCGCTGTCGCCGCCCGTTCCGCCTGACCGACCGGATCTCGTGGCAGCACCTTGCCGCCGACCCGCAGTCGACCATCCCCCAACGGCGTCGGCCGGCCGCGACCGTGTTTGGTCTCGACCGCCACGGCGAACGGCCCCAACACCACATGGTCGACGTCGCCCCGTCCCGGGATCTTCAGGTTGTGGACCACCGCCGCAGCGCCACAGCGGCGCAACCGCGCCGCAACCCGGCGTTCCGCACGGATGCCGGCACGTGACCGGGCGATCTGCCGCTGATGCGGACGCGCCAACAGCGCAGCAACCATCCCCGCCAGCACCGTCAGCGCCGCAACCGGCACCGTCGCCGCCGACTGCTGCACCAGCAGCTGCAGCGTCAGCCCGCACAGCAGCAGCGGCACCCCCACCAGCGGAGCGAGCCGCAGCCGCGCATCCAACGCAAGCTGGCGCGCGTGGACGGCGACAGCGCCATGTTCGACCGGGCGATTCAGCATGTGCCCGACAGTGGCGAAGCACAGCCGCCGTGCACACGACCAGCCGGTCCCGGTAGCGGGTGGTGGCGGTATACGCGCCAGCGGCGTAGCTGGCGGCGCGCAGCACGCGTCCCACACAGCCGGCGACAACAGCTCTGCCTGCTGGCCCGCACGCACAGGCCCGCTAACCGCAGCGCCGTGCCCGCCACCCCACGCGCCCGCACAGTGCTGGTCACCATCCTGACCGCCATTCTGGCCGGAGCTGTGCCGTGTCAACGATCTACCAGGCGACCGACCGCAAAGACCGGCGCGTTGAGCTGCTCGAAACGGCAGTTCGCGACCGAGCGGTCGTGTGTGCTGCCGAGCGGGGCAACCCTCCCCCACAGCTGCGTTGGCTGCGACACCTAGACGCTGAGGACCGGGCCGAATGCCTAGCTGAGCTGTGGGCGGCGCTGGAGGACACGCACGGCGGCAGAACCCAGGAAGCTTTCGCCCACGCGCTGCACGCCTGGAGGACCACCGCACTGGCGTTGGCCGATCCCGACCGCCGCGAGGTGCTGCTCGGCACCGTTGGCAGCAACGACTTCGAGCTGGTTGCCCGCCCGCAGTGACGGTGCGTACACGCCATTCCCGCCAGCTGCACGTCGCGGTTCCACGCCGCCGTCCACGCCGACGTCTCGGGTGCCCGCGCACCGCACGTTCGTCGCCCTGCGGGCGCAGCTGCCGAACACGCGACCAGCTGCGAGCGCAGTCAGCCGCGATCCGACAGCTGGCAGCAGGCTGGTACCACCCACATCGCCGCCAGCCCCGCCACCGCCGCCACCGCCGCCAGCAGCAGCACCGTCGCAGACGCCAGCAGCCAGCCGGCCAGCCAGCTCGCCGCTGCCACCGCCCAACAGCCCAGCAACGTTGCCAACCCAAACGTCGACGCCGTCACCGCCGACGCCGACGCCGGCTCATGCCCATCGTCGCGGGCCAGCGCCCACTCGAACGCCGGCAGCACCGCAACCGCTGCAACCACTGCCAGCAGCAGTGGCGCCTGCCACAGCAGCGTCGTTCGCGGGACCGCCAGCAGCGACGACGCTGCCGCCACCCCGATGGCTGCCACCGCTCCCGCCACCAGCACCACCAGCGCTGCCAACCGCGCCCGGCGGAACAGCGCATGTGCTGCCAGCCCGACCACCGCCAGCACAGCTACCGTCGCCGCCGCTGCTGCTGCTACCGCCACCAGCGTCGTGATCGGCGCCCGGTTCTGCGGAGACGCCACAGTAACCTGCGCGCCCCCCTCAGCTAGCGGGGCATACGCCCCAGCTACCGCAGTGGCCGCCTGCTCGGCCGTCCGCCCAGCGGCGATGGTGTAGGCCGCCACCGTCGCTGGCGGACCGTCACCCAACTGCAGCAGCCGTCCCGCCTGCTCAGCCACATCTTCAGGCAGCGCGGATACCAGCTCGCCGCTGCCACCTGCGAACCGTGCCACCAGCCCATCAGACCACGGCAGCCCACCCTCCCGCAGTACCACAGAGTCCTCTGCCATCTGGTGCGCGTCCGCCAACAGCGCCAACCCGCCCTCCTCAAGCAGACCGGACCCTGCAACCAGGACCAGCACCTGCGCGCTCGGCAGTCCCGGCAGCTGCTGCGACACCCTCTCCACCTGCGGATCCACCGCCGCCGCACCCACACTGCCTGCCGGCTCGGCCGCCGTGAGCTGCGGGGTGACCAACAGCCCCCCGCCAACAGCGAGCCCCAGCAGCAGCAGCGCCGGCAGCGCCGGCAACCGCACGCTCGCAACCGTCACCGGGCTGACCAGCGCCTGTGCCGATGGGGGCACCGGTGTGAGCACTTCCGCGGCAGCTGCCAGCCAGCGCCACCGGCCCAGCAGCGTCCGCGCCGACGGCACCAGCAGCACCGGCACCAGCGTCGCCACCGCGCCTGCCACCGCGGCGTAGCCAGCCGACCACGCAGCCGGCGCTCCCGCCAACGCAGCCACCGTTGCCACCGCCGCGGCTGCGGCTGCCACCACCAACCCGGCGGTCAGCACAACCGGACCAGCGGTCAGCACCGCCCGCCGGGCCGCGTCGGCGTCCTGCTCGATCCGCGCTTGCCGGTGGCGAACCACCAGCAGGGCGGCAGCCGGCACCGGCAGCACCGTCGAAACAGCCGCCAACATGACCCACCCGTACCCATCGTGCGGCAGGGCCGCCGTCACCGCTGCGGCGCTCAGCACAAACACACCCGCTGCCGACGCGACCACCAAGCTGGCGTCACACACCGCGTGGACCAGGTGCTGTCGACGCGAATAGTGCGCCAACGTGGGCCACAGCCCCACCAGCAGAACCAGCAGGACAACCGCCGCAGCAGCACCCACCTCCCATCCCAGCGGCAGTGCCGATGGCGTCTGCGACATCGTCCCCTGCACCACCGTGGCCGCAGCGACCCGCGGGTTCTGATCGGCCGCTTGGGCCGCGACCCGCTCGATCGCCTGCAGCACCGCCCGCTGTTGCGTCTGCGACAGATCACCCGCCAAACGGACCAGCACCGCCGCCGCAGCCCCATCGTCACGCCGCAACCCCTCGGCCGCGAACTCCCCGCTGTCTGGCGTCACCACCGCCGCGGTGTCGGCGACCAGCCGCGGGTCGAGCTGCTCGACGAACGTGACCAGAGGACGGTAGACCGACGCCGGCACCGTCAACGCGTCGTTCGCTTCGAACAGCACATACGCATGCTGTGCCGCTCCCGGCAGCCGCTCCCGGATCTGGGCCAGCTGCGGGTTCGCCTGCTGCTCCGCCCGCTGGTCGACGAGCAGCACCGTTGCCGACGCTGCTACCAGCAACGCCAGCAGCGCACCCACGACCACAGCAGCATAACGAGAGACCAGCAACGCCAGCTGGTCGACGATCTTGAACACGGCTGGTCCCTTCACCCGCGGCCGCGTCCACGCAGCTCGCAGCACCGACCGTGCCGCAAACATCCCGGCCGTCACGAAGTCGCCGCCGCGTGCCGTGGGCGCCACCCGGCCAGCATCGCGGCACCACCAGCCGACAGCAGGCCACCACCGTCACATGGTCCCTGCTGCTGGTGGCGGCACCTGCTGCCTGGCAGGCAGCCGGCAACCCGCCGGCAGGCAACTGCCCGCAGCGCACCCCGCCACCCGTCCCGCACTGACCGTGCGTACGGCTGTCCGCGGCCACCGCCAGGCCGCGCAGCAGCGGATCGGCGCGCCCGAACACAGCAACTATCCGCGGTGCGTGCGGCCAGCCCGTGCGGCCGAGCCGCCACGCGCGGTGCACGCCACCTGGTGTACGCCACGCCCATGGCCGGCGACCCTGCGGCCGCCGGACGGCAGCACCAGCAGCGGTTCCCGCAGCCGCCAGCGGGTCTCCACCAGCGCACCCACGGCGGCCAGCTGCCGTGCGTACCAGCCACGCAGCAGCAGGCTGCCGCGCAGCACCGCTACGTTACCGCCCCCAGGTGTGGTCCAGACGCTCCTGCGCGGTCGAAACGTCGCTGAGCAGCACCTGCGCCCGGCTGTCACCCACCGTCACCTCGAGCCGTTCGAGTGTGCCAGCACGGTCGAAGTGCAGCTCGTAGACCGCCGCAGCCGACGAAGCACCTAACGGCGCAGAACGTAACGCCCGCACCTGTGCCAGTCGGCTGCGGCGCTCATGCGCTCCCGCGGTGTAGCCCGCCTGCCGCTGCGCGTCCGCCACACCAGCCAAAACGGTGCGACCGGCCGGGCCATCTTCAACCTGCCACTGCCCGACGGTGATCGCAGCACGGTCAACCAGCTCCACGACCCCGGCGTCCACGTCGACAACCTCCGCCGCTGCCGCCGGCGCGTCGGTGCGGTTGCCGTCCGGATCTTCGGTGACGATCGTGCGCCCATCAGAGAAGTAGCGGGTCGTCGTCCCATCGACCGTCAACTGCTGCACGTAGCGGTGCGCCTCGTCCGACGGGTCGTACCAGCCGTGCTGGGCCATCGACACCTGCTCAGCGGATGTGGTCAACCGGGAGCTGTAGCGGTACCCGAACGGGTTGTCAGTCACCTGACGTTGCGCGACGCTGAGCCGGTCGTCAGCCGGGCCGAACGGTGGGACCGTCCCCACCGCAACCGCAACCACAAGCCCGGCACCAGCTGTCAGCGCTGACACGGTGGCGAGCACCACACGGCGACGGGAACGGGCCGCCGCCACAGGCTGACGGCAGGTCTGCCACCACGCCAACCCCACCGCAGCGGGCACAGCGCCAGCGACCAGCACCGGGCCACCACCAGCCAGCTGCTGCAACGGCAGCAGCCCCTGCGCCATCGGCCCGGACAGCCCGGCCGCGAACCCGGCCGCTGGCAGTGATGCTGCCGCAGCCACCCACAGCGGCGCTGACCGTCGGGCTGTCCACCACACCACCGCTAGCCACAGCGACCAGCTTGCCGGCAGTGCGGTCAACCCAGCCGCCCCCGCCAGCTGGCCGCCCGACACCGACCCGTCCAACCAGCCGGTCACCTGCGCGAAGAACGCGGCCACCAGCAGCATCACGTTCAACGCCAACGCGACAGCTGCCAGCCGGGTAGCCCGCCGACCCCACCGGTGTGGCGCTGTTGGCAGGCGATCCGCCGGTCCGCACGTTCCCGTATCCACAGCAACGACCGTGCTGCACCCGGCCGTGGCCGCAGCAGGCACACCCACCCGGCCCAGTGCGCATCCCTGACGGTCAGCTGCCGTTGCCGGCGCCTGGCATCACAGGGCCTGGGCCCTCGTGCGTCGGATCAAGTTCCGGTTCCAGCGGCGTGCCATCCGGCGCCTGGCCCGGCCCGGCTGGCAGCTCCTCCGGCAGCTCGTCGTAGACCAGCACGTCGTCGGGAACCGGACCGGCCAGGAACGCTTCCGGCGCGATGCCCGCCTCACCGTAGTTGCGCAACACGAACGCTTCGGCGACCTCCTGGTCCCAGGTGTCGCAGTCCATCGCGGTCCCCCACGCACGGAACGCCACCGCCTTGCCGGAGTCGATACCAGGCTCCTCATACGGGGAGGTCATGAGCCCAACCCCAGGCAGCGGATCAGCCATACCCGCGTCGTTGAGCTGCGCGGCGAAGGTTCCCATCGCACTGACGGTGGCGCGGTCGACCTGCTCCGGGTCGTACCAGGTGATGATCGCACCGTGCTCGAGATTGTGGGTGGAGCTCTCCTCCGGGATCTGGTTGGACGCCGACGACACCACCGGATGGGTCCCATCGGTGTGTGGGCCCGAATGGGTCGGCCGGGTGTGGAAGTACTCCACGTCGGCGTCTATCTCCGCAGCTTCCCGCACGTGGTAGGCGACTGGGAGCGGCTCACGCTTGGCGTACACCTCACAGCCAGCTGCTTCACGGTTACGGTCGATCTCATCAGCAGCGACCACGATCGTGCCGTCCAGCGCCGGGGTCCCCCCCCAGAACGCCTGGTAGACCAGCAGCGCGGCGAACGCCGCGATCGCAGCTGAGATCAGCCGCTTCGACCAGGGCGTCGACGGGTTTGCTGCGCCCTTGCGCGTACGCCGCGTACCGGCGTTGCTGTCAACCACCAGGATCCTCCGGTTCAGGGGCTGCCACCGTTGTGCGGTGACCGACGGAGCTCCCACGGTCCGCCACGACCCGCAGCTGTCGAACAGGCCAGCTGTCTGCCCCGTTGGGTGCCGGGCCCGGTTTGCTCAGGGACGCAGCCGCCTTGACCCGCCAGCGCACCTCACAAGCACAGTCCCTGCTCGTGACCGGCGACTGCAGCAGCCTGCCGCTAACCGGCCGGAGGTGTGACCGGCGCTGCCCGCAGGTGGGTACTGACAGCCGGTGTGGTGCCGGTGCACGTGCCGCTTTGCGTGGATACGTAGCTGCGTGCAGGTGGCCTCTGCTTGGAGCTCCGTGCTGCTTGGAGCAGGGTCTGGTCGTAAGCCATCTCCACGCAAAGCGGCACCTGACTGCTGTTCGACCACGGTCGGGACTTCGAGCCAACTTGGCGTGTAAGCGGTGGTGCTGCCTGTGCGACACGCACACTTGCCGCCGCTGCAGCCGGGCAGGCAGAGCCGACGGCCGACCTTCGGGAGCCGCATTTGGTGGCTGTAGTGTTCGAACAAGATGTGGTGTCAGCGCAGGCTTGGTGAACCGTGCGGGTCGGTGCTGGTGCGTAGGCGCTGGGCGGTGATACCGCCGTTGGAGGTGACGTGGTCGCGGATGGTCCTGGACCACACGGCCGGGGTGGTGTCGCCGCGCCGGTGGACGGTCAGCAGCTTCAGCAGCCGGCTGGTCCGGTGCCTGTTCGCGAACGGCCATCCCTTGACGATGGGCGGAGCCAACGCACGAAGCCCTCGACTGCGCCGTTGGCCATCGGCTCGCCACGGACTCGCAGGCGCAGCTGCTCGGCGATGACGGTCTCGCGGTCCATACGGGCCAGCCACTTCCCCACCCCGGCGGGGTTGCCCAGCCGTCTCGCGGTCGCGGCGAAGTGATGCCAGGCAGCCTCGCTGGCAGTCCGCCGGTTGGCTGCCTCGCGCAGTTCGAGCCGGTCGGTGTGTCTGGGTGCTCGGGCGCTTCGGCGCGTGCGACCCAGGCCGGCAGCGGGAACTTCTCCTTGGTGTGGGGCACGCAGTAGACGCGCCGGGGCGGTGCCTCCCCGGTGGTGGTGTCCACCGGCCAGTACGCCTCCGCGGCGTTGCACACCGCCGGGTTCAGATCGGACACGACCAGGCGCGGGCGTCCGGGCAGCTGGGCGAAGCACTCCTCCCAGTCCTTCTGCGACGCACCGGCTCCCACGGCCTGCAGGAACCACGGACGGGTCGGCTCGGACGGGCTGCCCTTGCCCGCGACCGCGAGCACCATGAAGACGTCCACGCGCGGCAGGGCGCGCAGCTCCTGCCACGTGCGGGGCCACCTGGTGTGGTGGGTCCCCGCGATGGTGCGCTGCGAGAACCGGGTCTCGCAGCGCACGATGATCTCCGGCCAGCGCGACGGGCGGGGGCCGCCCACAACGGCTCGGTGAACGCCTCGGTCCAGTCAGCGACCAGCTGGCCGTGGTCGCGACGGCCGGCCACCTTGGCGGCCGTGCGGATGTGGATGGACGCCCGCTTGTAGGTCTCGCCGGCGGCGGCATCCGCGAGCGCGTCCGCGACCTCGCGCGTGTTGCACCCGAACGTGCGCACCGTCTGGGGACCCTCGTGCGCGTGGACATCACGTTCGCAGCCCAGCCACGCCCGGTTTCCGGCCACCTGGCGCGGCAGCAGCGGCGAGTGCGCGACGTACAGCTCCCCCTCACGGTACGCCCGCACCATGCCGGTGAACTGCCAGCCGTCCAACCGGGCCGCCAACGCCGGCGAGATGATCCGCTCGGCGACCGCCCACTCGAGCTCTGCCCGGTCGAACCGGAACGCTTCGAGCGCCTCCACCACCTGTCCGAGACCGGCGAACACCCCGAAACGGGACCCCTGCGGCACCGACCGGGCGAACATCTCGAAGCAGGCGCGCCGGTCAGCTACCTGCGACGTCGTCGCGGCCTGCGCCATCGTCAGCTCGTACCGGTCGGTCAGCAGCCCCGTCGACGCCGACCGGTCGGTGCCCATGCCCATCTTCCGCCCTTCCACGCGCGCCACCCCAACACGGGGTTCAGCGCTGCAGCCAGTGCCGCGCAGCTGCAGCTTCGCACCCGTCCGCTGGCCGATGCGGACAACCTGGCAGCAGCACCCAACGCCCAGCTGACGTGACGTTGCGGACCTCCCCGGACACAACCGCACCACCGACCGGCAGGCGGCCACCACTGCAGCCACAGGCTGCCGGTAGGCGATGAACGCCCACCGCTGGCTGGCTGCCCTGTGACCTGCCGGACCGCAGGCCCGGGGCGCACTGCGCGTAGAAACAGCTCCGAAGCTGGTCGCAGCACACCTCCGGGCTGCCAGGTAGCGTCTCGCCCATGGACGACAGTGCGCTCCACCACCTCGCCCGGTCAGGCATACCTGCCGCTGTTGCCCGTATGGTGGCCGCTGCCGGAGCTGCTCCAGCAACGTTCCACATACGCTGCAGCGCCAGCGCTGACACGCACCTCCCTGCGGCACAGCCCCTGCCGGCCGATCGCACCGAACGGATCCAGGCACTGACGTTGCTGGCTGACGACGGTCCCTGGCACCACATCGTGCTCCGCGAAGACGACCACATCACAGCCGGCTGGGCCTCCACCGTGCCGCCAACGGTCGTTGACATCACCAGCAAGGCGGCCGTCACCCCAGCCCGCGGGATGCGTGCCGAGCTGCTCGCAGCGCTGCTGGGAGCGTCTGCCCCGCCACCGGACGACTACCTGCGCCGGCAGCTGCTGCTCAACGCAGCCCGAAGCGGCAACATCGAGGACGCCGTCATGCATCCGGCAATACGTGACGCGTTCGAGGCCG
>LFIK01002232.1_pt1 | contig 15621 bp, 12 predicted proteins | sample 643401 | NCBI WGS metagenome assembly LFIK01 (sample SAMN03777447, study PRJNA286221) | soda lake metagenome | biome: soda lake; feature: Kulunda steppe; material: water; isolation source: sample T5-Br brine of Lake Tanatar-5 | place: Russia: Kulunda steppe | collected 2010-07
GGCCGCGACGCCGCCCCTGGCCGCGGCGGTCGCCCGGCTCCAGGAGGCCGCGGACGAGGTCCTGGCGGCGACCGCGGGCGCTCCGCAGCCCGGGGACCTGCATGCCCTCGTCGGCACCCTGCAGGCGATCGATCGGGCCCAGGCGGCAGCGGTGGCACTCACCCGGAGCGCCCAGGACCAGCAGCTGGCCGAACGGTCGGCAGCACTCCCCCTCGACCATGCCCTCGGGTTTCGCACCCGACTCACCGGCGGTGACCGCCGCACGTTGCTGCGGACCGCGGAGGTGCTGCGGGATCTGCCGGCCACCACCATGGCCTTCCGGACCGGCGCGCTCGGCTGGGCCCAGGTCCGCGCCATCGTGTCGGAGGCCGGGCCTCTGACCGGACTGGAGCGGCAGCAGCTGGACGAGCTCCTCCCGCCGGCCGAACGTCTCGCCGAGGTCGACCCCGATCGCCTCGTGGACGAGGTCCGCGACCGCGTCGCCGCGATCCGCCCGGTGCAGGAGCGTGAGCGTGCCGTGCGCCGCATCGAACGACGCTTCCTCGCGGTGCAGCCACAACTCGACGGGGCGCTCAGCATCTACGGCGAGTACGACCCGGAGGCCGCGGCCACCCTGCTCGAAGCCATCGAGGCGGCCTGCCCGCCACCGAGCGGCGAGCGTGACCTGAGCCGCGACGCCGTGGACGGTGACCCCGACGGGGTGACGGCCGGCACGCAGGAGGACGCGACCGGTGCGGACGGCGGTGGCCACGTCGACGGTGGTGGGGATGTCCTGGACCCCTTCCTCGATGCGGCGGGCGGGCAACGGCGGCGCAGCCGAGCCCGCCAGCGCGCCGATGGCCTGTTGCGCCTCGCCGAGTCGTTCCTGGCCGGCAGCGGCAGCGCCGATGGCACCCCGCGTCGCGCTCGTCCCCGACTCCAGGTCGTCTGCGACCTCCGGACCCTGCTCGGCGACGACGATGACGCCATCGCCGGCCGTGCACTCTGGGCGGCGCTCGGCAAGTCGGTGCGCCTGACGCCGGACGCCGTCCGCAGGCTCGCCTCCGACGCCCGACTCCAGCTCGTCCTGACCGACGGCGGTGAGGTGCTGGGCATCACCGCACCCACCTCGTCGATCCCCCGCGCGGTCCGGGACGCCGTCCAGGCCCGTGATCAGGGTTGCCGGTTCCCCGGCTGTCGCGCGCCGGCCAGGTGGAGCGATGTCCACCACGTCGTCGGGCGCGAGGCCGGAGGGCACACGATCGTCAGCAACCTCTGTCTGCTGTGTCGACGGCACCACACCGCCGTCACCGAGAAACGCTGGACGCTGACGATGGACGCGAGCGGCCATGTCGAGGTACGGCGCGGTCGATGGGCAGCGTCATCCGACCCGCCGATCCGGCCCTGCCTTCGCCGCGATCCACATCCGGATCGACCACCGGGTGCACCGTTCGACACCGGGTAGGTGCCAGCCGGACGTCACGGGCGCGACGATGGCATGGATCGGTCGCGCTCCCCTTCATGGAATCGCGCGTCCCGGACGTCCCGCATGGTCCGATGGCTGCTCGCAGGTGCGCGCCTGCTCGAGGAGGGCCTCGATGACCTCCTCTTCGGCCCGCGCGTCGTGGTCCATGGTCGGCCACGCGCAGGTGGCCAATCGCGCTTGTGTGCGTCGTACCTGGCGCGGGCTCCCGGGCGTTCCCGCAGATGCTCGCGCAGTCGCAGGGAACGCACGACCTCCGGTGACCATGGGGGAGCACGTGGACAGGATGTCGATGACCGGCTTGGCAGCCAGCCCCGGAACCGAGGTGGATCCGATGTGTTCGATCCGGATCGCGGCCGCGCCGAGTGCGTGCCGGACACCTCGGGCATGGGCGCCGAACTGACCCCACCACGACGCGTCATGATCGACGATCGCCACACGCCCGGGCCCGAGCGCGCCGATGACCACCTCCTGGCGGTGGGCGGGTAGCGGGTCGTCGTCAGGCATGACCCCGAGTATGGCAGTCGCCCGACGCCGGTCCCCCGCAGCACGGGGCCATGACGACCACGCTTACGGCTGACCGTCGCCGGCATCGGCATCGGCATCGGCAGCCGCAGCGTCACCGCACCAGCGAGCCCGCAATCGATCGTGCCGCGGACACCGGGTCGGTGGCACGCGTGATCGGGCGACCGATCACCAGCAGGTCGGCACCGTCGGCGAGCGCGACCTCCGGCGTCGCCGCGCGCGCGTGATCGTCGTCCCCCGAGCCGACGGGGCGCACACCCGGCGTGACCAGGAGTGCGTCGCCACCGACCGCGGTGCGGACCGCCGGCAGGTCACGCGGCGCGCACACCAGGCCAGGCGCACCGGCGTCCACGGCCAGCGAGGCGAGCCGCGGAACCTGCACCGCCGACGGATCGCCGCCCAACGCCCCGAGGTCCTCGTCACTCGTCGACGTCAGCACGGTCACGCCGAGGATGCGGCCAGCGTCACCCAGCCCCTCCACCGCCGCGCGGACCATCGCCGCGCCGCCACCCGCATGGATCGTCAGCAGGCCGACGTCGAGCGACGCCAGCCGACGAGCGGCCCGCTCGACGGTGGTCGGGATGTCGTGCAGTTTCAGGTCCAGCATCACCGGCCCGTGGGACCGGATCGCCTCCACCGCCGCGGGACCGTGGGCGCTGAACAGCTCGAGGCCCACCTTGAACCACCCGACATGGCCGACCAACGACGCGGCCAACTGCTCGGCCTCGCCCAGGGTCGGCACGTCCAGCGCCACGATGATCCGCTCGAATGGCTCCATGGTTCCTCCGGTCGCACTCACGTCGACGCCGCTCCGGCCACCGTCAACTCGACGCCTCCCGGGTCGACGCCACCTCGACGCCCGGCCGCAATGACCTCGACGCCCGGCCGCGATGACCTCGACGCCTCCCGGGTCGCCGTCATGCCCACGGTTCCGTCGCGCCGATCAGTGACCGCACGTCCGCATGTCCCCGGGTCGCCAGCCAGGTGCGCAGCTCACCCGCCAGCCGCGGTCCCACGAACGGATCCACGAAGGTCGCCGTCCCGACGGACACCGCGCTCGCGCCCGCCCGCAGGAACTGCACGACGTCGGTGACCGTGCGCACACCCCCGCAACCGAGCACCGGCACCTCGGGCAGCGCCTGACGGACCTGGTGGACGTTGCGGACCGCCACCGGACGGATCGCCGGGCCGGACAGTCCGCCGTAGGTGTTCGACAATTCGGGCCGGCCGGTGTCCGGATCGATCGCCATGCCGAGCAGCGTGTTGATCAGGGTGACACCGGTCGCACCCGCCTCGACGACCGCCGTCGCGATCGCCGTGATGTCGGTGACGTCCGAGGTCAGCTTCGCCAGCGTCGGAACCGGTGCCTCCTCGGCGACCGCACCGACGACCGCGGCACTGTCGGCGGGCGAGCAGGCGAACACGAGCCCGCGGTCCTCGACGTTCGGGCACGACAGGTTGATCTCCCAGCCGACGATGGTCGCGCCGTCGGGATCGGTGGCCCGCAGGGCGCGGGCGACGTGGCGGTAGTCGGCCACGGTCTTGCCCGCGATCGAGGCGATGACCCGCGCACCACGCTCCCGCAACCAGGCCAGATCACGTTCGATCCACATGTCGACGCCCGGGTTCTGCAGGCCGATGGCATTCAGCATCCCCGACGGGGTCTCCGCCATCCGCGGGGCCGGTAGGCCGTTGCGGGGCTCGCGGGTGATCGACTTCACCACCACGGCGGCCAGGTCGGACACGTCGAAGAACCGGTCGATCTCCGAGCCGGAGGCGAAGCAGCCCGACGCCGTCAGGATCGGATCGGGCAGGGCGATCCCGGCCAGGTCGGTGCGCAGGTCGACCGCCTCTGCGGCGGCAGCCGAGCCGTCGCCGGCCAGCTCCCCGGGGTCGATCCGTCGGACGTCGCTGCTCATGCGTCACCCCACGGTCCGGTGTCCGCCGGCCCAGCACCATGGACACGCCACGCGTCAGGACGGTTCATGCGTCACCCCACAGTTCGGCATCCGTCGGCCGGGCCGGTGGGGCCGCGGGCTCGTCCTCCTCGTCGACGATCGGCGCGCCGACGTGCACCCGGGTCTCGTCCCAGGCGATGCGGGCCCCGTTGAACACCGGGCCCTCCAGACAGGAGCGTTGCATCCGCACGTGACCGTCCCGACCGCGGATCGGCAGCACGCAGGTGAAGCACACCCCGATCCCGCAGGCCATCTTCTCCTCGACCGAGACCTGTACCGGCACCTCGATGTCGCGGCAGATCTCCGACACGGCGCGCAGCATCGGGTTCGGGCCGCAGGCGTAGACGACGCCGGCACCGGTCGAGGCGACCACGTCCTCGAGCACGTCGGTGACCCGACCCCTGGTGCCGTACGAGCCGTCGTCGGTGGTGAAGGCCACGGTCGCCGACAGGCGCTTGGCGTCGATGGTGCCCAGGATCCGGTCACCGCTCGCCGCCCCGACGATCATGTCGACCCGCAGCCCCTTGGCGACCAGTTTCTCGCCGAGGTAGAACAGCGGCGCGGTGCCGTAGCCGCCCCCGATGAGCAGGCAGTTGACCTTGCGCTGCGGCAGCGGGAACGGGGTCCCGAGCGGACCGATGACGTCGATGACGTCGTGCGCGTCGACGCCGGCGAGCCACTCGGTGCCCGGACCGTGGGCGTCGAACACCACGTCGACGGTGCCGGCGGCGACACCCTGGCGGGACACCCCGGCGATGGAGAACGGCCGGCGCAGCAGCGTGTGCGGTGCCTGGACCGCGATCTGCACGAACTGGCCCGGCCGGGCCCGTTCGGCGATCTCCTTGGCCGCGAACGACAACGTCCAGTAGGGACCTTCGCGGCGGCGCGCCAGCACCTCGCAGCTGGCCATGACCGGGCCGTCGGTGTCGGGGCGGCCCTGGGCCGGGGCGAGTCGGCGTCGTGGACTGCTCACGCGGTCCTCTCGTCATCGGTGCCGGTGGACGGTGCGGTGCCGGTGGACGGTGCGGTGGCCGTGGACACCAGTGCCCGCAGTGCCGTCTGGTGGTCCTGCAACGAGGTGACCGACAGCGGGCCACGTCGCAGGGCCTCGACCCCCTGGATGGCGGCCAGGATGCCCGACAGGGTGGTGATGCAGGGCACCCCATTGGTCACGGCCGCCTGCCGGATCTCGTAGCCGTCACCCCGGGTGCCGGACCCGAACGGCGTGTTGAGCACCAGGCCGATCGCCCGCTCCTCGATCAGGGTGAGCAGCTCGTTGGTGCCCTGCGAGACCTTGCCGACCACCTCGACGTCCAGGCCGGCGCGGCGCAGCACGTCCGCGGTGCCGTCGGTGGCGACCAACTCGAAGCCGAGGTCGACCAGGCGTTTCGCCGGGAAGACGATCGCACGCTTGTCGCGGTTCGCGACCGAGATGAACACCTTGCCCGAGGTCGGCAGCACCATCGAACCGGTCGAGGCCTGCGCCTTGGCGAAGGCGGCACCGAAGTCGTGGTCGATGCCCATCACCTCGCCGGTGGAGCGCATCTCGGGTCCGAGCAACGCGTCCACGCCGGGGAACCGGTCGAAGGGCAGCACGGCCTCCTTGACCGCGACGTGGCCGGGACGTGGACCCTGCACGGCATCGTGCGCCGGGACCAGCGGGTGGCCGTCCGGGCCCTCGACCGCGCGCAGTTCGGCCAGGGTCGCGCCGGCCATGACCCGGGCGGCGACCCGCGCGAGGGCCACGCCGGTGGCCTTGGCGACGAACGGCACCGTGCGCGAGGCCCGGGGATTGGCCTCGATGCAGAACAGGATGTCGTCCTTGAGCGCGAACTGGACGTTGATGAGTCCGCGGACGCCCAGGCCGGCGGCGATGCCCTCGACGATGGTGCGGATCTCGGCTTCCTGGCCGCGCCCGAGCGTGATCGGCGGCAGCGTGCAGGCCGAGTCGCCCGAGTGGACCCCGGCTTCCTCGATGTGTTCCAGGATGCCGCCGACGAACAGCTCAACGCCGTCGTACACGGCGTCGACGTCGATCTCGATGGCGCCTTCGAGGAAGCGGTCCACCAGGATCGGCTGGTCCGGTGCGGCCGCCACGGCCTCGGTGAGGTAGCGCTGCAGGCCGGTGTCGTCGTAGACGATCTGCATGGCCCGACCGCCGAGCACGTAGGAGGGCCGCACCAGGACCGGATACCCGATGGCCAGCGCGATCTCCCGGGCCTCGTCGAACGACCGCGCGATGCCACCGGGCGGCATGGCGACGCCGAGTTCCGCCATGAGCGCACCGAAGCGCCCGCGGTCCTCCGCCATGTCGATCGCGTCGGGGCTCGTCCCCCACACCGGCACGCCGGCGGCCTCCAGGTCGCGCGCGAGCTTCAGTGGCGTCTGCCCGCCGAGCTGCACGAGCACCCCGACGGGTTGTTCGCGGTGGATGACCTCGAGCACGTCCTCGAGCGTGAGCGGCTCGAAGTACAACCGGTCGGCGGTGTCGTAGTCGGTCGACACCGTCTCCGGGTTGCAGTTGATCATGATGGTCTCGAACCCGGCGGCCTGCAGGGCGAACACGGCGTGGACACAGCAGTAGTCGAACTCGACGCCCTGGCCGATGCGGTTGGGGCCGCTGCCGAGCACCACGACCTTGTCCCGGTCGGACGGGCGCACCTCGTCCTCGGTCTCGTAGCTCGAGTAGTGGTACGGCGTGTAGGCCTCGAACTCGGCGGCGCAGGTGTCGACGGTCTTGAACACCGGCCGGATGCCGGCGGCGTGCCGGCGGGCGCGGACGGCCGCCTCGTCGGTGGCGAGCAGCACCGCGATGTGGGCGTCGGCGAAACCCTCGCGCTTGGCCGCGCGCAACAGCTCGTCGGGCAGCGCGGCGAGGTGCTCGTAACTGCGCAACTCGCGGCGGCGTTCGACGAGCTGCAGCAGCTGATCGACGAACCACGGGTCGAACCCGGTCAACGACGCCACGCGCTCCACCGACCACCGGCGGGTCAGGGCCTCGTCGACGGCGTCGAGCCGGTCCGCGGTCGGGCGGATGAGTCGGCCCTCCAGTGCCTCGTCGTCGAGGTCGAGCGGGTCGCCGGCCCCGAACCCGATGCGGCCGTCCTCCAGGCTGCGCAGCGCCTTGTTGAACGACTCCTTGAACGTGCGGCCGATGCCCATGACCTCGCCGACGGACTTCATGCGGGTGGTGAGCACGTCGTCGGCACCGGAGAACTTCTCGAACGCGAACCGCGGGATCTTGGTGACCACGTAGTCGATCGACGGCTCGAACGCGGCCTTGGTCTCACGGGTGATGTCGTTGGCGATCTCGTCCAGCGTGTAGCCGATGGCCAGTTTCGCGGCGATCTTGGCGATCGGGAACCCGGTGGCCTTGGAGGCCAGCGCGGACGACCGCGACACGCGTGGGTTCATCTCGATGACGACCTGCCGGCCGGTGACCGGGTCGACCGCGAACTGCACGTTGGAGCCACCGGTCTCCACCCCGATGCGGCGCAGCACCGCGAACGCGGCGTCACGCATCTGCTGGTATTCGGGGTCCGAGAGGGTCATCGCCGGGGCGACGGTGATCGAGTCGCCGGTGTGCACGCCCATCGCGTCGATGTTCTCGATCGAGCAGATGATCACGCAGTTGTCGGCGTGGTCGCGCATCACCTCGAGCTCGTACTCCTTCCACCCGACCACCGACTCCTCGACGAGCACCTCGTGCACCGGCGAGTCGTAGAGCCCCTGGCGGATCATCTTGTCGAGCTCGGCCGCGTCGTAGGCGATGCCACCGCCCTTGCCACCGAGCGTGAACGACGGGCGCAGCACGACCGGATAGTCGTAGGCGTCGGCGGCCTCGAACGCGCCGGCGACGTCGTTGACGTACATCGACCGGGGCGACTCGAGCCCGATCCCGGTCATCGCCTCCTTGAACTTCAGCCGGTCCTCGGCGGTCTGGATCGCCTCCAGGTCCGCGCCCAGCACCTCGACGCCGTAGTCCTCGAAGACCCCGGCCTCGTACAGCTCGACGGCGAGGTTGAGCGCCGTCTGCCCGCCGAGCGTCGCGAGCAGCGCGTCGGGGCGTTCCTTGGCGATGATCGACGTGACCACGTCGAGGGTGAGCGGCTCGACGTAGGTGGCATCCGCCAGCGACGGGTCCGTCATGATCGTGGCGGGATTGGAGTTGACCAGGATGACGCGCAGGCCCTCCTCGCGGAGCACCTTGCACGCCTGGGTGCCGGAGTAGTCGAACTCGCAGGCCTGGCCGATGATGATCGGCCCGGACCCGAGCACGAGCACGCTGGTGAGATCGTCGCGCCGCGGCATCAGCGGGCTCCCTTGGGCGAGGTGGACGTCGAGGTGGCGGTCGACGTGGACGTCGAGGTGGCGCTGGTGCCGGCGCGGAAGGACTCGATGAGCTCGCTGAACCGGGCGAACAGGTAGCGCGCATCGGACGGGCCGGGGGCGGATTCCGGGTGGTACTGCACACTGAACGCCGGCACGTCGCGGGCGGTGAGACCCTCGACCACGTCGTCGTTGAGGTTGACGTGGCTGACGTCCACCACGCCGTGGTCGGCGGTGGCGAAGGCGTACTCGTCGACCTGCTCGCCGAGTGCGCTGGCCCGCACCGCGAACCCGTGGTTGTGGGAGGTGATCTCCACGACCCGATCCGCGCGGCGCAGCACCGGCTGATTCACGCCCCGGTGGCCGAAGGTCAACTTGTAGGTGTCCGCGCCGAACGCCCGACCGAGCAGCTGCGAGCCGAGGCAGATGCCGAACACCGGCACCTCGCCGAGCAGCGCGGCGGTGGTCGCCGTGCCCTGCGCGACCGTGGACGGGTCACCGGGCCCGTTGGACAGGAACACCCCGTCGGGTTCGAGGGCGCGGACCTCGTCGGGGGTGGCGGTGGCGGGCAGGACGTGGACCTCGGCGCCCTGCTCGACGAGGTAGGTGCCGATCGAACGCTTCATGCCGAAGTCGAGCGCGACGACCCGGAACCGTGGGCTGTCCCCCGCGCGCAGGACGTAGGGCTCGGGCGTGGTGACCTCGGAGGCGAGCTCCGCGCCGACCATGCCGGGGCTGTCCTGCACCCGGGCGAGCAACGCGTCGACGTCGAGCACCTCGGTCGACAACCCGGCGCGCATCGCGCCCCGATCACGCAGATGGCGGGTGAGTTGGCGCGTGTCGATGCCCTCGATGCCGACCACGCCCGCATCGGCCAGGCCGCTGGCGAGATCCTGCTCCGAGCGCCACGACGAGGGGCGGCGGGCCGCCTCGCGCACCACGAACCCGGCGACCTGGATGCGGTCGGACTCCATGTCGGCGGCGCACAGGCCGTAGTTGCCGACCTGCGGGGCGGTCATCGCGACGATCTGGCGGCGGTAGGAGGGGTCGGAGAGCACCTCCTGGTAGCCGGCCATCCCGGTGTTGAACACGGCTTCGCCGAACACGGTGCCCCGGGCACCGAGTGCGGTGCCACGGAACGTCGTGCCGTCCTCGAGCACGAGCAGGGCGGACTCGGTCACAGGACGACCTCCTGGGTCTGGACGGTTCCGTCACGAAGGGTGAACCGGCCGCGCAGCAGCGTGTGGACGGCGTGGCCGGTGAGTTCCCGGCCGTGGTAGGGGCTGTTGCGGGCGCGGGAGTGCAGCGCCCGGGCGTCGACGACCGCGGTGGTGTCCGGGTCGAGCACCGTCAGGTTCGCGGCCGCGCCCGCGGTGATGGCCCCGCCGTGGTCGCCCACGTCGCGGACCCGTGCGGGACCGGCGGTGAACCGCTCGATGGCCTCGAGCGGGCTGAGCAGCCCGGCCTTCACCAGTGCGGTGTTGACCACCCCGAAGGCGGTCTCCAGGCCGAGCATGCCGCAGGGAGCGTGCTCCCACTCCTGGTCCTTGAGCTCCGGAACGTGCGGAGCGTGGTCGGTCGCGACCGCGTCGATCGTGCCGTCGACCAGCGCTTCGCGCAGTGCCTCGACATCGGTATCGGTGCGGATCGGCGGGTTGACCTTCAGCACCGGGTCGTAGCTGGCCACCAGGTCGTCGGTCAGCAGCAGGTGATGCGGGGTCACCTCCGCGGTGACGCGCACGCCGCGGGCCTTGGCCAGCCGGATGAGCTCCACCGCGCCCGCGGTCGTGACGTGCGGGACGTGCAACCGCGCGCCCGCGCCGGCGGCGAGGATGAGGTCGCGGGCGATCATGACCTCCTCGGCCTCGTGCGGCCAGCCGGCCAGCCCGAGCACCGACGACATCGCGCCCTCGTTCATCTGCGCGGCCGCCGTGAGCGTGGGCTCCTCGGCGTGGTTGCAGATCACCGCGTCGAACGCGGTGGCGTACTGCAGCGCCCGGCGCATGACCAGCGCGTCGGCCAGCGGGATGCCGTCGTCGGAGAAGAAGTCGACGCCGGCCGCGCAGGCGTACAGCTCACCGAACGGGGTGAGCTCCTGGCCGGCCTGCCCGCGGGTGATCGAGCCGACCGGGAACACGTCGACCAGGCCGACCTCACGGCCGCGACGCCAGACCATGTCGGCGATGGGCACGGCGTCGCAGACGGGATCGGTGTTGGCCATGGCACACAACGCCGTGTAACCACCGGCGGCACCGGCGGCCGAGCCGCTGGCGATGTCCTCGGCCCCCTCACCGCCGGGCTCGCGCAGGTGGGTGTGCAGGTCGACGAACCCCGGTGCGATCCACCGTCCGGTGCAGTCGACGACCTCGACGTCGGCCGCGGCCGACGCGTCGTTCGCGCTGCGGTCCGGATCGTCGTCGGGGTCGCCGAGCAGGTCGGGGCCAACCGCGCTGATGCGCTCACCGTCGATGAGGACGTCGAGCACGGCGTCCGTGCCGGTGGCGGGGTCCAGGACGCGGCCACCTCGCAGCAGCACCTTCATCGACGGCCTCCCGTGGTCGCCGCGGTGAGCGGTGCTGCGGCTGCGGGCAGCTGCGTGCCGTCCGCCGCCAGCCGCCCGCCACGGCTGGCGAGCAGCAGGTACAGGCATGCCATCCGCACCGCGATGCCGTTGGTGACCTGTTCGGTGATCACCGCGCGGGGCGAGTCGGCGACGTCGCCGGTGATCTCCACGCCCCGGTTCATCGGGCCCGGGTGCATGACCAGCGCGTCGGGCTTCATGCGGGCGACCCGGTCCATGCTCACGCCCCAGATGCGGGCGTACTCGCGGCTCGAGGGGAAGAACGCCCCCTGCATCCGCTCGCGCTGGACCCGCAGGGCGTAGAGCACGTCCGCCTCGGCGACGACCGTGTCGAGGTCGCGTGCCACCTCGACGCCCCACGACTCGACCATCGGCGGCAGCAGCGTCGGCGGGGCGACCAGCGTGACCTCGGCCCCGAGCAGCTTCAGCGCCTGGACCTCGGAGCGCGCGACCCGCGAGTGCAGCACGTCGCCGACGATGACCACCCGCCGGCCGGTCAGGTCGCCGAGGTGCTGGCGCATCGTGAACACGTCGAGCAGGGCCTGGGTGGGGTGCTGGTGCCAGCCGTCACCGGCGTTCATGATGGGGACGTCGAGGTAGCCGGCGAGCTGCAGCGGGGCACCCGAACTCCCCGAGCGGACCACCACCAGGTCGACGCCCAGCGCATCGAGCGTCAGTGCGGTGTCCTTGAACGACTCGCCCTTGGACACCGATGAGCCCTTGGCGGAGAAGTTGATGACCTCGGCCGACAGCCGTTTCGCGGCCAGGTCGAAACTGATCCGGGTGCGGGTCGAGTCCTCGAGGAACAGGTTGCACACCACCTTGCCGCGCAGGGTCGGCACGGAGTTCCGCCGTCGCTCGGCGATCGGCAGCAGCTGCAGCGCGGTGTCCAGGATGGCCTCGACCTGGGCGCGGTCGAGGTCCTCGATGGCGATGAGGTTCGGGATCTCGGGCAGCCACTCGGTCACGAGGCGACCTCCTCGGTGACGACGCCGTCCTCACCGTCGACGTCGGCGACCAGCACGCGGATCCGGTCGCCATAGGCGGTCGGCAGGTTCTTGCCGACGTGATCCGCGCGGATCGGCAGCTCGCGGTGACCGCGGTCGACCAGCACGACCAGCCGGATGCGTCCCGGCCGACCGAGTTCGTGGATGGCGTCCAACGCGGAGCGGATGGTGCGGCCGGTGTAGAGCACGTCGTCGACGAGCACGACGGTGCGGCCGTCGATGTCGACCGGCACGTCGGTCGGGTGCAGCGGCTTGGGGCCGCGCGAGCCCAGGTCGTCGCGGAACAGGGTGGTGTCGAGCGCGCCGGCGGGGACCTCGACGCCTTCGATGTCGGCGATCAGCGCGGCGAGCCGACGGGCGAGCGGCACCCCACGGGTCTGGATGCCGACCAGCACCAGATCCTGCGCCCCGTGGTTGGCCTCGATGAGTTCATGGGCCAGACGTTTGCAGATCCGGGCGACGTCATCGGCATCGAGGATGCGCGCACGGGTGTCCACGGTGGAGCTCCTTCCCGGCCTCACAGGACCGGTCGTTAAAGGAGGGCGGCTGGGCTGCAGCCGGATGTTTCCAGGCCCGGTCTCGCCGGGCCGCGCGTGAACGTAGCAGGTGCCCGGAGGCGCTACAGCGTGCGGCGGATCGCCTCGAGCACGCCGTTGACGTACCGCCCGGAGTCGTCGGTGGACAGCTCCTTGGCGAGGTTGACGGCCTCGTCGATGGTGACGGCCGGGGGCGTGTCCTCGTGGAGCAGTTCGTAGGCGGCCAGCCGCAGCACGGCCCGGTCCACGGTCGGCATCCGCGACACCTGCCAGCGGTGGGCGTGCCGACCGATCACCGCGTCGAGGTCGTCGAGGTGCTCGGACACGCCGGTCACCAACCGGCGGGTGAACCCGTCGATCGGTGGGGCGTCGCGGGGCGGGGTCGGCTCGGCATCCAGCTCCGGGACCACGATCGGTTCACCGGTGGTCTCGTCGAGTGTCTCGACCTCGTCGAGGATCGCCCGGGCCTGGGCGTCGTCGGCCAGCCGGGCCAGCGCCTCGGCCGGGGACACCCCGCGCAGATCCGCCTGGAACAGCACCTTCAGCGCGCGGGTCCGGGCCGTGCGCGGGTTGGTGGTGTCGGTACGTCGCACCGTGGTCCGCTTGTTGGCCACCTCGGTGTTGGCGTCGGGACGGGCGTCCCGGTCGGGTGCGTGAGGGTCGGGGTCGGACGACAGCGCCGCCATCAGGCGCGGGAGATGTACGCGCCGGAGCGCGTGTCGACCTTGACGACCTCGCCCTGCTCGATGAACAGGGGCACCTGGATCTCCTTGCCGGTGACCAGCGTGGCGGGCTTGGTCGCGGAGGTGGCGGTGTTGCCGGCCAGGCCCGGGTCGGTCTGGGTGATCTCCAGGTCCTTGGAGGCGGGCAGTTCCACGCCGACGATCCGGCCGTCGTAGACCTGGATCTGCAGGTCGTCACCCTCGACGAGGTAGTCGGCCGCCTCGCCGATCGCCTCCTCGGGTGCCTGGCGCTGCTCGAAGGTGGTGCCGTCCATCAGGATGAAGAACTCACCGTCGCGGTACAGGAACTGCACGGTGGAACGCTCGACGATGGCCTGTTCGACGTCCTCGCCGGCGCGGAAGGTCTTCTCGACGACCTTGCCGGTCTCGACCTCCTTGAGCTTGGTGCGCACCACCGCCCCGCCCTTGCCGGGCTTGTGGTGGTTCCAGTCGACGATCTGCTGCAGCTTGCCGTCGATCAGCAGCGTCATGCCGTTCTTGAGGTTGTTGGTCGAGACCACGAGGTCCTCCGGGGTCGGACGGGTGGGGCGGGGCGGCGGCGTGTCGGGGCAGCGTGTGGGGCCGGGCCGGTCGACCGACTCAGCGCAACCGCCGTGAGGTATCGGTCAGGGGCCGGGCGGGGCCGTCCGCGACGAGCGCGAGGGTGTCCTCGATCCGGATGCCGCCGTGACCGGGGAGATAGATGCCGGGCTCGACGGTGAGGACCGTGCCGACCGGCAGGCTAGCAGCCGCCCCCTGCGCCACCGTGGGGGCCTCGTGGATGGCGAGCCCCACGCCGTGGCCGGTGCCGTGCACGAAGTGTTCGCCGTAGCCGGCCTCGGTGATCAGGCTGCGTGCGGCGGCGTCGATGTCGTGCCCGGACGCGCCGGCACGCGCCGCGTCCCGGCCGGCGGTCTGCGCGGCGAGCACCACCTCGTGGGCCTCGACGAGCTGCGCGTCGGGCGGCGCGCCGGGCACCGCGAACGTGCGCGTGTGGTCGGCGTGGTAGCCGTCGACCAGCGCGCCACAGTCGATGGTGACGAGTTTCCCGGCCTGCAGGGGCCGGTCGGTCGGATCGTGGTGCGGCACGGCCCCGTTGGGCCCGGCGGCGACGATCGACGGAAAGGCGATGCCGTCCGCGCCGGTGTCGACGAAACGGCGTTCGAGCCGGATGGCGAGGTCGCGTTCGGTGAGCCCGGGGCGCAGGTGCTGCTCGGCGAGCCACTGCAGCGCGTCCTCGGTGATCGCGCACGCGCGGGCGATCCGGGCCACCTCGGCGTCGTCCTTGACCAGGCGTGGCCGTTCCACCAGCCCGGTGGTGGGGACGAGGTCCACGTCGGCGTCACGGGCGCGGCCGCGCAGGGTCTGACCCTGGGCCCAGCTGAGGTGGTCGGCCTCGACCGCGAGCCGGGCGGATACGGCCTGCTGCAGCGCCGGGGCGAACGGATCGCGGGTGAGGGTGCGTTCGAGCCCCGGTGCCTCCACGGCCGCGCGGGCGGTGTAACGCGCGTCGGTGATCAGCCGGTCGTCGTCCGGGTCCGGGCCGAGCAGTACCTGCCCGTTCGAACCGCTGAAACCGGCGAGGTAGCGCACGTTGCGCGGATCGGTGACCAGCAGCCACGTCGCCGCGTGGTTTTCGTCGGCGAGCAGGGCGCGGACGGAATCGCGCCGGGCCGCATGGTCCTGGGCCGGCAGCAGCGGGTGCACCGTGGCGGTGGTCACTCGTCGTCGTCCACGGCGCGGATCATCGGCCGCCCGGGCTCGGGATCGTCCTCGTGGTCGTCGTGGTCGTCGTGGTCGAGGTCGTCGACGGCGTCGAGCGGGTCCGTGGCCTCGGCGACCAGGGCCAGGGCCGCCTGGACCGCCAGCGGGTAGCCGTGGATGCCGAACCCGGCGATCTGCCCGTCACACACCGCCGCGAGCACGGAGGTCGCCCGGAACGACTCGCGGGCGTGGATGTTGGACAGGTGCAGTTCGACCTTGGGGATCGCGAGCAGTTCGAGCGCGTCCCGCAGGGCGTAGCTGGTGTGGGTCCACGCGCCGGCGTTGATGACGATCGCGCCGGTGCCGTCGGTCCGCGCGGCGTGCAGCCGTTCGAGCAGCACCCCCTCGTGCTCGGTCTGGACGTCGACGAGTTCGGCCCCCGCGAGCTCGGCCTCCGTGCGGGCGGCGCTGACGACGTCCGCCAGGCTCGCGGTGCCGTAGTGCGCCGGGTCCCGGGTGCCGAGCTGTGACAGGTTCGGGCCGTGGGCGAGCAGGATGCGGGTCACGTGGCCACCTTTCGTCCGCGCCGCACGCTACCGCCGCGAGCCGGCCCGTTCCCGACGTCGCGGCGACCGGACGGCGATGGGCCGCAACGGTGTCACCGGCAGGCGCGGTCGGCGGCGCTTCGGTGGCTTCAGGCGGTACTCCGGTGCCGGTGGGATCAACGCGACCAGCAGGGCCGGGACGGCCAGCGCGACCAGGGCGACGTCGCTGCCGGCGCGGGCGGCGACCACCCC
>LFIK01002233.1_pt1 | contig 15617 bp, 21 predicted proteins | sample 643401 | NCBI WGS metagenome assembly LFIK01 (sample SAMN03777447, study PRJNA286221) | soda lake metagenome | biome: soda lake; feature: Kulunda steppe; material: water; isolation source: sample T5-Br brine of Lake Tanatar-5 | place: Russia: Kulunda steppe | collected 2010-07
CTGCTGGGAGTAAGGGGGCTGTTGCTGGGAGAAGGGGGGCTGCTGCTGGGAGAAGGGGGGCTGCTGCTGGGAGAAGGGGGGCTGCTGCTGGAAAGAGGGGTGCCTGCGCCTGGACCTGCATGCAGGCCACGGCCTTTGGTCAGAGTCTGAAATGCATTTGCCATGCTCCACATCATGCTACAGGTGTAACACTGGCGCGCGCAGCAAGCCACTGATGTGAGTGCAAGCACCTTGAGGTTGACCAAAGCTATCCTCCGTGTGCTTACTCCATTTTGAGGACTGACCAACCAGCTGATCAGCCAATCGACAGACCAGCCGGCCAACCAGCCAACCTGAGCCCTTTCAGGATCTATCTGGCTGTATCTGTCACCCTGTCGGCTCACCCACCTGCTTGCCTACCTATCGGACAGACAGACCAACAGGCAAGCAGGTAAACAGGCAGGCAAAAAGTTTGGTAGGCAGGTAGGCTAAACAGCATGCTTGTTGCCTGTCTAACAAAAAGCAGTTTGTGTGAACTGAATGTGACGGCAGTCATGCACTATCATATGCTATCATACACTGTACATGACAGCAAGCCTGAGGGTCTTGCAAAGAATAAACAGTGCACGCCAGCGCCCGGGTCCATTCCTTTCTCAGGCACCAAGCAGCGTTCCCTTCATCCTCACATACACTCGGCTCCACAATCAAGCAGTGATGAGCATTTTCCGGCCCTGTTTGCATGCAGGCCAATACACGAGCAGACTGTGTGCAATTTCCGGCCCTGTTTGTATGCAGAGGCCAATACACAAGCAGACTGTGGGGTCCATTCATTTGTGCGCAGCTGATGAGCTGGAACTGGCTGCGCATGCAGCTTGACCACCAAGCAGCCAGCCAACCATTGGGCGCATGTGCCTGCATGGACTCAGCTGTCCGCACCTGGCGAGTATGAACTGGCTCAGCGCTTGCGCGTCCACCAGGCTACCATCCAGCTCCAGGGGCTCCTGGGTGAAGACCAGGGGGAGCGGTGCGAGCGCAGGCGCCCCATGGCTGCTTGCGCCGCCGTCCACCCCACCCTGCTGCGTCCCAAGCTGGGAGGCAGCCTGGGAGCAGGGCACCTCGCACGGTGCGCGCTGCTGCTGCTGCTGCTGCAACAGAGGCGCATGCAGTGGCTGCCCTGCTGCAAGCGGCTGCTGCGAGGGCAGTGGATCCTGACAGGCAAGGCTACCCTGGCCTGCGGGGCTTGTCAGCAGCCCGCTGTGTGCACGTGGAGTGGTGGGTGTGATGGGGGACTGGGATGCTAGCTGGGCTTGGGAGGGCTGGGAGGGCGGCGCAGATAGGGCCTGCGGGTCCAGCAAGGGGGCCTGGGATGCAATGGGCTGCGAGGGCTGCAGCAGTTCTTGTGGGGCCAGCAAGGGGGCCTGGGACGCAAGGGGCTGCGAGGGCTGGCGCGTCGCCTGCGAGTCCAGCGCAGCCCAGGCCAGCTGCGTGAGGCCAAAGGGGAGGGAGCTGCAGGGAAGCTGGCTAGCAAGGAGGCCACACAGCTGTGCTGTGCTGGGGGGCTGCACGGCCTCCTGGTGTTGGGCGTCGAGGCTGTTGTGGGCGGCCTGTGAGGGATGTGAGGCTTGCGGGTGTACAGGGCTTTGCAGCGGGTGTGGTGTGTGATGCGGGGCCATAGGATGCGGGGGTTGGGGGTGGCAAGGGTCCTGCTGTGTGCCCGTCTGCAAGGGCGTGCGCTGCGATGGCAGCTGCCCCTGCGATACACGTGGCGGCGGGGGGTCGGGCGTGTGCTGGGTGGGCGGCTGCAGCAGGGCTTGCGAAAGGCGAGGGTCCTGCTGCGTGCTTGGCTGTGTGGGTGGCTGTTCCAGATGGGGTAGCTGGGGCGGGGCAGGCGTGTGCTGGGTGGGCATAGGCATGGGCTGGGAGGGACCATGCTGCGAGGACGAGCCAGGCTGCTGCTGCTGCGAGGGGGTGCCGCTGCCGAGCTGCAGGCGGCTGGGCTGCAAAGCCTGCACATGCGCAGAGGCAAGGCAACAGGTGGTGTTATGGAATCTAGGAACATCGGTCTAGCCATTCATGTACGAACAAGGTTAGACCTTTGGTGTCTGCTTAGCCAATAAAGTCTCTTAGCCTGTTTGAGGGCTACTAGGGGGGGTGCGGAAGAGGTGGTGGTGCTTGATGTGCAATTGTGTCAAGTCTACACCCAGGGGCAGTCTTTAAGTGTGTGCTCTTCATCTTGCACACAGTGCCAGTTGTTGCATTTGCAGGCGCATTGCTGGACACTAACATTGCGTGTGTGCTTGCATGTATGCGTGCACACACACTGCCTCCCCTTGACCACGCGCCCATCCGCCAGCGGACTCCAACGAGGAGCCCTGACACCCACGAGGAGCCCTGACTGCACTGCTAAGTTCTGAGCTCCTGAGTTCTGAGCTGCCATGCACTGCCGGCGCTGCTGTCCCGCCCCAGCTTCCCCGCACACCATTGTTGAAATTAATGACTGTCGCACGCAATGCCGGGGGTGCGCTGTGCTGTAAGGGGCAAGTTGCCAAAAAGGGGGGGCGGACCGTGACCGGCGTCAATCAATTGCAAGCACGCGCGTCAGGGTCGGAGCACCACGCCCCCCGCCCTTCCTGCGCCCCTCGCTGTCACCAGAACGCCAACATAGACAAACCAGGCACTTAATGGCGCGCGTGGGGCGCAGGAGGACGCCCAGCGCAGCACTTGCGAGTCGGGGGCACTCCGCCCAAGTGCACCGTTTGCCAAGTCGTGACCGCCGGCAGAGTCCTCGCAAAGTGCGCTGTCCAGCCATCATTGCCTTGTGCTCCAATGAAATGCGCTCACATTTTTTTGGCTGGCCCGGAAACGGCTGAATTACACAGACAAAATGGAGTTGGCGGGGTGCGAGCAGCCTGGCGGCGCGGCGCACCAACCCACCTTAAAATACCCTCCTGCAATGCAGTTGGCGAGGTGCGCGCAGCCTGGCAATGCGGTGCATAAACCCACCTGCAAACGTCCTCCCGTCATGCAGTTGGCCGGGTGCGTGCAGCCCAGCAGCGCGCGCACTGATGCCGGTGTGTGCTGCTCAGGCCCTTTGCTGCCACTAGACTGAGGTGTGTGCTGCTGCCTCCTGCTGCTGCCAGGCGTCAAGGCTTGCTGCTGCAGGGTCTGCTGCGGCGGCTGCGAACGGGGAGGCGGCGCCTGTGGTTCCCTCCTCCGTCGCTGCTGGCCGGGCTTGGCTTGGCTATCACCAATGGCCTGCACATGCCATGCAGTGGGCAGGCGCAGGATGGGACTCCAGCTTGCTCTGGCTTTCAGGCAAGGCTGGCCCATGCTTTCAGCGCATAGAACGAAATCGGCCTGCGCATGCGAGCAAACAAGCCTGGCCCATGCTTCAAGTGCATAGGACAAAATCGGCCAGCACATTTCTGCGGGCAGGTCAGGCTTGTGCTTCAGTACAAGAAGGGTTGCTGGAAACCGCATATATAGGCGTATATTTGCTTGGCACGGATTTTGAGAAATATACGCCATATACATACAGTTTCCAGCAACCCTAAGCATAAGGGAACACAGCATGTAGCCTGTTGATTTGGGTGGCATAGCATGGCTCTGGGCATTGAATTAAGACTGGATGGTTGCACTGAGGCTTATCCTAAACTGGTTGATGCTTATCATCAGGTACGTGTGTAGAAAGGAATCAGCTTATCTTCAGGGAAGTGCAAAAAGGAAATACCAAAGTCCATTGTGCAATAGAACCCGCACCAACCCACCTGCAGCTCTGCGCGCACAGCCTCCACTGCAGCGCACAAAGGCCTAGGGCTTCTTGGAGGCGAGGGTGGGCGAGTGGGGTACGCCCCGCCACATCTGCAATATGGGCACTGACAATGCGCATGCTGTGTCTTTGGCCCACAGCTCTGGAAAGCCTGCAGTATCACTGCCATGGTGCCCACATGTCTCTCGGGGCGAGGTTTGGGCTATAAGTACCATGCAAACAGAAAGCCTATTGAAGGGCCTTCTTCCATGGTGCAAATGCATGCCTGCCACATCTCACAGTAGTGCTGTCATGGCTAGAGCAGAGGCTGAAGCAGCGCTGTCATGGCTAGAGCAGAGGCTGAAGCAGTGCTGTGGTGGCTAGAGCAAAGGCTATAGTAGTGCTGTGGTGGCTAGAGCAAAGGCTAGAGCAGTGCTGCCATGGCTAGAGCAAAGGCTAAAGCAGTGCTGTCATGGCTAGAGCAAAGCCTAAAGCAGTGTTGTGGTGGCTAGAGCAGAGGCTGAAGCAGTGCTGTCATGGCTAGAGCAAAGGCTAAAGCAGTGCTGTCATGGCTAGAGCAGAGGCTGAAGCAGTGCTGTCATGGCTAGAGCAAAGGCTAAAGCAGTGCTGTTGTGGCTAGAGCAAAGGCTAAAGCAGTGCTGTCATGGCTAGAGCAAAGGCTAAAGCAGTGCTGTCATGGCTACAGCAAAGGCTAAAGCAGTGCTGTTGTGGCTAGAGCAAAGGCTAAAGCAGTGCTGTCATGGCTACAGCAAAGGCTAAAGCAGTGCTGTCATGGCTAGAGCAAAGGCTAAAGCAGTGCTGTGGTGGCTAGAGCAGAGGCTGAAGCAGTGCTGTCATGGCTAGAGCAGAGGCTGAAGCAGTGTTGTGGTGGCTAGAGCAGAGGCTAAAGCAGTGCTGTCATGGCTAGAGCAAAGGCCGAAGCAGTGCTGTCATGGCTAGAGCAGAGGCTGAAGCAGTGCTGTCATGGCTAGAGCAGAGGCTGAAGCAGTGCTGTGGTGGCTAGAGCAGAGGCTGAAGCAGTGCTGTCATGGATGGAGCAGAGGCGTCTCTGTCAATGAAACTCTTGGAACATGAAAGAATGCAATGTTACAGTCCAATTGATGGGGCATCAAACAATGCAGCCATGCCATGGAGCGTACAATGGCCTCTGTGTCAGGCACCTGCTCCTGTGGTTGTTGCTACGACAGATTCTGATGCCAGCGGGTTGGAGAAATGTGGCACAGGCTGCTGTGTGGACCAAAGCTGGGGGGCAAGTTTGTAGTTGCACAGGGAAACTGTCAAGCAAGGGGGTGGAAGAAAATGGGGGGTGGTAGGGATTTCCTGTTGGGGTCCGTGAATGTGAGAATGCCAGGATACCTGAGAAGGCCAGGTCACCGTGCACAAAAAATAGCTTTAAGGGATCACTTGAGACAATTTGGTGCAGCAATGGTCTAAATGTTAAAGAGGCAGTCGGAGGGTAAGGGGTGGCGTGGCAATCTTTGATGCCTCTTTGGGAAGCGATTCGTGCGTGAGGCAGGTCTTCTTGTGAATGAGGTTCTTGAATCAGGAAATCAGACAGTCCACAGCGGAGGCGCGCTTACGCTTCTTTAGTGCTGTCTATCATTGTCCAAGCAAAGCAAGATATGCATGCACAGCCCAAACTCACACACCTTCTGTTTCCTCCTGCCACACATGCACAGATGAATCAAGATGCATGCATGCATACGCGCACCTCTCCTTTTCCTCCTCCCACATGGGCATCAATGACTGCAGGAGGTGGACATCAGGGCCGGCCTGGTTTAGGGGCATGAGGGTGGCCTGGAGCAGAGGGGAGGGCAGGCAACAGGCACTGAAGCAAGAGCGGGCATGAGGGTGGCCTGGAGCAGAGGGGAGGGCAGGCAACAGGCGCTGAAGCAAGAGCGGGCAAGAGCGGGCATGAGGGTGGCCTGGAGCAGAGGGGAGGGCAGGCAACAGGCACTGAAGCAAGGGCGGGCATGAGGGTGGCCTGGAGCAGAGGGGAGGGCAGGCAACAGGCACTGAAGCAAGAGCGGGCATGAGGGTGGCCCGGAGCAGGGAAGGTGCCACGCCGGGTAGGTGCAGTGCCAGACTTATGCTGCTTTGGATCCAGGATATTGGTTGGGTCAATTGGTTGCGCACTAGCCTCGATTGCAATACATCTCCCGCTATATTTAGAGCAATGAGGGTGCATAGGCTGGCTGCAGACAGCAGCAGTACACACAAAGCAAACAAAAGGATATGGGCATGCTGCAGCTTGTCTGAGCTGCAGCACTCTTAGGCAAGCGTGACAAAGGGCAGGCAACAGGCAATGGAGCACAAGAGGGCATGCGGGCATATCCTGGATCACGGGAGGTCGGGCAACAGCGCTCTGTTGTGGAATCGAGTGCAGCAAGGCAAGGTTCAAAGGGCAGGCTCAGAGAATTGCATGGTAGACTAAGATTGTCTTGAGAGAGTGCACAATTATTATTTTTCAAGGGATGGGCCAGCGGCTGTCGGCCCCAAGGGAGGCGCCACTTCACGGAAGAGAGTGCTGGATGAGCTCAAGTGCAGAGCAGGAGGAATATGAACGGGCAACATTGGAAAACGGCTTCAGGAGTAAGGCTCTCGCTCTGTCCTTGTTGGGAGACTAAGCGCTTGAAGCCAGCACTAGCCTTTGTTGAGAGGCCACCCAAGGAACAGGAGCAGGCACGATGGGGCAAGATGCCAAGGTGTACAACCCCCCTCCACTGACCTGGTCAAAGAGGATGTTGGAGGAAGCAGTCACCGAACTGGCTATACCTGGGGCATGTTCCTGATACCCCCTGCTCTATCATTTTTCCACCAGAGTACGCAAAGCCAAGGAAGGCAGAACTGAGTCGCTCTTGCACTATTCAGGGAAACAAACCTGGTGCCGGTTCAGGATGTCCTCCACGCACGCATCTAGCTCCAAGCAGCAAATGCTCTGCTTGTCCGGGACAGACCTGCACAGCAGCAAGGCAACAGTTGCTGTGTTCCTCACAAACTCACTGGGTATGTCCGCAGCACGCCCTGCTGTGAGATGGCAGCGGGTAAATGTGTTTTCAAGACTTAATTAGCAATCCAATCGACCATGGCATGCATGCAGCTCTGTCCCTATTTGAATACCACTCAGTCAACTCACCACACACACCCTTTAACCGGCGCTCACGCAGCATTATGCCTGCCGCACCATTGCCAATTCAAGCCTACTTTTTGCCTGCCTACACTTCTGTTTACTTCACCTCCCCTTCCCCTGGCACCTCAGGATCCAAAGGCTCTTACCTGCCTGTTGTACCACTATAAGTGCACTGTGGTGCTCAATATTCCCTTGCCCCTCTCTTGCCCCTCAAAATACGACCCTGCCGCTTGCGTGCCCCACCATATGCTCCAATATACCGCGGCTCTACCCTCCTTCCATCCTTTGTGGGCTCAGACATTGCCGCCTGCCAACCCCACAGCATGCCCTAGACATTTTTCAACTCCCTCGCCCCCTTGTGTACACCGGGCCAAAAACCGCCGACTGCGTGCCCCCATGCACGTCCGCCCTTACAACTTGTGCGTACATCGTGCAAGACACCGCCCGCTGCCTGCCCCACCGCATCTTCCCTCCCCAACTGTGCGTACCTTGCATAAGACATTGATCCCGGCCTACCCTAGGGGCATCCCGCAGCCCCCGGCCTCCCCTCGCGTACCTGGGGCCAGGCACCACCACCTGCCTGCCCACCCCACACGTCCACAAGCACCGTGTGCTCGCCCAAGCACCGTGCGCTGCCCAAGCACCGTGCGCTTGCCCAACTTGGGCCCCCCTCATGCACCTCAACCCATTTCCCTGGCGCTTGCCATGCCTGCCTCACAGCGCTCCGCGCTTTGCCCGCCTCCCTTCCTCCTTTGGCCCAGACATTACGCCTGCCTACCCTAGGGGCACCCCGCAGCCCCCCGCCCCCCATTGCGTACCTGGGGCCAGACACCGACGCCTGCCTGTCCCACCGCATATCCACAGGCACTGTACGCTCTGTCCACACAGGCGGGGGCTGCGTCTTCTGGCTGGCTCCACATTGGGCCAGGCCCCCAAGGCTCCCGCCGCTGCTGCCCTCCCTCACAGCCGACAGCGGCGGCGTGCTCTGCTGCTGCTGCTGCTGCTGCAAAGGCCCCGTGGCGTCCTGCTGCCCCCCGCTTGGCTGGACAGAGCTGCGGTCACTGTCGGTGGTGTCAGCATCCCAGCCCTTACGTGCTGGGAAGGCATCCACCGGGAGGGGGTGGCGGAAGAGCGCGGCGCGCAGGCGCACATGCGACATCCCAAAAAGGTTGAAGTCCATCTGCGCGCGCAACACCAACCCAGCAGGGGCGTGCTCAGGGGTTGGTGCTTTCACCACAGGCCGCGTCAGAAGGGAACTGCGCCACGAGGCCACGAGGCGCAGCTTGTGCCCGTGTGTACAGCTTGTGTGTACAGCTTGTGTGTACAGCTTGTGTGTACAGCTTGTGCCCGTGTGTACAGCTTGGTGGGGCAAGCTGACTTGTGCAGGCCCGACGCTTGGTGGGTCCTGTGTAGCGGTGGGCCGTGCTTAGTGGTGGGTCCTCCTTAGTGGTGGGTCCTGCTTAATGGTGGGTCCTGCTTAGTGGTGGGTCCTGCTTAGTGGTGAGTCCTGCTTAATGGTGGGTCGTGCTTAGTGGTGGGTGGTGCTTAGTGGCGGGTCCTGCTTAGTGGTGGGTCCAGCAGGCCCCTGCAGGCCCAGCCCAACAATGGCTCAATCTGATGGCAGAGGTGTGGCCACCATGAGGTGTGGCCACCACCTCGGCCTTCAAATGTCGAGGTGTGGCAGCAGCTGTGAGGTGCATGCAACGGCGACCTACAGCTGCGCTGTGTTACATCCAAAAAGATAGGCAATCTACACCACACCATTGATTCTCATTGCACACATTCTCAACGTGAGACATGCTGTTGTCAAGGCCAGCTTGAGGGTTCAGAATGACCGAGGTCTGCCTGAGGTTGTTGGTGCATGCAAGCACTGGTATGTCCTCTCACTATGGCAAGCAAAGTACAGACACACAGGCTCAGGTGCAGTGGCAAAAGCCCTTTGCCCTAGGCTGACAATGTCAGCCTTACATCAGAAGTCATGTTCACACATACTCATCCCCTGCAGACACACTGCAATAGGCCTTGACGACTATAGCATTGGTGAAGTCTTTCTTAGCTTCAGTAGCAGCCCGTGGCGGGTCACGACAACGACGATTTCACCTACACCTGACTTGATCTGCAGGAAGTACGGTAGTTGGCCTCAAAGAACTGCATCCAACACATTTGCCCACTTAACCTGCACCACTCCAGCGTGCACACACAAACACACACACAACAGCTCACCTTGGCCTGCACCACACAACAAACACACGCATACAATGTACTTGAGTATCCTACCTGCGTTTGAATCACACAGTGGTCACGCACAGGGAGCATGCACCAGCATTCCACCTTAAACTGCACACACAGAGGTCACGCACAGGCAGCATGCAGCAGCATTCCACCTTAATCTGCACACACAGAGGACACAACAGGTGCGCTTGCTCGCGTGTGCGCACACACACATACACACACATATACACACACGTGAACACACACGTAAACTCACACGCGCGTGCACACATGCGTGGGCAATATGTGCTGCAAAGGCAGCAGCAGCCCACCTTGATCTGCAGCAGGTAGGGCACGTGGGCTTCAAAGGGCTGGAACCGCCGGCCCATCACAGCACCAGCAAGCAGCAGCTCTGACGCGCGTTTGACATCTACGGGGTTGTACCTGAGTGAACCGGCAGATGCAGCATGCTCTGAAGTTGAACTAGTGCCATACCTACTTTGAGATCCCAGAGCGCACGCACAATGAGCCTTCTTCAAGGCTCAGCACAAGAGCAGAAAGGAACTCAAGCGAGCAAGTAGAGCAGCAAAAGGTACTTCAGCAAGCAAGTAGAGCAGTAAAAGCGGCTCAAGCGAGCGATCAGAGCAGCAAAAGGCACTTAAGCTAGCAGGCAGAGCAGCAAGGGGCTCAAGTGAGCGAGCAGAGCAGCAAAAGGCACTTAAGCAAGCAAGCAGAGTAGCAAGAGGCTCCAGGGAGCAAGCAGAGCAGCAAAAGCACTTAAGCAAGCAAGCAGAGCAGCAAAAGCACTTAAGCAAGCAAGCAGAGCAGCAAGGGACTCAAGCAAGCAAACAGAGCAGTAAAAGGGACTCAAGCGAGCGAGCAGAGCAGCACAGCAAACATGGCTGTGAGAACAGGCGCACATGTGGCCATGCACTTCCGTTGGCACACCGCAGCTGCCCTGGGACTGGCCGAAAGGTTGGCATGCATGCACTACTTCCTGCCTGAGCGCAGGAGGGTTGCTTCATTTTCAAAGCATGTTCAGGGACATGCATGCTGCAAAACTCAAGGGTGGGTCCCTAGCAGGCTAGCAAGACAGGGCTGCTCACTCACAGGACCAGCTTGACGAACACCTGCTCCTCTGCGTAGAAGCCGTACAGGGGCCGTGCCCGCACGAGCTGCACATTGTGTACCACCTGGACCGGGCACAGGCACAGTCGCACATTGTCTGAGTTGCGCATTGTCTGAGTAGCACATGTGTACTTCCTGGACAGATCACGACCATACAGGGGCCGCACCCGCACGATTTGCACTTTAAGCACCAACCTGGACAGGGCACCAACAGCTGCACGCTCGCATTTTGAACGCTATTAATCTTACCACTGACAACATGGCAAGCATGGCCCTTGACACATCTAGGCATCACCATGCCCATCGATGCACCTCCACCTCCTCACTCAGCTGTTCTGGTGATAAAGAAAGCCCATCTCCAGCCAGACTCTCAATATCACGTTATCAAGACACCCCAGTTCATTTAAAGCCAGGCGCAAGAAGAAACATGCGCATGCCTGAATGCATTAAGTCTACCTGCTGCTGCTGCCGCCGCTGCTGCTGCTACCATGCCAAGCCATTGCTTACTCCTTCCGTGAGGATGGACAAAAGCCTCCAGCTTGAAAGCACCCTGGTTACAGGAAGCCACCACGCACCTGTCTCTTCCAGGCTTTACTGCTGCCTTGCCCGCCCCCCCCTCCAGGTCCCTCGCCCCCAGTGGCCATCGAGCTCATCTTCATTGCCATCTCCAGCCCACCCGCCAGTTTTCGCAGGAATGCCATTGCTGCAAATATCACAGTACATAAATAGAATGCCATTGCTGCGAACATCACAGTGATTAGCAGGAACTCTATTGCTGCAAACATCACAGTACATAGCAGGTCTATGAAGGATCCCACAGTGCAGTCCGCATTTCTCAAAATCAATGACCGCATGTCCAAAAATCGATGGCCACACGTCACACAATCTATGGCCTCATGTCACAAAAACTGTGGCCTGGCATGCAAAAGGACAGCCTCCCTAAACAACATCTACATGGATGATGCAGCATTTAGGACTGTTGGCACACATTGATGCAGCACACGTGATCAAGCTCGTTTTTCCTATAAGTCGGATAGTAAATCAAGATGCAGCGGCATGCACGCACCAGGTAGGATAAGGGTTTTGTTGTAGTACAAAGCTGGCATGCACAATTTGTACGCACCTGAAAAATATTTCACAGCCCCAGGCACTTACCCTCATTGGGAGCTGAGGGTAGATCCTCATCGTATGGAATGTAAAAATAGGGGAAGGCCTGTGCGTATGAGTATTGCACAATGCGCACGTCTGCATGCATGCATGCATGTGCACATGCCTGAGTGTGTGCACGCTTACCCGTATTTGCTCACAAGAGTCAATCATTTATGTGTGTGCAAACGTGTGTGTGCGCATGCGTTCATGTGTGTGCAAACGTGTGTGCGTGAGCGCTTCCCTGAGTTAACCACCCAGAAATGTTGAGCGAGGACAAAGGCATATTTCTTTCATTGCACTAATGCACTTTCAACATAGTGAAGCATGCCACATGTTGTGGGCACTTTTCAAAGCACTCACAGGCAGTCCCACATGTGCTGCTTATGTACCCTTTAAGCATGCAGCAATCAACAGAAAGACTGCCCTGAACGAGGGAGCGACCGGGAAGCTCTGCTCACAAGCGAGCATGCCCACCAGACTGTTCTGATGGCATGTAGATGAGTCTGACATCTAAGAAGGATTTGCAAGGAATACAGAGCTAGATCTCACCCCACATGTGCGCGCATCATTGGGCATGCACCGTTTTGTGTGCCTGTATGGTATGCATCTGAGTGTAATTTGACACAAAGGAGATCCAGCAAGTTTTCAATGTTAGGCCAAATGACACGATCAGACGTGCAATTCCTGAAGATGAGCTTACCAATAGACTCAATTACCCACGCAAGCACAAACACACATTCCCATACAATGGCATGCACACACCTCATATCTTAGTGTCCATAAACATCATTCAAACTTACTGCACAAACTCATGCACCTTATGCAGATGGAGGCAGGCCTTTTGGCCTGCCGGCGTCGCCCCAAATATCCGTACAACAGGCACGAGGTCGATGACCGTGCCCTCCAGCGGGGATACCCCAACATCCATGCCCAGGAGTGGTGGAGCCATGTAGTAGTCCAGCTGCACGTGCACAGCCAAACTGTTCCTGACCACTATTTGCAGGAAAACGTTCAAAAATCCCTTGTTGTGCACATGTAAAGAAGCTATGCGTGCAGAGGTAACAAAAGAATGGCAGGCAGACGAAAGCCGCTACAACATGGACAAAGTCGATCCAGATCACATTGACAAACGAAAGTCTGGCTGTAGGCTGGCTAGTGCATCAGAGTAGAAACATGCAAGTAGTTTAGTGCGTGCAAGAGGGCGTGCCGTTACACAGGAGTGCAGCCCCTTCAATTACTAAGTCCAAGCACCTGTACGATCCGGACGGCAATGGCCTGCAAACTCCGGAGCTGCGTTGATGGGACCATGCTTCATGTGCCACTGCAAGATCCAAAACCGCTCCCTATTTGGATAATGGCTAAGACATCTTGAGCAGCTGGAGCCAAAGCCGGGTCACGCGCATAGACCGTCGGAGAGGGCACATGATAATAGGTAGCAATTTTGGCCTGCAAGGGAGGCATGAATGCTTATGCATGGATGGGATACAAAGTACACTTCCCAGGAGCATACAGCAAACCAACAGAGTGCGTATATCCAGTACTCACACAGGCATTGTGTCATACTTGCTAGACTTCTGCTGCTCTGGTTTTCCAGCTATCCAGATGCCCAGAACTATCTGGTTGCATCCGGAGCTTCTGTTCTTGGCAACCGTGTCCATTCATCTATCCACCTCCTAAAACTTTCAGATCACTTTTTTACATACATTGAAATAAAAATTAAGTTTAAGTCAACCAAGTTATTCTTTCAGTATGATGGGATCGTCGAGGTGGTAAACTATAAATATCACATCACTTAGCTCAAGATCGAAAGTTAATCAGCCCCGTCTTAGCCTAAGTGTCTCCTTCTTAGCAAGGCTGGCTAGTTAAAGGTGAAGGTGTGTGAGTGCATCTTGGCACAGACACTCTCATTCTTGTCCAAAATTTTGGAGCCGTTGTTGTTATCCTCATGCATTTCATGAAAGAGGAGCCCTCGTTGGTAAGGCCAACACCTATGATTTGACATAAGCATTGGCTGATCTGCTTAGGGGTTTAGAGGTCCAGCTTGTGTACCTCCTTACATCATGATATGGCGTGCATGCGTGGCATGCATGTTTATGTTGTTGAAGCAGAGGTCTGGACGTCATGTGATCATTGTTTGTGTGCCCGTGAAATCTCAATTACAGTGCAGGCTCATGTTCTGCATGTTGAGCTCATTCCCTTTATGCCAAGTTATTTTGATGGTACTCGGCTCCCCTACACTGATACTTTCAAATATCTGGGGGTGGTCTGTGACAGGACTTTCAACTTGAATGTGGCTGCTGAATATGGCAGCTTTGAGCCTGTTTGCAGTTGATACTTTCGGAGTCAAGAAGTTCGTTCAGGAACACGACCTTGCCGACCGAATGCCCAGATTGGTTCCTTGAGACGCATGCAAGCCCACCTGGCATGTGAGTGAGTCGGGTTTGGGCTACCACTACCTACTGCAAGGCAGAGAGATGGACAATCCCATACAGAAGTGGCTGCTAGCAGTGCTAATAAGAACGCCGGTGGTCAGGGACACCACTCCCTCTTGGTGTTTGTTCCATGTGAGAGTGTGGCCTGAAGCCCCTACATTTCAAATGGTTCAACAGCACCACAAAGAATAAGAGTTTGGGGGCTGACATGCTGCTGAGCACAAGATCTGATGATTGTTGGTTCTCTTGTGTTCTGTCAGCCATGGGGGTTTTGGAACACACAAACAAAATCTGCTGGATTGTGAACCCATTGACCTCTGTCATTTTTTGGTGGATCTCAGGACCAGGTTGGTATCTACGCTATTGGGAGCCTTTTTCCAGCACACGCCCGAGTGCGCTAGAAAGCAATTGGCCTAGGACCATTGGTGCGCTCCACCTACAAACAGGGCCTTAGTTATGCGTTTCCCTTACACTCTTCCCAAATACATGTTCCTTGACCTCATCCATAATGTGGGCACAACGGGTATGACAATTGTTTCCTTATTTGATGGACTGAGGTTAGGCTGTCTGTGGCAATACAAGTATGATCGTAAGTATCAGCAGCAACTTTAGCTGCCAGTTGCGCTCTCCCTATAGTGTTGGTTACACCAGCACCATTAGGTTCAACCAAGCTAGACTTACCCGTACTGGGGTGGTTTGCCCCAATAACTCAATTACTTTCTTGGATATGTCAGCTACCATCTGTTTAGGTCCAGGACTTCCAGTCAGCAATTCTGTGCGTGAGACCCGGTTTGGACTGATGGCAAATGGGGGCCACTTCATCATCTGCAGGTCTGTGGGAGCACTTGGTGATTTTTATTCTGTCTGAGTAGTCTCAAACTTCTTGAGACCAGGCGCTGTCTCAGTGTGCCTAGCATAATGTAAGGGATTGCTGCCGATTCTGTAACGGTGCTGAGCTGCTTGTTGAATCACGGGAAAGATTTTGCAGACATGCAGGATTGTGGCTTTTTAGATGAGTGAAGCCGCGTAGCTGTGTTCATACTGCTACGAGATGAAGATTCCTTGACTGGTCCAGGTTTGAGGGGTAGTGTAGGTGACCTCATTAGCAAGGATTGCTCCGAGTTTATAACATAGGTGAGGATAGGCTGTCAGTAGATTTCAGTAAGGGATAGTGATCATGGATTCATTCAAAGATGGTTGGAATATGAAGGTGACAATTGCCTCAATGCTCAGGATGGCCCAGTACATAGCATGCCCGAAGCTAAATTCCATGGTTTGGTTGTTACAGATGGGATGGTACACAAAGAAACCAGTGGGACGAGAGGGAGTTGAGGCGGCACCAAAGAGCGCATCTCTTGAGCCGGCTCTCCAACAATGGGGGTTGCTAGGGTGAAAGTCCAGCGGAGAAGCCTTCTTCCCTTGTGTTACCAAAGCCCATTTAGGAGGGCAGAACGTGCATGGATTGGCAGAGCTCGCGACAGAGAGTCTTTGATTTTCTTACTGAAGTATCATTTCTAGTTTTGTTTTTTGATGTATCGAGACCTTACAGCTTGGCTATATGGAAAGCCGTATGAAGGATGTTAAGACCTTCAGGTGCCATCATGCCCAGGTATTTCCCAGCTGTGCCGTGGTTACAAGCTGCTCTTGATGAGAATTATGGTAGAATAAGTGGTGGAGGAAAGGGGGGGGAGGTGTCACGCCAGATTAGTGCAGCACCAGATTTATGCTGCATTTGCATGCACAGTCGGTTGTGGTAGTTGACTGGGTATTTAGGGCTTGTTTTGCCTGTATTACTTCGTCGCTTTGCACCTCCGAAGTA
>LFIK01002234.1_pt1 | contig 15616 bp, 8 predicted proteins | sample 643401 | NCBI WGS metagenome assembly LFIK01 (sample SAMN03777447, study PRJNA286221) | soda lake metagenome | biome: soda lake; feature: Kulunda steppe; material: water; isolation source: sample T5-Br brine of Lake Tanatar-5 | place: Russia: Kulunda steppe | collected 2010-07
AGGGGAAACGAGTCCTACCTTCATCAGAAGGTGTGCATGTTGGGAGCGATGCCAAGTTGTGCTGATGGAAGGTTTCCACTGCAGCCTGGACCAGCTGGTTGGGAAAGGCTAAACCCATCTGAAGTAGCTTCCACGCAAGTGTCACCTGTCACTGCAATGGTTGGCAGGTCATGCAGCAGTCGATCGTGGTTGCACTCACCCCCTAATTCATCCACATCTGCACCCCAACCAAAGCAGGGTCTCTACATCACAAGGAAGGGGATCACAGCTAAGGTGATGCACCATACAACAGTAGCATGCACCTCTCTCCCAGCAGTTTGCAAATTTCTGGGATCTCCCTTGTTGCAAAAGATCCGACTGCTCAGTAACACCGTTTCTGTTCATCGTTTACACTCAACAGTCTAACATGTATTGATTTTGTGATGTTCATCATTGCAGTCGTTTTGCTGGAGCCTTGCTCAGCGACAGCTGGGTTGCACCAGCTTGCCTAGGTACAGCTCTGGCACCTTTGAAATGCTAGTGGGCCTCATAGATCTTGGTGGTTCAAACTTTCGTCATCCGCGTGGAAAACCACGGTATGGAGTAGCAACTATTAGAAAATAATCATAGGCCGCTGTCAAAGCAAGTCCAGACTTGTCCTTGTGGTAGGATTACAGCACAGTACGTGTGGATGAAGGCAATGCTCAGAGGAAACATACAGTGTTCTCTACAAGAGTTTTCAGTAGCAGAACTGGCATTTACTGAGTGTGCTCATCACTGCATCCCTTCGCTGTCAAGAGAGAAACTTTGTGCCGAACCAACCATGAATATTTGCTTCCTAACTTTTGCTAACAGCCACAACAGGATGAAAGCATGTTGGCATTGCAGATGGTCAGTTGCGTAGGAAAAAGTAAGGGAAAGGTGTTGCCAAAATTTTGGTGCTTCACAGTCGTTTTCGAGGGAAGGACAACAAGCGGTCCACACAACCCGACACACAAACTGTACCGGACGGATGTTTCCAGCGAAAGTTTGCCAACCGAAGTGCTCAACACTTCTGTGGCCTTGCGAGGGTCATTGCCATCTCTTCGCAGACTTTCTACTGCTGGTTTTCATTCCAGAACTCCGAAAGGTTTTGAGAAAGAGTGCGTGGGCCCCTTGCTGTACTTCCAAACCATCTCATTGTTGCATGGCATTCTTCCTATGCAAACACGGGCACTCGCTTGGATGTTTTCTTTCACAGACATGGCGAGTGAATCGGGTTCGGGGAGGCAAAATTTCGATGCATTTTCACCCTGTCACCTTCTGGATCCTCGCAACTCTCTCCCGTGTGGATCAAGAGACGAAGCACGCGTTTCTCCCATGTGCATTAAGACATCTGGCAGGAGCCAGCTTCCCATCGTTCCCTCTTGCGACGTCTTTTCTGCCTCGTCCTTCTGCGTGTTTCCACGCAGTCACGTGGACGTTTGCTCGTCTGCCACCGATTCGTCGCGCCCGTAGTGCGTGGAACGGCTTCCCATGCTGCGACGACGTCGTGCTGTGGCGGCGCCTTTGCGCCTTCTCGCCTGTCTCAGGTCCTGGAGAAAAGGGAGGCAAGATCCCTCTCCAGGAGTTTCTTCTCGTCGAGGCAGAACGTCGGCGTGCTCGCGCGGCGAGCCGCGTGCGCACGGTCCGTTCGACGCGTGTTCGTTGCCATGGATGCATCTGTCGAGGAATTCCGTGCGAATCGGCACCGTGCCTGCCGCGCGCGCTCTTCGCGCCGCCACGTCGTCCGTCCGTCCGTCGCGCATCCGCCGGGGAAAAAGACCCCCTTTCGTCGGCGGCCTCTCCGGGTCCGCTCGTGTACGGTTTCCCCCTCGGTCACCAACCGGACGTTTCGTGGTTTCTGCTCCTTTCGAACCCGGTGGCAGGTCCGGTTCGTCCTTCCTTTTCGTCCGAGGGGTGGACGGGAACAGACCCGTAGTCAGGGTCGTCCCGTGGCCTGAGTCAGCGGTCACCAAGATGAGGGGACGAGTGGCAGAGGACCCTGCACATGTGGCACATGGGTGGTTGGAGTGGTGGGAAGCAAATTCATAGGCGCAGAAACCATCCCACGGCATCCGAATGTGCACCATGGATCCGGAACACAGCAAGAAGAAAGAGGAGAACGAGGAATTGGAACTCGCGCTGGGAATTCCCAACCTGGGAGAGACGGATAGAGGTGCAGCGAGGGGAAAGGAAGAGAAGAGACCCGAGACTCAGAGTCGTAGCTTGGTGAAAGAATTGCAAGATCACCTCAGCAAAACAAGGATCGAGCATACCTACCAAAGTTCTCTGAAAGACATCATGGCCGAAATCAAGGGAAAGGAAATCGATCAAGATTGCTCGGACGAAGAAACGGAAACTGCTCTGGAAATGACCACAAAATACAAGAGGTTAGCCAAATTTCTACACGTCAGAACGCAGGTCCAAGTTGCACTGCAGGACCAATTGGAAAAACTTAGAAACGAAAACAAGGAGTTGAAACAAGAAGTGGAGCACCTCCAAAAAGAGAACACCGCACTGCACAAGCAGCTTTCATCCCAAACTGAATCCAAAACCAGCCCCAAGCGTAGAAAGTGCTCTCAAGAAGACATGAACATGGATTTGCTCAAATTGCATGACAAGGATAGCAGTATGGAAGGACCATGAGCAGATGGCTGGCCATGAAGCCAAGATCATTCTGTCAGCCATTTCAATGTTTTCTTCGAAACTGCAGCAGATGTCGAAAAAGTGGACGGAAACCCACATGCAAAGCTGCTGTTATTCTTGGCATCAACCTTGTGCTCTTTGTTGCGAATCTTGTCGGTGCATGTGGCAAATTTACCACTGACGATGGTCTTCGCTTTTCAGCATGTGCATGGCTGACTACCAGACCAAAAGGCATGTGATTATCTGAGTGAACGAATCGAGAAATAAAGAAACAACATGACATGTACCACCACCAAGTACACCATCAACAATACCCGCAACACGGGCTCTCGGCGGAAAGTTACGCATGAGAGTATGCTGTATCGATCCACTGTGCCAACCCACTGCTGCAGGGAGGGCGGTAACCTCGAGACTTGATAGCCCCTCACACCTGTAAAGGGCTTGAAGTCACCGTCGTCAGCGTAGTTGGAGCTGGTGTTCGCCTCTGGATCGTACGGTCGTGAAGATCGCCGTTGGAATGGACCTGCAGAGTTTGCATCTCCGTCCCCAATGAATGGCTTAGCTGCCACCGTGGACTGCTCTCTTTCCTGATACATCTGCAGAGCTTGCTTCAATTGCTGCAGCTCTTGTTCAAGAATCTTGTTCTTGCCTTCAGCTGCACCAGCCTTGGCCTTAAAGTCTTCCACACGGGCAGATAGCTTGTCCTCAGCAAGAGCTTCTACAGATGCCAATTTCTGCTGTACATTCGTATAGTCATTCATCAGCTTGTCCAGTCTAGTGCGATAGTCCTCATTGACGGATGCCAGTTGGCGATCGAACTCAGATTTCGCCCCTTCCAATGCTTGAGACAGCTGCTCTGTACGTTCCAGTGCACTAGAGAGAGAGGCAGCTGAGGTCTGTGAGTCTGCTAGCGCTTTTGATCTCAGTGCAAAGGCTTCCTCGGCCTGGGACTGAACCTCTGCCAGTTCAGCATCCCGATCGGCGAGCTCTGAAGCAAGGCTATCCAATCGTTCAGTTGCATTGTGAAGCTCCCGCTCTCTTTCTTCAAGCAATTCAAGCAACTCGGCGTGTTGGGAAGCCAGGTCTTCTGTGTCTTTTGTGCTTGAGTTGGATAGATCTTGCAGCTGCAGTACTTGAACTTCGAGCTCAGCAGCCCTATCCTGGGCTTCCAGCAACTCGTTTGATTTGAGATTCAATTCCTGCATCAAACTCTCATACTCTTCCTTCTGCTCTTCAGTGGACCTCTTTTGCATATCAAGCTCCTGGAGGAGAGAGTGCCTTTCTGCTGAAAGTTCTTGTAACTGCGACTCTGTATCTTGGAGTTTCTCATGCAGGGCACCCTTTTCTGCTTTCAAACTTTCAACTTCTACCCTTGCATTCATGTCATTCTGTGATTCCCTTTGGATCTCACTGATCTGACCCTCTTTCTCCTGGACTACTTGTTCTAGCTCGTTGATCTTTGCCAGGGCGTGAGAGAGCTCTGACTCTAGCTCAGACAACCTCGACACTTCGGGCAAATGTGCTTCTAGCTCTGCATATTGACTCCTGAGTGTTTCTAACGCAACATAGCTGCTTCTGACCACTTCTTCCAACTCGGAAATTTGCGTCTCTTTGCTTGTTAGATCGTTTCTGGCAGATTCAAGGTTGTCCAGGGTTTCTTCCAAGTCTGATCTTGCGGAATTGCGGTTGGTTTCTAGGTGGGATATTTCTGTCTGAAGATTGATCACCTTCTCTTCAAGGCCCATTTTTTCCTTTTCAATGGACTTCCCCTTCTTGACAGCGGCCCTGAGTTTTTCCCTCAACACTTTGGCATCCGCTTCATGGTGCTCAAGGGACAAACGTGCATTCTCCAGCTCCTTTTCCAATGATCGGAGTTGCTCTTCATGTGCAGAAGGGTTAAACGATGCAGTTCTTTCTTCCAGCTCCGCCTGCAATTCCAAAAGCTGCTTATTTAAGGATACTGATTCTTTCGCATGTTTCTCTTCTAGAGCCTCCTGGGCTTCTGTGGCAGCTGCCAATTTAGCAATTTTTTCCTCAAGCTCCAGTTTTTCCTTTTTCTTCTCCTCCACCAGTGTTTCGTACGCCCTCTCCCAATTCTTGGCCTCCAGGCGTACCTCCTCAGATTGCTTTGACAATTCATCAATGAGCTTTTGATTTTCCTCCAACACAGCAGGGAACTTCTGCTGTAGCTTTTGGTGTTCCACCTGCAGCTTCTCTAATTCTTGCACAGCTGATTCTCGTGCACTGTCGGCTGAAGCAGCCCTTTCCTGTAAATCGGCTATTCCTTGCAACTGTTCCTCTGCATCATTCTTCTGCTTTTCCAAAGTCTTACCTTTCCTTACAGCAGCTTTTAATTGATCCTTATATTCTCTGGCTCTCTCAGATAGTTCTTTGCAAGTGTTCTCCAAATCCAGTATTACTGCATCTTGAGACGCACACTTCGTTTCTAGATCTTTGACTATGCCCTCTGCATTCTTCGTCGAATCTGTGATCTCTTCTAGTTTCACACGCATGCTTTCAGTCTGTTGTTCTTTCTCTTCGACAAGGGACTCCAACTCGGAACAGCGGCAATTTCTGGCAAACAACTCCTGCTTCAAGGAACAGACGTCCTCGTCCACTTTACGCTTATATTCCTCAGCATCAGAGAGCTGTTCTTGCAAAGACTGGTACATACTATGAATCTCTTCAGAGTTTATGTGAAGAGATTGGTTTCGTGCTCTCTCTTCCTGCAGGAAGCTCTTTGCTTCCTCCTCTCTGGCCTCTGCTTCAGCACGGAGTTCCTGGAGCTCTGAATTCTGCTTAAGTAGCAGTTCTGTTTCTTCCCTTGCTATACTGAGTGCTTGATTTTGTTCGTGAAGCTCTCCCTCTATTTCAGTAACGCGAGACTGCAAAAATTCAAGACTGTTGAGAGCGTCTTGGAGTGACTCGCTTTGAGAACCTTTTAGGGCAAGATTCTCTTGTTCGACACTTTCCAAGCGCTCTAACATTTGAGACAGGTTGGCACTTTTTTCTTGCACTTCCTTGTGCTTTTCACGCAGTTGTTCTAGCTCCAGTGCTGCGCTGCCTAGTTTTGTTTCCATCTCTTCCCTCTCCTTCTGAGTTTTCTGGCCTTTCTTGACTGCATCCTCGAGTTCCCTTTTCAACTCTTCATTCTCCTCTGACAAAAATTGCACTTTTTTCTTCATGTCCTCTAGTGTTCTTTCCTGATCAAGAACAAGCCGCTGCAACTCCCCTGCGCTATTCTGGGAATCAGCAAACTCTATTGCGTTTTTTTTGAAATTTTCCTCCTGGCGCAAAATCTCCTTGTTCTTGTCATCGAGCTCTTCCAGAAGGCGATTCCTTTCTGCATCTGATTCTAGTCTAAGCCTTTCGAGTTCACGTTTTGATAATTCAAGGTTTGCCTCATGATTTGCCTGCATTGTTTCTTGCTCACTTGTCAGCTGGGAGATTTGATCCTGGAGTGCCCTGATTTCGTCGTCCTTGGCAAGTAATTCACTGTCCATATTCTTGTTGAGCATTTCTTGTAGCTGCCTCTCTTTTGAATCCAGGTCATGCGTCAGATCTTCCACGTTTTGCATTGATTCTTCCAGGCTGCTCTTTGTCTTTGAGAGCTCGTGGGTGATCTGACCCACTGCTTCTTCCAAATTACTGCTGGCCGCTCTTTGCACTCCAAGCTCCTTGGTCAATCTCTCCACTTCAAAAGCCAGATCTTGCTTTCCATCTGCTTCTTCCTGGGCATTGTGCAGATCTTTTTTCAGCTGCTCCAACTCCGAAGTATACTTGGACACTTCCTCCTGCAGTGTCGCTTCGAGTATCTTCTTTTTCTCCTCAACATGTTTTCCTTTCTTTACCGCGATGCGCAGTTTCTCATGGAGCTCTGCAACTTCATTCTGCGATTGGCTTAGGTTGCTTCGTAGCTTTTCAATTTCTTCGGTCCATTGCGCTTCTGTGGAAGACCTGGAGCCATCCTCACTTCGATCTGATGGCATTTCCGAATTTTTGGCTGCCAGGTTTCTGTATTCCTCAGCTTCCTGTTTGGATCGTTCGAGTTCCATTTTCAGTTGACTCATTTCTTCACTAGTTTTATCCATGGAGCGTCGGAGCCCATCCATTTCTTCCTTTTGTTTCTCGAGCAATGTGCTGGATCGATGGTTCTTCTCTTCGAGATCCAAGACTTGTCCTTCCAGCTGTCGGATGACATTTTCCTTGGCTTCTAAACCACGCACAAACTTCTCGACTGGTGATTCGTGCGTTTCGTTCATCATTCCAAACACTTGTTGTTCCATTTGCTTCCTTTCTTCGTAGGACGCGACGCTGTCTTTGACTTTCTGCGAGAGCACTTCTTCGAGGTTGGAGACCCTCCCTTTGAGGTGGGCGAAGTTCTCCTTGAGTGCATCCCTCTCCTGCATCACGCGTCGCAGCTGCACGTTTAGATCCTCTTCTTCTCCTCCTCCTTCTTCCACCACCCGTTCCATTCCTGTCTGCTCTACTCCTTGCTTCGCTTCTTCGTTTCCAAAAGCGCCATCTGGATCCCTTTCGTCCCGTTCCTGAGCCTCCTGGGCACGTTTTCGGGCCGCTTTTTTCCTCTGAAACTCCTCCAGGCGCTGCAGTCCCGATCTTCGCGCCTGTTCTCGCGGATCCATGCGTCCAAATCCAACTCGAGACGTCGCAGCACGTCGTTCGTCTCACGTCGAAATGGACGTGGCGATGCCGCGCCACGTTCGAATCCAAAAGGAAGGGCAAAGGAAAGGATCTCCTTTCATTCGAAACGGTTGAAAGGAACGAAAGGTGCGTCGAAAGGGAAGAGGGTCGGGTTCGAACCCGATGCCCTCGAAGATGGATCCCGAGAGGGAGAGAGGGAGGGAGGACCCGCCTGTGCGGTCGAGGTACAATAGACGATTGAGGTACGGGGAAATCCCGGGGACGGCGGGAAATAGAGGACGTAAAGCGCAGAGGATCTTGGCGTTCCCTTTCGATCGGGGTCGCGTTTCCAATCGAAAGGGAGATTCGTTCAGGTCAAATGGGAGTTGAAAAGGAAGACAGACCCGAGAGGAGGTGCAGACGTGAAGGACCGACGGACATGGCGGATGGCGCACCGTCGGAGGACGGATTCCGCGCGCCAGGAGAATGGGAAAGGCACGAGAAGTGCTGGATGATATGGCCGGTGTGTAGGAGAAGTCTCAAAAGAGACCTGGGAAGGCAGAAACGGGAAAGAGTGGAAAGCTGACCGAGGAAACATACAGGAACGCAAGGACAACTGGAGGTGCAACGCAAAGCCTGCACAGCTCGCCTTTGCAGAAGTGGCGCGTGCCATCTCCAGGTTCGAACCGGTCACGGTGCTCGCGAGCGAACAGCAGTGGATGGAAGCGAGAAGAATGCTGCCGGAAGAGGTGAGGGTGGTGGAGATGTCCTACGACGACGCTTGGGTCCGAGACACAGGCCCTTCCTTCGTGGTTCACGACGTCGCAAAGGAAGTCAGAGGCGTGCATTGGCGCTTCAACGCATGGGGAGGCAAGGAAGAAGGATGCTACGCATCCTGGGATAGAGATTTGCTCGTTGGAAGGAAGATACTGGAGCTAGAAAGGATGAAACGTTATCCACAAGACATGGTGCTGGAGAATGGAAGCATACACACGGACGGACAAGGCACCCTGCTCACCACGGAAGAATGCTTGTTGAATCCTAATCGGAATCCTACGCTGTCTAGGGCACAGATTGAACGCAAGCTGTGCCAGTGCTTGGGTCTTTCCAAAGTAATCTGGCTCCCATACGGCCTTTTTGGGGACATGGACACCAATGGACACGTGGACAACTTGGCTTGTTTCGTCCGGCCAGGCACGGTCTTACTTGCATGGACAGACGACATCCACCACCCTCAGCACAGCCGATCCAAAGCAGCGCTCCAGGTCCTGGAGAACAGCACAGATGCGCGGGGCCGCCCGTTTGAAGTCATCAAGCTGCCGATTCCCAAGGCCATGCACATCACCGAGGAGGAAGCTGGTGGTCTGGTCGCGGAGGATGCAGTGCCTCGCACGGCTGGAGATGTCTTGGCCTGCTCCTACGTGAATTTTTACAATGCTAATGGCGGACTGGTAGTTCCGTGCTTTGGCGATGCGGAATGCGACATGGCTGCAGCGTCCATCCTTGGCCGTGTGTTTCAAAAAGAAGTGGTATGTGTGCCTGCACGTGAGATCCTGCTTGGCGGGGGTGGCATCCACTGCATCACTTTGTCCCAACCCGCAAGATGAGTCCACGCTACGCTTTTGTACGCTTCGCAGCTGGTTCTTGCATTGATTTATTCTTTCACGAAGCAACCGTCGACCGCGGACTTCCTGTTGGCGGTCGAGCTGCTTTCCTGCTCTGGCAACTCCTGCTTCAGCTTGGTGCGTTTTCTCCCTCCGTCACGACGTCTGTTCGCTTGCTTGTCCTAAGTATCGCACGAGGGACGCCACTTGTACGACTGCCGTGTGTCCCACTGCGAGGAGAATGGCGATGGCGAGTGCGTTGAAGAGGAAACGTTCCCAAGGATCAAGCATGTACAGTGCCGTGGCGAGATAGAGCTGAAACAGGCGCATTTCGAACCACTGCTTTGCGCGTGAAAAGACCCCTCTGGGCCGTGCTGCAGCTGATGGCATCGGGTAGGGACGGAAGCCGCGTTTTTGCGCCTTCGCTGAGCCTTTGATGTCGCCATTTTCAGGCGCCAACGCCATCGTCGGCGGCCGTCCTTCGAATTCGAACGATCGAGGTTAACTCGTGACGAAACTCGTCTTTGTCGGGATGGACCGAGGGCATCGAACCGGCAAGGCGAAGGTTTGATTGGGAACGTGTAGGCCATCCAAAGGGAAATTTATTGGTTTGGAAAGGAAGGTTGGACCCCAAGACGTCACGGGTCGGAATCACCAGCAGGTAGGGTCACTGCGCCATTGGAAGATGAAGAGGTGGAATCAGGCAGGTCCTGGAAGACGTCCGCGTCTTCCATTGGGGGAGGACGCTCGTGCATCGAACTGTCCTGCCACTGGAACAGCCAACGCACGGTCAATCGACGGATGGAGGCCAACATGCCAATGAAGGCACGAGAGCCATCGATCTTGTACTCCTCCAAGGGTTGCATTTGACCATATGCACGAATGTTCGCGCTGTTTCTCAAAATTGACATCTCAGCAAGATGACCACGCCAGTGGAGGTCGATCGAGCGGACGGCCAGCAAAGTCTCTACCTGGGCAACCCCCTCTCCATCCATACCTTGAAGCTGCATCGTGGACACCTTCTTCTCGTACGCAGCTATAAGATACTCCCCAAAGAAGGTTGCTAGTGACATCACTTCTCTGTACCAGGGATCCGACGGCTTAAAACGTGGGCCATTCAGCATGCCATCCCCGCCAAAATCCACTGCCGAGCTGGACATCGCTGAAAAGTCAGATCTCTTCCTTGCCCGATTGCAGGCTGCCATGTGGTGATGCAAACCTTGCGGGTACTCTGGCGGCGGTGGAAATTCACACCCTTCCTTCAAAATCTTGACTAGCATTCCTGGTGTCAGCCACGGATAAAAAGCTATCGGTTCGCAAAGACCTTGGAACTCGTCCAGCATCCCCTCAAAATTCCACGATTCAGGACTTTTCTGAGACGTAGCGTGCTTCAAGACAATGGTGTCAGCAACTGCTTGCATGAATTGATGAAGAAGAAGCCGTCTCTTCCACGGCACTGCGTCCAGTATATGCTTCCTGAGAGAGTATATGTGATTGCGATGTACTTCTAGGATCTCATCAAACTGAACCACCTGCTTACGAATACCAGCATAATACTCCTCCACCCTCCTTTGCAGCTGCAACAGTTGCCTGTCCACCATCCGCGCTTCAATTGGCTGATCGTCTGGAATTCCCATCCTATCCAGTACTGTTGCAATCATCTCCCCGCCATGCACCCGCAGAAGTTCATCCTGCAAGGATAAGACAAACACAGTGCTCCCAGGGTCCCCTTGTCGCCCTGCACGCCCTCGAAGTTGATTGTCGATACGTCTGGATTCGTGCAAATTAGTGCCGATAACATGAAGACCGCCCAACCTGACTATCTGCTCTGCTTCTTGACTGCATTCAAGTTGGCAAAGACGAAAAACTTCCTGTGCGGCAGCACCTGCAGATATTTCAAATAGAGACGTGTTCCTTCCATTTCGTTTGAGCGCGTCTTCCACAGACACGTTTCGAAGACACGCTTCTTCTGCAAGGGATGCCGAGCTCTCAATGAGAAGCTCAGCAATGTCTATAGTAACCTGTCCCTGGAGCTCAACATTTGCAGCAGCGGCCGCTCGGGCCAGCTTCCCCTGAGTCGCAGGGGTAAGGTCTGGTAGCTTGATCCCCTGGCTGAAAGAGCAGGCTTCTTCTGCCGCTGCTGCACCACAAAGAGAGGGAAGTAACACCTTTCGGAGAATGTCCCGCACAAGAAATCCAGCATTGCCTCCAAGAATGATGTCTGTTCCCCTCCCTGCCATGTTCGTCGAAATGGTGACAGCCCCAATGCGTCCAGCCTGGGCAATTATTGAGGCCTCTTGTGCAGCATACTGCGGCCTAGCATTCAAAAGAGAATGCGGTATGCCATAGCGGTGTAGCAGTCCTGATATTATTTCAGAATGTTCGACAGAAGTGGTGCCCACAAGCACTGGACGCCCTTGCCTGTGTTTCTCCACCACTTCAATCAACACTGCCCTCCACTTGGCCTGGTCTGTCCTGAACAATACCAGTGGATGGTCCACCCGGATACTTGGCTTGTTTGTTGGCACCTCGATAACCTTAACTTTATAGTTCTTTTGAAATTCTTTCTCTTCCGTCACTGCTGTGCCTGTCATACCTGCTAACTTTGGATACATCCTAAAAAACATCTGGTACGTGATGCTGGCTGCTGTCTCTTGTTGTGCCTGCACATCAACACCTTCCTTTGCTTCTACAGCTTGATGGATGTTGTCAGTCCACCGCCGTTTGGGCATTACCCTTCCAGTACTTTCATCCACAATTTGCACTTCTCCATCTCGCACAATGTAATGCACATCCCGAAGGTAGAGCTCCTTTGCTTTGATTGCGTTGAGCACGTACTTGGCCCATGGATCTTCCTCATCCCACAGATCAGCAACTTCCAGGATTTGTTCTGCTGCCATCATGCCCAGATCTGTAAGGTCTGCAGTACGTGCCTTACGATCAAGAGTGTAGTGCCTACCTTCTTCCAAGAGGGTTGCCACCCTGTGTGCAGCTGGATACCTGGAAACGTCCTCTTCCGATCCAATGGAGATGAGCAGAGGGTTCCTGCCTTCATCAATCAGCACACTATCTACTTCATCAACAATCGCATAGAAAAACGGGCGATCGAAGACCAGCTCGTCGGGAGATTCAGCCATGTTCTCTCTCAGGTAATCAAAACCCAACTCTTGATTGGTCACATATGTGACGTCGGCTGCATATGCTTGCTTTCTCTCCTCAATGCTGCTTGTACTCTGCACGATCCCTACTTGCATTCCTAAGAAATTGTGCACCCTTCCTACCCACTCTGCGTCCCTCTTGGCCAAATAATCATTGACAGTGACCACATGCACTCCTTGTCCAGAGAGTGCGTTGAGGTACGCAGGCAGTGTGGCCACTAGCGTTTTTCCTTCTCCTGTTTTCATTTCTGCTACACAACCGTCGTGCAGCACCATCCCACCCAAGATCTGCACGTCGTAATGGCGCAATCCCAAGGCTCGCTTCGACGCTTCTCGGACCACTGCGAAGGCCTCTGGCATCAGCTCTTCCAGGGTCTCTCCACGTCTCCAGCGTTCGCGAAACTCCTCCGTCTTTCCACGAAGCTCTTCGTCCTCCATCTTCTCCATCTTTCTTTCTAGTGCATTGACTTTCTTCACCGCCATTCTCAACCTTGCGATCTTCGTGGCCGTCTGGAGTCGCAGGTTCTTCCTGCTTTCCTGTCGCACATCCACCTTCGACGAAGCTCTTGGCTCGGACATCGCGCGTCCCAGCCTACCACGCATCCTCCTCGACGCGCTGTTTCCTCGCCATGCCTCGTGCATGACGCACGTGCGACGTGGCGCACACGCGACGCGACGCATGCTTCGTCCCACTCGTCGTTGTGACGAAATTCAAGTGTCGGCAACAGCTGCCATGGCACAAGCTTGCACCACCAAAACAAAACAGCACACCACGTAGTCAATGGTGGACGACGAATCGGACAAGCAAACAACAACTGTGCTCTTTGCTGGGATGGAATGGGGCAAAGGCACGTGCTGCACAAGCTTGCACATCGCGTTCGTTTGCCAAGACAACCGCGGGTGACTTTCCATGTGGATCAACGCCTTGTAACATGCAATGGATAAAACATTTGTTCGTGGAGTAGGCAAGGCCACGTTTGGCAAATGCACACCGTTGCCATCCGTCCACTTGTACGAAGTGCAAGAATTCGGGCACGTATGCTATCAATGCAGCTCGCAGACTCGGAATGTTCTTAGTCCTTCCATGATTTGGGCGGAAAAGTGCATGCAAATATTTGCAATCGGTACATGTGGGGAAAACGCAATCCATCGGATCATCGGCTACCCAAATTTTCAAAGCAAAGATGCGTTCTTTCATTGTGCGATCTCATCTTACGGTGCAATGGTCCTTGGCGTATGCCAACTCGATTTCAACCGGTATGTATAGGCCGCTGTATTGCCAAGCAAATCACATTCATTGCGAAGCTCAAGCGCCATGTACATGGTTCTCACGTAATAGGCATGCCGACAATGAGAAAAAGCATGTCGAAACTACGGCCAAACGCACGTCCAATACCTCCCCCGCACATGGGTTCGACTCGTGCCTTCTTCATGGGTCGTTTCGTTCGAAAGACATGATGAACTCGAGCAAAGAAGAAACTTCCTACTTGAAACCGTTTCTCGAAGGATTTCCTCTCGAAGGCAACCTTCGGGGTAGTGCATGCCGCAGATCGGACAATTACCATTCACACCTGTTCACCGTCGGTTTTCCAACCGTCTTGTTGGTCCATTTCGGGGGCTTGAAACAGCGGTGTCCTTCCACAGGCTATTCTGCCGACCCTAGGAACATTGCACACTTCCAAAAACCTCTCGACAAATGCCACATACTTGGCAGGTTTGATCCTGGTCCTTCCTCGACGCACCCTTGCATTGAGCGACAAACCTTCCCTACACGATGCATAGCTGTATGGACGCCCCATGGACGAAACCCGTGAAGGAAGCCCTGGGCCGTGTCGGAGTCCATCCGTTCGTGACGTGGCAGGGTCAACGTTCTCGACCCGAAGATTGGAGACCCTGCATTTGGATAAGAGTAAAACGGGGCGTTCTCCACCGCACAACAACACAAACACAACTGTTGCACAAGTTGTAAGACTAGATCCCAGGGGGCGTACTGGGAATTGCAGGGTCGAGAATGAAACCTGCAAATCTAACACGGACCGAGGAGGACGGGACAAAAGCTTCTCTGCCTGTGCGATCTTCGTGTGAGAATACGTCTCAATCGGAACAGTCTCCCCGGGGTCTTATCGGAGGAACAACTGAGACTCGACGACACAATCTTGTGTGGTCGACACCAACGAAGGGTGCGCCAGGCCAACCCGTGTGAACGAGGTATGGGTAACTCCGGGAGCTCAGATGGAGGTAGTGGCGGAGCGTGGGACGTCCAAGGATTGGCAAGTGACCTGTCTACTGCGAAGCAAATGGTGAAAGACGGGAAAGATATTCAGCAAACATTGTCTGGGAAATCTACAGAGAATAGCTCGACTCACCATGATCTAACAACTTCCAATGATGGAAAAATTGCAAATGGGATGCCGGTGCAACAGGTTACATCCTCCGTGCCGTTACCTGAGCCTGTACTCCCTGTGATCCTGCCAGGAGAAAGATCTCGTCTAGCAAGAACACGGTCTACCCTCCCTGTCCAGCCTAAACCAACAGCTATTGTGAAAGCTGCTGCGGCTGGGGATGAGGCACTATTAACAAGCCTCTTGGACATGAAAATGAACATTCATCAGCAAGACAAATTTGGCTTTACAGCTTTACATGCTGCCTGTGCTTTTGGTCACCGTGCCATTGCCAAGACTCTCATTTCAAATGGTGCACTGATAGATCTGCAAGCAGTAGATGGTAGCACACCGCTTTACTGTGCTCTATCTGCTCCCACCATCTTCATGGAAGTTGTGAATGCACTTCTTGCTGCAAATGCGGACGTAAACATCGCCACTGCAGAGGGTGAGACTCCGCTTTTTCTTGCTGTCAAAAATAACTGCTTGGACTTGGTGAACAAATTAATTGGGAAGGGTGCTACAGTTGATCTAGACCATGCAATTACTCTTAGTACACCATTGCATGTTGCTACAACCTTTGCAAATTTGGAAGTTATAAAACTCTTACATGAGAAAGGGGCACAAGTGAACAAACAAGATGTCCATGGGAAGACTCCGCTCATTTTGGCAGTTGAAAACAAGAAAGGCGAGGAAACTGTAAAATTCCTCATGTCTGTTGGAGCAGATATCAAGTATGCTGATATGAGTGGAAAGACCGCTGTGCACCATGCTGTCTTGCAAGGAAGTTTGCCAATAGTAGGGATTCTACTGGAGGATCAGGATGCTGCAAATGTGCAAGATGTTCATGGGCGAACTCCCCTGCATTACGCAGCGAATTATCCAATAGATCCTGAAATATTTCATCTACTTATAAAGAAGAAGTCCTTGATAAATGCTGTCGATGACAAGGGGAGAACTCCGTTGCACCTGGCAGCCAAGTACAATAACATGAGGGAGGTAAGGGTACTGCTTGCTTCAGGCGCAGATGCAAACAGGGAGGACATGCAAGGAAACACCCCTTGTGGTTTGGCTGGGGGCAAGAAGTCCCCTATCTACCAGCTGTTAGAAGTTCAGGGAGGGTCAATATCTGACGAAGAACGGATGAGGGCATACAAGCGTGATGTCACAATCAAGCGTTTGAAAA
>LFIK01002235.1_pt1 | contig 15615 bp, 9 predicted proteins | sample 643401 | NCBI WGS metagenome assembly LFIK01 (sample SAMN03777447, study PRJNA286221) | soda lake metagenome | biome: soda lake; feature: Kulunda steppe; material: water; isolation source: sample T5-Br brine of Lake Tanatar-5 | place: Russia: Kulunda steppe | collected 2010-07
GGGGTCTCGGATGGACTTTCCCTTGCCGGAAACGCTGGACACCGCCGACGGGCGGCCGCGCCGCCTGGGCGTGGAACTGGAATTTGCCGGCCTGCCACTGGCCCAGATCAGCAACATGGTGCACGAGCTTTACGGTGGCACCCTGGAGCGGGAGAGTGCCTTCATTCACCATATCCGTGACACTGAATGGGGCGATTTTCAGGTGGAGATCGATACCGCCCTGCTCAAGGACCGCTCCTATCTGCGCTACCTGTCGGCGATTGGCATCGAGCTGGATGCCTCGGAGACACGTGACCGGGTGGAGGACACCCTGGCGCGGCTTGCCGGTACCGTGGTGCCCCATGAAATCGTCACGCCACCGATCCCGTTCCGTGACATCCACCGCCTTGAGGCCCTGCGTGAGCGCCTGCAGCAGGCTCATGCCCGTGGCACGCGAGCCTCGGTGCTCTATGCCTTCGGCCTGCACCTGAACCCGGAAATGGCAACACTCAATGGCGAAACGATCCTGCGTCATCTGAAGGCTTTTCTGTTGCTCTGGGACTGGCTGGTGACCCGCGGCGAGATCGACTGGAGCCGGCGCATGACGCCGTACATCAACGAGTTCCCGGCGGCATACTGCAAGCTGGTGCTGGATGACGCCTACGAGCCCGACACGGAGACCCTGCTGCGCGACTATCTGCGCTATAACGCGACCCGCAACCGGGCCCTCGATCTTCTGCCTGCCTTTTTCGAGTTACTTGGTGACAAGGCTTTGGAGGGTGTGCCCGATGCATCGCTGGTCAAGGCCAGACCGGCCTTCCACTACCGTCTGCCGAACTGTCGCATTGATGAGCCCGACTGGACATTGGCGGACGAATTCAAGGGCTGGGTCGCCATCGAATGGCTGGCCAGTCGAGATGCTCTGATGCAGACCATGATCCACGCCTGGCGCACGCGCACCGATGTTGCCGTCACCTCGGTGGATCAGGTCTGGGCCGATCGCTGCCGGCACTGGCTGAATGGCTTCTAGACGACAACAGCGACCACCCGTCGGCGTGACCGGGCCTGATCGCGGCGGCCAGGCAGCCTGGTTGTTCACCGCCTGGGCCGTACGCCTGGCCGGCGGCCGACCGATTCGCATCCGGCCACAGGATCGGCATCGGCATCGGCTGCCTCCGCTGTCCGCGCTGATTGTCGGCGGTGGCGCCGACGTGGATCCCGCCCTTTATGGCGAGGCCAAGGCCTCTCCGCCGATGCGGGAACTGCGACGCCGCAGTGGCAGCCTCACCGTGTTCCTGCTCAGCCTCCTGCTGTTTCCACTGATCTGGATAGCGCGGCGTCTGTCGGGACTGCGTGGCCGGCATGGCGGTGACGGTGATCGGGATGCGCTTGAAACGGAGTTGCTGCAACAGGCGCTGACCGAGGGCAAACCGGTACTCGGAATCTGTCGTGGGGCGCAACTGCTGAATGTGGTCAACGGCGGCACGCTGTACCAGGAATTGTCCGATTTCTACGAGGAAGCCGCGAACCTGGACACCATCTGGCCGCTGAAGAGCGTGGATCTGGTCAGCCACAGCCGGCTGGCCATGACCCTCGGGCGCACCCGCTGTCCGGTCAATTCCATGCACCGCCAGGCGATCCGGGACCCGGGCCGCGATCTGACCGTGGTCGCCCGCGACCGGCATAACGTGACCCAGGCCATCGAACTGGACGGCAACGCCTGGGTCATCGGCGTGCAGTGGCATCCGGAGTACCTGCCGCAGCGCCGGGAACAGCGGCGCCTGTTTCGCGCCCTGGTGACAGCGGCAAGACAGTGGGATGCCGGCGTTACGACATGTGCCGTCCAGCAATGAAAAACGGGTTAAGCAGGGATTCCTTGTTGTAGCGCAGCGGCTGCCGCGTATCGCTGCTCAGCACCACCTGACCACCGGCGGCCTCGACGATGGCCTGGCCAGCCGCCGTGTCCCATTCCATGGTCGGCCCGAACCGCGGGTATAACGTCGCCCGTCCTTCCGCCACCGCACAGAACTTCAGCGAACTGCCCACCGGAACCGAATCCTCCACCTGGATGGTCTCCAGAAATTCAGCCAGCTCACCGGAGGGGTGCGAGCGGCTCTTGACCACCGCATGCCCCTGGCCGGACGCCGGCGCACGGACCTGAAGGGGCTGGCGACTGCCGCCCCCTCGCTGCATCCAGGCACCGTGACCGACCACACCGACATAGCTTGTCTCCAGCGCCGGCGCGACGATCACGCCCCACACCGGACGCCCGCCCTCGATCAACGCAATATTGACCGTGAACTCGCCGTTGCGCTTGATGAACTCCTTGGTCCCATCCAGCGGATCCACCAGCCAGAAACGGTCCCAGTGCCGGCGCTCGTCGTAGGGAATGTCCCGGCCCTCCTCCGACAGCAGCGGGATCTCCGGCGTCAGGCGTCCAAGCCCGGTCTCGATCACCCGATGCGAGGCCCGGTCCGCCGCGGTCAGCGGCGAATCATCCGCCTTAGCCTCAACATCGAAGTCCGGACCGTTATAGACGGAAAGGATGGCATCACCGGCCTCGCGGGCGAGGTCGATGACTTTTTCGAAGGGAATCATCGGGTGCAGACCTCGATCAGGTAGAGATTATCGGGTCGTTTTACGTTTTAGGTTTTAGGTTTTAGGTTTAACGAAAGCAAAAACCACCGTCGCGTAAAACATTAAACATTAAACGTAAAACGCGACAACGACTGAGGCTCCGCCTCAGTCGTTGTCGATATACCCCTGCTTTTCCAACTGCAGCAGGATCTGCTGAGCCAGTTCGTCGGCGCTGAACTTCGAGGTATCCACCACCACCTCGGCATTCTCCGGCGCCTCGTAAGGATCATCGATGCCGGTGAACTGCTTGATCAGCCCGGCGCGGGCCTTGGCATACAGACCCTTGCGGTCGCGCTCCTCGCAGACCTCCAGCGGCGTCGCCACATGCACCTCGATGAAGCCGCCGTACTGCGAAACCATTTCACGGACCGTGCGCCGGGTGGCGCTGTACGGCGCGATCGGCGCGCAGATGGCGATGCCCCGGTTCTTGGTGATCTCGCTGGCCACATAGCCGATACGCTGGATATTCAGCTCGCGGTGCTCCTTGGAGAAGCCCAGCTCGCTGGACAGATGCTTGCGCACCAGATCGCCGTCCAGCAACGTCACCGGCCGCGTACCCACTTCCATCAACTTGGCCATCAGCACGTTGGCGATGGTTGATTTGCCGGACCCGGAGAGACCCGTAAAAAAGACCGTGAAACCCTGCTGCCGCTTGGGCGGGAATGCCTGGCGCAGGTGCGCGATGACCTGCGGATAGGAGAACCAGTCCGGCAGGTCCAGGCCTTCCTTCAGCCGCCGGCGCAACTCGGTGCCGGAGATATTCAACACGCGGGAGCCCTCGGGCACCTCGGAACGCGGCACGTACTGGGCCCGGTCCTCGACGTAGACCATCTCCTCGAAGGGCTGCATGGCGATGCCAAGTTCCTGCTCGAAGCTGCGTACCAGGTCCTGGGCGTCGTAGGGCCCGTAGAAGTCCTCGCCCTGGCTGTTCTTGCCCGGACCGGCGTGGTCACGGCCAACGATGAAACGGCTGCAGCCGTGATTCTTTCGGATGATGGCGTGCCACACGGCTTCCCGTGGCCCGCCCATGCGCATGGCCAGCGGCAGCAGCGACAACGTCGTGGTCTGTTCCGGGAAGTGCTTGACCACCTCCTGGTAACAACGCACGCGGATGAAGTAGTCCACATCACCCGGCTTGGTCATCCCCACCACCGGATGGATCAGCAGATTGGCGGCACCGGTCTGCGAGGCACGCTTGGCCAACTCCACATGGGCCCGGTGCATCGGGTTGCGGGTCTGGAAGGCCACCACATTGTTCCAGCCCAGCTTGCCGAACCACTCGCGCAGTTCCCGCGGCGTGTGGCGCAGGTGCTTGAAGGTGTGGTGCGGCGGCAGTTCCAGGCCTTCCAGGGGACCGCCCAGATAAACCGGGTTGCACTGATTGAACAGGCGGAATACTTCCGGATGCGCATCATCGGCCGCGCCGTAGACCTGCTCGGCCTCACGCTTGAAATCCGGCCGGTAGATGTCATCCACGGTCATCACCGCCAGGACCATCCCTTCCGGATGCCTCAGGGCAATCCGGCTGCCCGGCTCGAGGCCTTCAGCGAAGGCCTCGGTCACATCCAGATTGATCGGGATCGGCCACAACGTGCCATCGGCCAGACGCATATCGGCACAGACGCTGTTGTAGTCCTTTTCCGTGAGGAAGCCGTATAGCGGCGAGAAGCCACCATTCAACAGCAGCTCGATATCGCAGACCTGACGCTCGGTCAGATCCCAGGACTGCAGGTCCACGGCCTCGGCCTTGAGCTGCTCAACGCGCTCCGGCGCCACCAGCAGTTCCTTGAGTTCACCGCCATGCGGTGCCACCAGATCGGATGTCGACTCACTCATGTTTCACCTCGAAGTGCCAATGTCATTCGTCAGAACGACCAGACCAGCGGGATGACAAGCACCGCGACCAGTCCGGTTACAAGATTCAGCGGCAGGCCGAGCCGCAGATAATCGCTGAAGCGATAGCCACCGGGCCCCATGACCATCAGGTTCGTCTGGTAGCCGATCGGCGTCGCGAAACTGGCCGACGCGGCAAGCATGACGGCAATCGCGAAGGGCAGGAAGTCCACCCCCAGATCCCCCGCCACCGCATAGGCGATCGGGAACATCAACACCGCCGCCGCATTGTTCGTGATGACGGCAGTGAACACCGCAGTCAGCAGATAGATCACGCCCAGATTGACCCAGGCATTGTCCCCGGTGAGCCCGATCACCGTCTGCGCCGTGGTCAGGGCAACGCCGGTCTTGTCCATCGCCAGGCCAATGCCGAACGCCGCGGCGATGACCAGCAACACCGACCAGTCGATACTGCGCCGCGCAGCCTCGACGCCGACACAACGACTGGCGAGCATGCCTGCCGCCGCCAGCAGGGCTCCCTCCATCATGCTCAGCCAGCCTAAAGTCACCACCACTACCATCAGCAGCAGCAAGGCCAGTGCAATCGGGGCCTTCTCATGCCGCGGCGTCACCGAGTCTTCCAGCTTGCTGACCAGGAAGAAGTCCCGATTATTGCGCTGCTGCTCCAGAAACACCGGCCGCGCCTCCATCAGCAGGGTGTCGCCGGGGCGCAGCACGATATCACCAACTTTCTGCCGCAAGCGCTCCCCGTCCCGGGCGACTGCGATCACGACGGCGTCGTAGAGGGAGCGAAAGCGTCCGTCGCGGATGCTCTTGCCAACCACGGGGCAGCTTCCGGAAACGACCGCCTCCACCAGAGTCCGCTGAGAGCGGTGTCCCTCGAGCTTGAACACCTGGTCCGTAGCCGGGCTCAGACCGCGTATCTTCTGTAATTCCGCCACCGAATCGACGACACCAACGAATAGCAGCCGGTCACCGGACTGCAGTTCCTCCTGCGGCGTGACCGCCGGCAGGATTGTGCCATCCCGGTCAATCTCGGCCAGGAACATACCCGACAGATGGCGCAGCCCGGCTGCCTCGACAGTCCGTCCCACGAGTGGACCGTCCCGGTCCACCAGCATTTCCACCGAGTATTCACGGGGATCCCCGAGCTGGCTCAGGACCGGACGTCGGTCGGGCAACAGCCAGCGCGTGGTCAGCAGGATGAAGGCGAGCCCCACCAGCGCCACCGGCAGACCGACCCAGGCCAGGTCGAACATGCTCAGGCCACCGTGATCGGTGCTATCGATGATCAGGCCGTTTACCACCAGATTGGTACTGGTGCCGATCAGCGTGCAGGTGCCGCCCAGGATCGCCGCGTAACTGAGTGGGATCATCAACTTGGAGCTGGCCAGATCAAACTTCTTGGCCCAGGCACTGACCGCCGGAATCAGCATGGCGACAACCGGCGTGTTGTTCAGGAAGGCGCTCAGAAAGGCGACCGGGCTCATCAGGCGGACCTGAGCATGAGCCAGCGAGCGCGGCCGGCCGAGTACCCGCTGAACGATCCAGTGAATGCCGCCGGTCTCCTGTAACCCGGCCACCACCACGTAGAGCACGGCTACGGTAATCAGGCCCTGGTTACCCAGTCCACGAAAGGCTTCCGCCGGTGTCAGCACGCCGGCGACCAGCAGGACCGTGAGTCCGCCAAGAAAAACCATATCGGCCGCCAGTCGCGTCAGGCTGAGAATCCCCAGCACCGAAACGACAACTGCAACTGTTAACCAGGCTTCAAACCCCACCGCGAGCGTTTGCCTCCGTGCCGTGCCGACGGCTGATCCCGATATCGGGAAGACCTGGTCGCAAACGCCCTGCTGCGGCGTCGGACCGATTGGCAAGTGGCGAGCCGCACTTCCCCTGATGCTGCGGCACTCTAAAGCCAAGCCGGGTCCATGCCAACGTAGCAGACGCTATATGCTTAGCACCGCAGCCGCTTTCCGACACCGCGCCAATCCTTAACCCACGCTGCGCTCCCGCAGGTAGGCGGCAAACGCCGCGCCCAGCTCGGGGTGGCGCAGACCATATTCCAGCGTCGCCTTCAGATAGCCCAGCTTGCTACCGCAGTCGTAGCGGTGGCCTTCGAATTCATGAGCCAGAATCTGCTCATGCTCCAGCAACGCGGCGATGGCGTCGGTGAGCTGGATCTCGCCGCGCTTGTCCGGCGCCGTTGCGTCCAGCAGATCGAATATGGCCGGTGTCAGTATGTAGCGCCCCACCACCGCCAGATCCGACGGCGCCTGATCCGGGGTCGGCTTTTCGACAATGCCGCTGAGCTTTGTCAGGCGCGGCCCGAACTCGCTGCCGCTGACCACCCCGTACTTGTCGGTCTCCTGCATCGGCACGCGCTCGACACCGAGAATGGAACACTGGTGTGCCTGGTACTGGCGCACCATCTGCGACAGCACCGGGTCGGTGCCACCATCAATCAGGTCGTCCGCCAGGATCACGCCGAACGGCTCGTTGCCCACCACCGGTCGCGCACAGGCTACGGCATGGCCCAGGCCCAACGCCTCGCCCTGCCGGATGTAGATGCAGTTGACGCCGTCCGGCACGGTGTTGCGCACCAGCTCCAGCATCTGCTGCTTGCCCTTGGCTTCCAGTTCGACTTCCAGCTCATAGGCCTTGTCGAAGTGATCCTCGATGGCACGCTTGGTGCGCCCGGTGATGAACACCAGAGTGTCGGCGCCGGCAGCAACCGCCTCCTCCACCGCGTACTGAATCAGCGGCCGATCGACCACCGGCAGCATTTCCTTCGGACTGGCCTTGGTGGCAGGCAGAAACCGCGTACCCAGCCCGGCAACCGGAAAAACGACCTTGCGAATGCTGTCAGCCATGCAGTGCTCCTTTTCGAAAAAGTCGTGACGATTCAGCGCTTGCCGCGCAGGTAACGCAGCAAGCCAAGCGTGGAGGGATCCATCTCCACCGGCGCACTCCCGCCGGTCACCGCCGGCAGCAATTCCGCGGCCAACCGCTTGCCCAGTTCCACGCCCCATTGGTCGAACGGGTTGATCTGCCAGATCACGCTCTGCACGAACACCTTGTGTTCATACAGGGCCACAAGCATGCCCAGCGTGTGCGGGTCCAGCCGCTCGAACAACAAGGTGTTGCTGGGCTTGTTGCCCGGATGCACCTTGTGCGGTAAGGCGCGTTCAACGGCCGCCTCGGCCATGCCCGAGGCGCGCATGTCGGCACGGGCCTGCTCTTCCGACTGGCCCTCCATCAGGGCCCGGCTCTGAGCGAAACAGTTGGCCAGGGCCAGATCGTGATGTCGCGGATACTCGGAAGAGCCATTCACCGGGGCAAGGAAATCGGCGGTCACCAGCGCCGTTCCCTGATGCAGCAACTGGTAGAAGGAGTGCTGTGCGTTGGGGCCCACCTCGCCCCAGACGACGGGACAGGTGTCCCAGGCCAGCGGCTCACCGGCGCGGGTCACGCACTTGCCATTGCTCTCCATCTCCAGCTGCTGCAGATACGCCGGAAAGCGGTGCAACCGATGATCGTAGGGCAGGACCACATGGCCACTGGCGCCCAGGAAGTTGCGATACCAGACGCCGGTCAGGGCCATGATCACCGGCAGGTTCTGCTCCAGTGGCGCATCACGCAGATGCTCGTCCACGGCATGGTAGCCGTCCAGCATTGCCTCGAAGTGATCCATGCCGATAGCGACGGCCAGCGGCAGACCGACGGCAGAGGCCAGTGAGTAGCGGCCACCAACCCAGTCCCAGATATGAAAGCGATTGGCCTCTGGAATGCCGTACTCGGCCATCGCATGGTCATTCACCGAGACACCGAGGAAATGCCCGGCCATGGCCGCCGGGTCGTCCACATGGCGCATGAACCATTCCCGCACCGTCTGCGCATTGGTCATGGTGTCCAGCGTGGTGAATGACTTGGACGAGACAATGAACAGGGTGGTCTTGGGGTTGACCCGTTCCAGCACATCGGTGACGTGCACACCATCAATGCTGGAGACGAAATGCATGCGAATGGCGTTGGTGCGGAACGGCGCCAGCGCCTCGGTGGCCATGACCGCACCCAGATCCGAGCCGCCGACGCCGATGTTGACCACATCGGTGATTGCTCGCCCGGTACAGCCGCGATATTCACCCCGATGCAGCCGGTTGACGAACAGACGCATGCGAACCCGCTCACGATAGACCTCGGGCACAATATTGACGCCATCGACGTAGACCGCATCGTCGCCGCGGGCCCGAAGCGCCGTGTGCAGCGCCGGACGGTCCTCGGTGTTATTCACATGCTCGCCACGGAACAGCCGATCAATCCAGTCTTCCAGGCCACGTTCACGGGCCAGGTCCAGCAACAGCTGCAGGGTCTCGTCGGTGACCAGCTGCTTCGAATAATCCAGCAGCAGTGATCCGCAGCGCTGGGTGAATCCATCGAAGCGCTCGGGATCATCAGCAAAAAGACTGGAGATGGTTCGCCCCTGCAACGCGGTGGCGTGTCCTTCCAGGGCCCGCCAGGCGGGACTTCCGCTCTCAGCCGTCATTCCGTCTCCCGGATCCTCAGTGGCGATGGATGCTGTCACCACGGCCAATGGCGTAATAAGTGAAGCCGAGATCGGCCAGGCGTTCCGGATCGTAGAGATTGCGTCCGTCGAAGATAACTGGCTCGCTCAGCAACGTGCGGATGCGCTGCATATCCGGACTGCGAAACGACTGCCACTCGGTGCAGATGGCCAGCGCGTCGGCTCCCTCGAGGGTCTCCATCGGGTCGTCACAGAGCCGCAGATCGTCACGTTCGCCATAGATGCGAGCGGTCTCCGCCATGGCCTCCGGATCGTGGGCCCGGACCCGCGCACCAGCCTGCCACAGGGCCTCCATGAGACTCCGGCTGGGTGCCTCGCGCATATCGTCGGTATTGGGCTTGAAAGCCAGGCCCCATATCGCAACGGTGCGACCGCGCAGGCCGTCGGCACCATAGTGCCGGACCATGCGCTGAAACAGCACCTGCTTCTGGCGGGCGTTGACCGCCTCTACCGCATCCAGCACCAACGGCTCGTAATCGACGCCGCGGGACGTGCGCGCCAGGGCCTTGACGTCCTTCGGGAAACAGGAGCCACCGTAACCGCAACCCGGATAGATGAAGTGGTAACCGATGCGCGGATCCGAACCGATGCCATGCCGCACGTGCTCGATATCGGCGCCAAGTCGCTCGGCCAGGCCGGCGAGTTCGTTCATGAAACTGATCTTGGTCGCCAGCAGCGCATTGGCTGCGTACTTGGTCAGTTCCGCCGAACGCACGTCCATCACGATCAGCTTGTCGTGGCTGCGGTTAAATGGCCGGTAGAGCTCGCGCATCACGTCAGTGGCCCGGTCTTCGTCGCTGCCGATGACGATCCGATCCGGCTTGGTGAAATCGGCAATCGCCGCGCCTTCCTTGAGGAATTCGGGGTTCGACACGACGCTGAATGGCAATTCGGCGCCGCGCGCGGTCAGCGCCTCACCCAGGGTCGCCCGCACCCGATCGGCAGTCCCCACCGGCACCGTCGATTTATCGACCACGACGCGGTAGCCATCCATGTGCTCGCCGATGGACCTGGCCACCGCCAGCACATACTGCAGATCAGCGGAGCCATCCTCGTCGGGTGGCGTACCCACGGCGATGAACTGCACCGGACCATAGGCCACTGCTTCGGCCACATCGGTGGTAAACGTCAGTCGCCCGGCATCGCGATTGCGCGCGATGATGTCGTCCAGCCCCGGCTCGTAGATCGGCACCTCGCCCCGATTCAGACGCGCCACCTTGTCCACGTCGACATCAACGCAGAGCACGTCGTTACCGGCATCCGCCAGGCATGCGCCGGTGACCAGCCCAACATAACCGCTGCCAAAAATCGTGATTTTCATACTGTCCCTGTTTGTATTGCCGACCTAACCATTGCCGCTACGCGGCGGCGAGAGAATCAACGCATCTTCTCGACCCGTCGATTACGCGCGAACTGCTTTCGTATCGACTTCGATGGACGGGACGAACCGTCCGCTCCCAGCCCACCTCCCCATTTGGGCGTGGGGCCGGAAGGTCGTTGGCAGGGTGTCCGCCGCATGGATGCGGCGGTCAAGCGCCCACGGACGGGTTCACCGCGTCCCTGACGACGACCTTCCGGCCCCACGCCTCGAACAATCCAAACCTCACGCCCCGTAATACTCCCGGTACCACTCGACGAAACGTTGGACGCCAACTTCGATGGGCGTGTCCGGACGGTAGCCGACATCCCTGGACAGGTCGGTAGTGTCTGCCGCGGTGTCCTGCACATCCCCCGGCTGCGGCGGCAGCATCTGCTTGTCGGCCTTGCGCCCGAGACAGTCCTCGATCACCTCGATGTAGTGCAGCAGATTCACCGGTCGGCTGTTACCGATGTTGTAGATCCGGTAAGGCACATTGCTGCTGGCCGGGTCCGGCGCCTCGGCCCGCCAATCGGGATCCGCGGCGGCGACCCGGTCAAGGCTGCGGACCACGCCCTCGGTGATGTCGTCAATATAGGTGAAGTCCCGCTGATGCTGGCCCTGGTTATGCACTGGAATCGGCTGGTCGTGCAGGATTCTGTCGACAAACTTGAACAGCGCCATGTCCGGCCGGCCCCAGGGGCCGTAGACCGTGAAGAAGCGCAGCCCGGTAACGGGCAGGCCATGCAGGTGCGCATAAGTGTGCGCCATCAGCTCATTGGCTTTCTTGGTCGCTGCATACATCGACAGCGGATGATCTACCGCGTGATGCTCCGAGAACGGTAGCCGCCGATTGCCGCCGTAGACCGAGCTGGATGAGGCGAACACCAGGTGCTCCACCCCCGCTCTCTGGCAACCGTCCAGCACATTCATGAAACCGACCAGATTGCTCTCGACGTAGGCGTGGGGGTGAGTGACCGAATACCCGACTCCGGCCTGGGCGCCGAGATGCACCACCCGCTCGAAACCGGCCTCGGCGAACAACGCCGCCATGCCGTCACGGTCTGCCAGATCCAGCCGCTGGAAGCTGAAGCCAGCGCGCGCCCGCAACCGCGCCAGGCGCGCCTCTTTCAGAGCGACATCGTAGTAGCTGTTGAGATTGTCCAGGCCGACGACCTGGTCGCCGCGATCGAGCAGGCGGTGGGCGACATCGGCACCGATGAAACCGGCAGCACCGGTGACGAGTACACGCATTCCCTGTCAGTCTCCGGAAGTTGGTAAAAAACCGTAATTGTGCCCTGCACACACGCCGGCTGTCGATTGGGTATACTACGCGGCCGCTCGCATTCACAAATAACTGTTGATTCTTCATGCGTGAAACAAGACAGACCCTTGGCCGCCTGCTCGCGGAGCGCATCCTGCTGCTTGACTCCGGCATGGGCACCATGATCCAGCAGTATCCGCTCTCGGAAGAGGACTTCCGGGGCCAGCGTTTCCGTGATCATCCCTCCGATCTGAAGGGTAACAACGACCTGCTTGTGCTGACCCGGCCGGACGTGATTCGGGAGATCCATGACCGGAACCTGGAAGCCGGTGCCGACATCCTGGAGACCAACACTTTCAGTTCCACCACCATCGCCCAGGCAGACTACGGTCTCGAAAGCCTGGCCTATGAGCTGAATGTAGAGGCCGCGCGGCTGGCCAAGACGTCCTGCGAAGCGGCCATGGCAGCACAGCCCGACTGGCCGCGATTCGTGGCCGGTGCGCTTGGCCCGACCAACCGTACCGGATCGATCTCGCCGGACGTTAACAATCCTGGCTACCGCAACGTCAGTTTCGAGCAATTGAGCGTGGCCTACCTGGAGGCGGCGCGGGGCCTTGTCGACGGCGGCGCCGACCTGCTGCTGATCGAGACCATCTTCGACACCCTGAACGCCAAGGCTGCGATCTACGCCATCGAACAGCTGTTTGATGAACTGGGTTACCGCCTGCCGGTGATGATCTCCGGCACCATTACCGATGCCTCGGGCCGCACCCTGTCGGGCCAGACCACCGAGGCATTCTGGAACTCGGTGCGTCACGCCCAGCCCTTCACCGTGGGCCTGAACTGCGCTCTGGGTGCCGAACAGATGCGCCCCTTCGTGCAGGAGATCTCGCGGGTCGCGGATACCTACATCACGATTTACCCCAACGCCGGCCTGCCCAATGAATTCGGTGAATACGATCAGTCGCCGGAATACATGGCGAAGCTGGTGCGGGATTTCGCCGAGAGCGGCTTCGTCAATATCGTCGGTGGCTGCTGCGGCACCACGCCCGAACACATCGCGGCAATCCGGGAAGCGGTAGCAGACTGCGCTCCGCGGCAGGTGCCCGAGCGCGAGCCGGCGATGCGCCTGTCCGGCCTCGAGCCCTTCAACATCGGTGCCGACAGCCTGTTCGTGAATATTGGCGAGCGCACCAATGTCACCGGCTCGGCGCGTTTCAAGCGCCTGATCAAGGAAGGCGATTACGACACCGCACTGGAGGTAGCGCGGGATCAGGTCGAGGGCGGCGGCCAGGTGATCGACGTCAACATGGACGAAGGCATGCTCGATGCCCGTCAGGCGATGATCGATTTCCTCAACCTTATGGCGGCGGAACCGGACATCGCCCGCGTGCCGGTGATGATCGATTCCTCGAAATGGGAGGTACTCGAGGCGGGCCTGCAATGCGTGCAGGGCAAATCCATCGTCAACTCCATCTCGCTCAAGGAGGGCGAGGAGCCGTTCCTGGCCCAGGCGCACAAGATCAAGCGTTATGGCGCCGCCACCGTGGTCATGGCCTTTGACGAAGACGGCCAGGCGGACACCTACGAGCGGCGCATCCAGATCTGCGAACGGGCCTACCGGCTGCTGGTGGACCAGGCCGATTTTCCGCCCCAGGACATCATCTTTGACCCGAACGTGTTTCCCGTGGCCACGGGCATCCCGGAACATGACAACTACGGCGTCGATTTCATCGCAGCCACCCGCTGGATCAAGGCCAATCTGCCCCATGCCCGGGTCTCCGGCGGCCTGTCCAACCTGTCATTCTCGTTCCGCGGCAACAACGTGGTGCGTGAGGCAATGCACTCGGCCTTCCTCTATCACGCGATTCGCGCCGGCATGGACATGGCCATCGTCAACGCCGGCCAGATCGAAATCTACGACGATATTCCGAAGGATCTGCTGGAACGCGTCGAGGACGTGATCCTGAACCGCCGCTCGGATGCCACCGAGCGCTTGCTGGCCTTCGCCGAGTCGGTCAAGGGCGGCGGTGGCAAGGTCCGGGTCGAGGATCTGGCCTGGCGTGAGGAGCCGGTGGAGAAACGTCTGGAGCATGCGCTGGTCAAGGGGATCATCGACTACATCGATGCCGACACCGAGGAGGCCCGTGCGCAGGCCAGCCGACCCATCGAAGTCATCGAGGGGCCGTTGATGGACGGCATGAACGTGGTCGGTGACCTGTTCGGCGAGGGCAAGATGTTCCTGCCCCAGGTGGTCAAGTCCGCCCGTGTCATGAAAAAGGCGGTGGCCTATCTACTGCCCTACATCGAGGCCGAGAAGGACGGCGGCGAGAACAAGCCGGCCGGCCATATCCTGATGGCCACGGTAAAGGGCGATGTGCATGACATCGGCAAGAACATCGTCGGCGTGGTACTCCAGTGCAACAACTTCAAGGTCACCGACATCGGGGTCATGCAACCGGCCGAGAAAATCCTGCAGACCGCCATCGACGAGGATGTGGACATCATCGGCCTGTCCGGCCTGATCACACCCTCGCTGGAGGAGATGGTCAATGTTGCCAGCGAGATGCAGCGCCGCGGCATGCAGCAGCCGCTGCTGATCGGCGGCGCCACCACCTCTCGGGTCCACACAGCGGTCAAGATCGCGCCCGCCTACGAACACGAGGTGATCTACGTCAAGGACGCCTCGCGGGCTGTCGGCGTCGCGTCCAACCTGGTCAGCGAAACCCGGCGCGAGGCCTACGTGGCCGGTATTCTGGAGGAATACGCCCGGGTGCGGGAGAACCACGCCGCGCGGCAGAAGAAACAGAAGTGGCTGAAAATTGGCGCTGCCCGCGCCAATGCCACGCCGATTGACTGGCAGGCCTTCGAACCGGTGGAGCCGCGGCAGCACGGCATCCACGTGCTGGATGATTATCCGCTGCGTGAGCTTGTGGACTACATCGACTGGACGCCATTCTTCAAATCCTGGGAACTGGCTGGCAGCTATCCGGCGATCCTGGATGACGCCGTGGTGGGCGAGCAGGCCCGGAGCCTGTTCGACGATGCCAGGGCAATGCTGGAGCAGATTGTCGACCAGGGCTGGCTGCAGGCACGCGGGGTCTACGGCATCTTTCCGGCCAATGGGATCGGTGATGATACCGAACTGTACCGCGATGCCTCACGTGAGGAAGTACTCCTCACGCTGCACCACCTGCGACAGCAGACCGAACGGCCCGACGGCCGGCCGAACCAGAGTCTGGCCGATTTCATCGCGCCCAGGGACAGCGGCAAGCCGGATCATATCGGTGCCTTCGCGGTCACCGCCGGTATCGGTATCGACGCGCATATCGCCCGCTTCGAGGCGGATCATGACGACTACAACAGCATCCTGCTGAAGGCCCTCGCCGACCGCCTGGCCGAAGCCTTCGCCGAGCGCCTGCACGAACGGGTGCGCAAGGAGTTCTGGGGTTACCAGCCGGAAGAGGCTTTGAGCAGCAGCGATCTTATAAGGGAACGCTATCAGGGCATTCGCCCGGCCGCCGGTTACCCGGCATGCCCGGACCACACCGAGAAGGATCTTATCTGGGACCTGCTGGACGTGGAAAACCGGATCGGCCTGCAACTCACCGAGAGCCGGGCCATGGTGCCGACTGCGGCAGTCAGCGGCCTTTATTTTGCACATCCGGAAAGCCGCTACTTCGGTCTGGGCCGGATCTACCAGGATCAGGTCGAGGACTACGCCCGGCGCAAGGGCTTGTCACGGCGTGAGATGGAACGATGGCTGGCGCCGAACCTGGGCTATGAGCCGGACGATTAGGAAACCACTGATCCATTAAGGAAACGCTGATTTATTCCCGCGACTGCGCCCGAGACCGGTTTTGGTCATCTGGCAAGGCGCGGTGCCGGTTCGGTAGCCTTAACTACCGGGCCGGTGGCGCAACGTCGCCAGGGGCCAAA
>LFIK01002236.1_pt1 | contig 15613 bp, 23 predicted proteins | sample 643401 | NCBI WGS metagenome assembly LFIK01 (sample SAMN03777447, study PRJNA286221) | soda lake metagenome | biome: soda lake; feature: Kulunda steppe; material: water; isolation source: sample T5-Br brine of Lake Tanatar-5 | place: Russia: Kulunda steppe | collected 2010-07
GAGGGGATGCCGCCTTGTGTGAATCTGGGTGGAGGGGATGCGGCACACGCGGCACCCGCGTCCAAGCACGTGCACACACATGTGCGCACACCGCCCCTGCCCTCGTGCGTGCACCTTTTTCGCACCTTTTTCGCACACGCGCACCCCCCACACCTACCACTCCAAACATGTCCTCATGCGCACCCTCGCACACCTTCCTCACACACACACACACGCACATGCACACACACACACACACACACACACACACACACACACACACACACACACACACACGCGCGCGCGCGCGCGCGCGCGTGCGCGCGCCCGACCCCCGGTTGCGCTCGCCTTGCTCACATACACGTGCGAGACCATCCCCCGCAGGCCCACCTGGACAGCAGCTTGCTGTGCCCCATGATGGAGCGGCTGTCCGACAGCGGCCTGTTCAACCCGCTGCCCAAGCGCATGGCCTCGCCACTGCTCCGCCCCGCTAGCGCCGCCAGCGCCCAGAGCAGCGGCTCGCGGTCCGGGCTGCGGCGCTTGCGTGCTGCCTCCCCCTTGCTGTGAGTCGCACGGTGCTGTGGCAGCTGTGGGCATTCATATCCAAGCACATTCATCCTTTGCTGTGGGTCCTCCATTTGCGGCGCCCGCGTGCCGCCTCCCCCCTGGCCGTAAACGCAACGCTCTTTGTCACAGCTTTTGTTTGTGGCGCCACTTGATCACGGCTTTGGGGTTGTGGCATGTCATTGTCGGGCACAGGCAGCGTTAAGAGCTCGTGCCAGGCCGCTACTTGGCGCGCGTGGCCCAAGGCGTCCGCAAACGTGGATGGGTTTGTGTAGGGGGGTGTACGTGGATGTTTGCAGATTTGCTGAATAGTGGTGTGTGTAAGTACAGAGTGTGTGCGTGCATGCATGCGTGTGCATGTTTGTAGGTGTGGACTTTGTGTGGCGTGTGCATTTGAAGAGCACTTGTGGGTCTGCGCGTGGGACCAGATGACATGGCCTGCTTCCACTGAGTCCGTGCAGCGCACGTGCGCCCTAGACACAAGAATCGTGAGATGGGCCGTGGGCTTGGTCTTGTTTTCAAACAGTGCCGGCCGCGTGCTGCCGCCACATCAAGCTGGCCAAGTCAAGCCGCACTATGCTGCCTAGGGTACAATGCTGCGCGTACTATGTTAGGCAGACATGGCAACTGCGCGCCCACGCTCGCACACGCATGCATGCACGCACATGCAAACACGCACACTCAAACACACACATGAGGCCCCATCTCGGCGCGCCCACGCCCGCGGCCACAGGTCGATGTCCTCGCACGGCAGCCATCGCAGCATCGGCCTGTACCGCAAGACCGTGCTGGACACAGCGCAGCAAGCCTCCCCCGCCAGCATAGACACAGCCCAGGTGTGTGTGTGTGTGTGTGTGCGTGTGTGTGTGTGCGCGCGCATGTATGTGCACCTGTTGCAAATATGAACCTGCGTGTGCATGTATGTGCGCGCACGTACCTGGGCATGCGTGCGAATGACATGTTGTAGACCGTGCCAAAAGCACCAGCTGCATGCACACGTGCTGCGATTGGTCTGCAGGGCGCTGCAAGGGAGGCCAGCCCCCCCCCTGGGCTATCAGGTGCAGACAACCCCCCGCGTGGCAGCAGTCGCCCAGGAAGCGGCGTGCCTGCCTGGGGACCTGCGCCCACCGCCGGCCGCCCAGGCAAGCGCGAGCACGGCAGCGCCAGCAGCGAGGACGACAGCGGTGGCGAGGGCAACGAAGACCTCGCCAGCCAGGACAGCCGCGGCAGCTGGCCCACCAGCGTGCGGCTGTCACCGGAGCCGCGCCGCACCAGCGACGAGCCGGTCTCGCCGCCGCCGCATCTGGGCCTGGACAGCCCGCCCGAGCAACGGACGGCGGTGGCGGCAGCTGTGCCAGGGGGGGCGGCGACCGCAGGGCTCCCGGCAGACGGCCGCCCACCGACCACCGTTGTGCCCCCAGAGCTCAGCACGCTGTACTCCGTATCCGTGCCCACCTCGCTGCGCACCTCCCACCCCGTGGCACCCGCGCCACCGCCGCCGCAGGACAGCAGCCGCCTGGCCTCGCCCCGCAGCCCAGCCGCCACACGCGAGCCGGCCGCACTGCCCACGCTCGGCAGCGCCGGCCGGCTTCCCGGCGCCGCCTCGCCTGATGCCTCGCCACCCATGGGCCAGCCCACTGGCCAAGTGGGTGCCGCCTCTGCTGCCGGCGGCGCGCAGCGCAGCCGCACGCCCACGCCCGTGCCTCCCCTGGACCTGTCGGTACTGCACGCCCCACGCGAGGACGACGCGCGCGCCGGCGGCGACGCCGCGCAGCCGCCAGCAGCGCAGCGGCCGCGCGAGCCTGCAGCGGGGGACCTGGCCACCGCGCGCGACTTGGAGTCGGTGCCGGAGCCGCCGTGGGGCGGGAGTGCGCCAGGGGCACGCATGTGGGGCGTTCCCCGCAAGGGCGCAGAGGCAGCGGCCGCAGGGGAGGAGGCAGCAGCAGGGGCAGCGGGCGCTGCGCAGCCGCAAGGCCCTGCAAGTGAGTGGCTTGTGTGGCTAGTGTGGCTAGCGTGGCTACCGTGGCTACCGTGGCTTGGGGATGCGGTTATGTGGGACGGGGGGGAAGGGGGGGAGGTCAAGCAGGCGCAAGCACTCACATGCCAGCACAGTAGGAAAGTGTCAGGCCTTCCTTCCTACATGGCCGCTGCATTGCAACATGAGGTGGGCGCAGAGCACTGTCATGCAATGGCACCTTGAGCACTGTCATGCAAAGGCACCTTGAGCACTGTCATGCAAAGGCAGCACTGTGGTGCGTATGCATGCAGGAAGCCCAGGGGCTGAGGCGGCCAGAAACATACACATACACATGCACACACACACACATACGCGCACACACACACACAGAGTCACCCCAATCATGCCAAACGCATGCGCGGCAAGGAGAAGTGTATGCCCTCCTGCAACAAGGAGTGTGTGTGTCGATGCATTTACTTGCCACTGGCTGGCCTCCTGCAGGTCTGCGTGCCAGCACAGCAGCAGCCACCGACCGGCCTGGCGGCAATGACGGCCACGGCGGCCGGCGGGGCAGCGTGCTCGCCATGCTGGCCGCCGGTGGTGCCAGCAGCGCGAGGCCGGCTGCAGGCGCAGCTGCCACAGACGTGCCGCCGCTGCCGCAGGGGGGACGGCGGCTCAGCCAGCTGCTGCAAGCGCAGGAGCAGGCGTGGGCGGAGGGCAGGCCTGGCAACGACCAGGTGCAGCTTGAGGGGCTGGCCGCAGGTGCGCGCGGCCTGTGCGTGTGTATGTGCGAGGGTGAGGATGAGGGTGAGGGTGAGGGTGAAGTGGGGAGAAGGCCAGCAACTGGGGAGGCAGTCAGGGCGCATGCACTACACATGGGAGAGAGGGAGGGAAGAAGGGAGGGAAAGATCAAGGCATGTGTGTGAGAACGAAATTTGGCATCGTGGTGGTGTGGGCATGGGAGAAGGTCGACGGTGGGCGCTTGCGTGGCAGGCCCACAGGAAGTGGCGGCAGCCGCAGGTGCAGGCGCTCTGCTGTGGTGGGAAGGAGAGAGGGGGAGCGAAGGATGCAGGAGTGGTAGGGTTGGGAATGGGAAGCAGAGGGGTGCTTCACTGCCCGTGCTCCTTCAGAGGTCGTTATGTGGTCACGGGGGGGGCCATGTGCCAGCGTGCGGCGTCAGCTCAGAGCTCAGCGACTCAGCAGCTCAGGAGTGCAGTCAACAAGAGGCACCCAGTGGGTGTCAGGGCTCATGGTACGGTGTCCGCCAGCAGCAGCTGGGATGAACGTGCCCCCGCAGGGTCGTGCGCAGCTTAGGTGCATTGCTATGCGGCCCACCCTCTGTGGTGCTCAGCCCTGCAGTGTGGCCTAGGGGAACCCAGGGACGCGCTCCAAACTGGTAGGCATTCGCATGGCGCGGCTTGCCTGGCCTGCTGCAGGTGGGGGGAAGGGGGGGCGTGCACGTATGTGCATGCCTCCTGCCTGCAAGGGCAGCATCAGTGGGATGTGCAGGGGTCTACAGGCGTGCAGCACGAGCGCGCGGAGTCAGGGCCCGTTCACCCACCCTCAGGCACCACATCACCACCACCATGCTGCCGCAGTGAGAGCAGCCACTCCGCAGCCTCGCCCCGCTGTCTGGCCCCCATATGGTGCCCTGCCTCCGCGCCCGCACGCACGCAGGGCCCGCCGGCTTTGCCCACCCGGGACGGCCCACCTCAGTGCCCTCCTCCCTCCTGAACCTCCCCATGGACCTGCCCTACCCCACCATCAGCACCGCGCGCGCCCCCGCCCTCAGCACCCGTGCCAGCTCCGGCGCCCCCCCCGCAGCCGCCACCACCGTCGCAGACTCGCACCAGGGAGAGCTGAGCAGCTGGGGTGCGACCGGGGGCACCGGCGGCAGGCAACCGCAGACGCTGCGTGCGCCCGCGGGCCTCCCCATCACAGGCAGGTCTCATGCCGGGCGGGCCTTACGACCCGTAAGCACAAGCGCGCATGTGCGCAACGACCCAGCTCAGCCTGGCCCGCCCTGTCATCTCGCTCTGCTCCTGCTGTTGCTGCTGCTGCTCCTGCTCACGCGTGTGTCTCTGAATGTACACGCTTGTGTGAAGAGTAGCACCTTCTGCATCAGTCAGTACATCAGGCATTGACTACTTGCATTTCAACAGCTTCTGTGCTGATGGGTTGCGGCAGCATTGCACAGGTATGATGAAGCTGGCATACACACGCACATGTATTTCCCTTAGCTGCAGTGCTGTAGGTGAAAATGCACGTCACGTGTAATGGACCACCCCAGACAGTTTTCATAGTGTATATATACCGCATAACAAGATGTGCATTCGTTTGCCGGGACGCGATATTGATGAAAGCAACCCCCTGATGCATGGCTTGGCGCTGTGTTTGTTGAGGGGTGTGCCGAGCTAGATGGCTGTGGTGGCGGGGAGGGCAGCATGTGTTTTGTACTAGGGTGCCTGTTTAGGCCACCTGCCAGCAGCACGTGTCCCTGCTGCTTGTGGGTACACCCACATGCGCCCACATGCACGCATATGCTGCAATAGCCTTTCATGTAGCCGCACAAATGCGCCTGAATTCCATGCACTTCCAGGGGACTGACGTGCATCCCGGGTCTTGTCCACACGCACCCAAACTACACCCCTCTCCCTTGCAACACCACATGTACCCCCCCTTTAGCCATGCAACGCCGCAGGTAGCCCCCCTCTCTCGCAATACCACAAGTAGCCTCCGCTCTTGCTACACCACAGGTAGCCCTGGCCAGGCAGATCCCTCTCCACAGCCTGCGCCTGTGCCACACCATGAAGAGCACAGAGCTGCAGGCGGCAGCGGCAGCGGCGGCAGCCGCTTGCGGCCTGGCTGGCAGCAGCCGCACTCAAACCCCCATGAGCCCTCCACCCCCCTGCACACCTACCCACGTCCCGACTCATCAGGTGCATGCGGGCAGCTGGGCCTGCATTAATCACACAAGCATGTTTCTGCCGCTGATGCTGCGTGGAAGTGTGTGACAGGGCTGCTGTGGGTCATGCACGATTGCGCGCATACGTGGCGGCTTGGCCCTGCGCAGCATACAGTAGATGTTTGCGCACGGCGCCATGGGCCTCAAGCGGACCTCCGTTGCCCTTTCCCTTTGTTTTCTGGCTGCTGGGTGTGTTTGTTGCCTTAACTTGCACCCCTAACCAAATAAACACACGCGCGCACACGCACACACACACACACACACACCTAACGAAAGACTCTGCCGGCAGCGTACCGGCTCCCTCATGCTCCCTGCCCTGTTTTGTCTTGGCCTGTGATCCTGCAGACCACCCCCCCACAAACGACTCTGCTGGCAGTATGCCAGGTGGGCAGCGCGGCATGCTCCGGGCCCCCCGCAGCAGTGCGCAGGCCGAGCAGCCGCCGCTGCGGCACGATGCCCAGGCCGATGGGGACATCTCGCAGCTGGCGCCGCCGCCAGAGCCAATGGCGCCACAGTCCAGCACCAGGCGGACTGGCAGCCGCGACGGCGGCAGGGATGGCGTAGAAGCCGTGGAAACGGAGGCCGAGGGTGGTGGAAGTGGGGGGCCGCAGCCGCTGCTAGGCTATGTGCGCCGCGGCAGCCTGGTGCTGCCGCCCGACGTAAGTGGCGCCGCCGCCAGCCCGCCGCCCTCCTCACGGCAGGGCCTGCGGGGCGTACTGCTGCGCTACCCGGACCAGCCGCTGCCGCCGTCAGCGCGCGGACAGCGGGGTGGGGGCCCCACGCCCGGCGACGTGGAGGACCTGATCCGTGCCATGCGCGACTCCAGGGACGGCGGCGCCTGAGGCTCTGCTCACTGTTGCAGTGACATGGAGCAGGGCCCAGGCAGGCCGCGCGCCCCTCTGTCACAGAGGGCATGCTGAGCATGAGGGCAGGGGCCGCGTACGAGCTAGGGACGGGATATTGGGACTCATATGAGGAGGGCCCTGTGAAGGGCTGGAGAGCGCGGCCCCGGGGGCTTCAGCGGGGTTGCAAGTTGGAGGGGGTGAAGAGCGCTAACCTACGTAGATTGAAACGTAAACGTTTCAAGAACGATAATGAAATGAAGGTTGTATGAACCTTAAACGAGGATTCCCTCCATCTTCGCACTGACAAGAAACACACTTTGCTAGCTACAAGCTAGTTGCATGTCTACCTACCCTGAGCAACTACTTGATCCCCATTCCTTTTGCTAAGTCTGAGCTATTTTGGTGGGACAAAGGCACTGGTAGGTGAGCCTTTGATGCCCGCTTTTTGCATGCAATATGCCACCGGCATTTTTCTTGTTCACTCCGTTTTCCTCAAGGTATTTCAGAATTGGCGTGCGCTTATTTGTAAGTATGTTAACAGGAGGTTTGTTGATGCGGGAATACTTTTCCTTCTTTGCGAAAGCTTGATCCTGCTTCTTTGCTTGACGCCACTATTATTCATTATGAACATTATCCTGTTTGACATTCTTTATCACTTGACTTACTTGCATTGTCTGCCTTCCTTCAATTTGGTTGGGTTGGTTCTACTCTGAGGTTTAGCCTCTGCTGCTGTTTTTGCATCTCTGGCACTCTGCATTTTTTTCTTTTGTGAGAGTTTGCAGTGTAAACAAACACTTGCACTTGCTAAAAAGTTATGAGTTAACCGCCAGCCTGGTCGTTAGGCTGAATGGTTTGTGCCTGGTCATTGCCAGCCAAAAAGTACTCCATAATGTCTGAAAAAATACCAAGGCTTGTTGTGCCACTGAGAAAGGGAATCGAAGACGGTCGGATTACACAAGGCATGCAAAGTACCAGCAAAGTACTCAGACTTGTGTCACGCCGAGAGACTGCAGCATCCAAACTAGACTCGTGGCCATAACAGTTCAGCTAGAGCTGTATTTGAGCAAGAGATCAAATAATCCTCCAACTAACTCAACCAACCTCAGGCTCACAATGCAGCATAAATCTGGCACTGCATAAATCTGGCGTGACACTTGACATGCATTTAATTTAGTACGTCGCGCCAGATAAGAGCAGCGGCAGAATTATGCTGCATAGCAACCAAGAGGTTGGTCAAGTCAGTAGGTGGAGAGCTTCATCCCGACAACCATTGTCGGGTCAACTACAGCTTCATTTGAGCAAATATGGTGTGTGGACTGGAAGTAGACAGTGACAGGGTACACCAAAAGCAGACACAAAGTATAGAGAGAAAAGAAAACTACGCAGGCAGCAAGTCACTCCCTGCATCAATAAAGGAGAAGGAGACACATTTGCCTGAATGAGTATATTTAGTCATGCTACGTGTTCGTTTGGTGAGCAGCAGTGTCTTAGATTGACAAGTATGCTTCATTGTACAAGTCTGGAACAGCTCCAAAGTACAGCAAGCCTTCAAGCAAACTGAGTTTGCTCTAGCAGCAAAGAGAAGAAAAAAGAAAAACTATGTAGACAGTTAAGCACTCCCTACATCAATTCAGAAAGATTTACCTAGGGCCTAAGCACCTTATAACTTCTCCACCAGCGAAGAAGATAAAAGAAGTCAGTAGGAATCAGGGGGATGACTAGCAGTACCCCAGCCGTAACAAAATTAAGACTACAAGTAGAAAACACGGCTCATTCCAGTACCTCTTTCTTATCTGATGGAGGGAGGTCAACGCATTTTGCCTGGTGCTTAAATCAGCTGTAACTTTCTGCTTTCCTCTTTCTGCCAAATGGAGCCCCCAAAGCCTACTGAGTGGCAAATCTACTGGAGTAGTCTTTTCTTTCCCAAGCCACTTTGATACCATTGCAGGATTAAAAACAAAGTTTTACCAGCTTTGAATATTGCAGTCCTTGGCAAGGTGCTCAACAGTCACACTCCTTCAATCCTAGATAACTTGATTAGATACGTGCTTGTTGGAGGGGAAGGGGTTTGAAGACTGAGGGATCTCATCGACCAAAGTAGTACGACTAGTAGCTTGATTGCGCCTTATTAGCTTAGGTCCAGTCTGGGGTCCACCTGAGGTGGCAGGCCTTCTAGGTTTTAGCTCTGCTGCCCTCGTTTGGCGGATGCAGCTATGTCACCGTAACATACAGGTGACCTTATCTAGTAGCTTGCCCTGAGCACAAGATCTTGGCCTACTGTTGTTTCTTTGTGTCACACTTCTTTTTCTAGTCTATGGATATTTTTTGTCTACCTTGCATGTCCAGCAAGCCCAGCAGCCAACCCACCTGGCTGAAGGTCTTCACCCATTGTAACCTTGTGTCACACTTCGAAAGAGGAAAACACCTGAAACATACCCCCCACCAATAAGCCCGGGCACTAGATACAATCATCGCTGACAACATGGTTGTCATGACATCTTGCTCCTAGAGCCCTTGCGCCATTTTGTGCAAGTCCCGGTAGCAGATCTGATAGGCTTCAGATAAGCTGCCCTTGTTCGGCAGGTGCAGCTTTGTAACCCTCGATCTACCTTACTTGCGCACACGAGCATTTGCACCACGCATCCTTTTACCAAATAATACGATGAACTGATCTTCCACTCATGATATTGCTTTGTGCGCATCGCCAGTTTAGCGAGAAATGAACATGCATACACTTGTCAGCAACCTTATACCGTGTATGGACCATGTTTATCTTGCTTGACAGATATAAATTTAGGCTGGATCAATGCCCCAGGGCTCTGTGTCATGAGATGCGATTCACATGCATGCACCAGCACCCCTGACAGCGTCACAGCATCATTGCCGCCAGGTCCAGCTGGAATGGGAACGCCTGGCTGGCCGTGAGGCCGCCATGCTGGGCAACCATGTTGCGCGCCAGCTGCTCAAAGTCGGGCAGCAGTGTGAGCGCGTCTGCCAGGTCGCGCTGCGAGCCAGTGGCCGCTGGGGCCTGGCTGCACGCATCCCATGGCAGGAACAACGAGTCGTCGGCGCCTCCAAAACGTGATGCACCCACGCTACCCATCTCCTGGCCGTCAAGTCCCATGCCCCTACCGCCACCGCTTTGGCCATCTGCAGCAACTTTGCCCCCCGGCCCCGCCCAGCCTGCGCTCCCGCCTGCCACCTCCTGGCCAGGCCAGCCCCCGCCCTGCCTTTCCCCTCCCCACAACCCAGCCGCGTCTACACCTGCCGGCCATGCCACCACACCAGCCCCTGCAGCAGCGCTGTGGCTCAGTGCAGGGGCGCCGCCCAGTCCAGGGGCGCCTGCAGCTGCAGCCGTAGCCAGGCCTGTAACACCCAGCGCGGCTGTGGTGGTGGGGCCTCGGGGCGGCTCCTCACCGGCTGCCATGCCCTCCTGCTCCTCCCCTACGTGATCCTCGGCATCTGAGGCGAGGAAGGCCTCCAGGAACTCCTGCATGCGCACACACCAAGTTGCAGCCAACAAGAGTGGGTGGCAGATCAAGTCCCGCTGAAGGGTGGCAGCCCACTGCCATTTTTAGGGATGGCAGCTCACAGCCAACTCAGGGGGAACAGCTCGCAAACAACTAGGCATGGGTAAAAAGGGTCTGATCAAAATGCCGAAGAGGCTCTGTAGAGGCTCATATAGGCTCTGAAGAGGCTCTACAGAGCCACTACGAGGGTCTACCTAACCCTAATTACCCATCCCTACAAATAACCCCTTAACAGCACCATGGAAGTACCCTCTCTATATACGCACCGAGTGAGATGTGGCAGCTCACTCAGACCCTCTCACAGCACAGCACATGCACTTGCACTCACACACGACAAAGGCAGAGCACAGCAACCCTGAAACCCTTGTGCCAGGCTCAGACCACTTTCCAGACCACCACACACACATGCACTCACGCTCGCATACGCGCCTAATGAGCAGCACCAGTGCTCACAGCATACAGCATACAGGCAACGCTTCGTCTTCTCCTGCTCTGCCAAAAGCACACAAACAGCACTCGCACAAACCCCGGCTCACCCTCGCTGGGGCATACACACACTCGCACGTACTCGCTGGCGCGCAAACACACAAATGCAAACAAGCGTAAACACAAAACACAACATGCATGCGCACACACACACAGAAATACACAACAAACACGCACACATAAGCGAATCCTCGCCAGTGCGCACACACGACCTTTTGCACGCCCCTTGCTGGTATACACGCACACGCCCACACCAGCATGCCCTGGCACGTACACACACACACCTGCGCATACTTGCGCACGTATACACACATGCGCACACCTGCATGTCCTCGCCCACGGCCAGTGAGTCCTCAACGGCCGGCGTGCACATGGCCTGCTGCGCGTCAGGCTTCGTGCCGCCACTGCCGCCCTCACTACCACCATCCCCCTGCGTGGCCGCGCCAGGGTCTGTTTGATCCAAGGGTACCTCAGTGTCTACTGCACTGGCAGCACTACCAGCATTTGGCCTTGCCCCCCCGCACGCTGCCTCGGCCGGCGCCTCAGGCATGTGCATGGTGCTGCCGCGCGGGGGTGTGGAGAGGCCCATGGCCTCCAGCGCAGCTGCAAATGCGTCGCGGGACCATTCCACGTGCGGCGGCACTGGAGGCTGCAGCGACGCGGGCGCTGCTGCCGCTGCTTGTCCGCGCGCAGGTGCAGAAGGGGGGGCTTGCGGGCGGGCGGGGTCTCGCTGGGCCTGCAGGCAGCATGCGCATGCGCGTGCACGTGCGTGTGCGCGCGTGTGTGTGTGTGTGTGTGTGTGCTTGGATGGGTGTAAAAATTGAACATGATGTGCTTGGTGAACACGTGTGTGTGTATGTGTGCAAGGGGGGCTGTCAGCATGGGTGTGTGCTGAGGGAGGGCATACGCTGGCCTGTGCTGCTGAGGACCAGTGTGCTTGCAAAAAAAAGAGCTGCTGACCTTTACAAATGTACCGTGAAGGATCTAACAGAGAGGGAGGGGGAGGAGTGCATGTGCATTATGTCAATTTAGACAATCGTGGCTCTTCGCTGCTGATCAGTAAGCACACGTGCACATGGGCACAGAGATCTTCATAATTTGTACCTTAAACCCAGACAGCGCTGCACACACACGCGCGCATGCCCACTGTTATTGACCACCACGCGGGCGCACCTCCAAGGCGCTCAGCTGCTGCAAGCATGCTTGCAGCTCCACCGCATCCAGCACCAGGCCCGCCACATCCTCCCCAGCAGTGCCCCCCTCCAGGGGACCCAGCAGCTTTGATGCTGCAGACACCACGAGCTGCTTTGGGTGCGCCAAGGCCTGGCGCGCACGGGCGCGCCAGCCGGTGCCCTCCATCGCCGCCAGCACGCAGGCCTGCTTGCTGTCCTGCAGCTGCTTCCATGCGCCCAGCACCTGCATCGGAGCCACGTACAGGTGGCCAGTGCTTGCACACGGCCTGCAAGCTTGGTCTGCTCCCCTCCTGTGGCTTGGGCCCACAGACAGACCCTGAGGGCGTGGGTGTGCTCAGGAGAAGCGCTTCAGAGGTGTGCAGGCTTGGGCCCAGACAGCCTCCCCACACTCGGCCACCCCCATAACGCGCCGCACCCTCCCCCTGCCGGCACAGGCACTGGCAACACACACCCCACTCTTCGCACGGCCTCCCTCAGCACACATGCCCGTGTGCAGCCAGCCCTCATTGCCCAGCAGCATGTCTGCCAGAAACAGTGGCTGGAGTGCCGTCGGGCATAGCAAATCACACATCAAAGGGCCCACGGAGCTCAGGGAGCTGCGAGAGCTCCTCTGCCACACACTGATGTGTTGCTGCTAGGGTAGGCCGCGGTTGCTCTTGGTATGGCCTCCCTGTGATCCATGAGCTCAGAGGCCTGAAGGAGGCTTCACGCAGCCTGCCGCCTACACGAAACAGAGGGGGAGGGTGTGCAGGCGCTCTGTGGGCTCGACCCCCCTGCCCACAGCCTAGCCCCCCTGTGCGCCCGCCCGCCCACACAGCCTCCCATCCCACCCCACCCACTCACCTGCACAAGCACTCGGTACCCCAGGCCCAGGTCCAGGTTCATGCCCGAGCCAAACCCAGCCGGCAAGGCGCTACTGCCCCTGCCAGTGCCCGCCAGGCCCCAGCCCTGCGGCGCTTCAGCCGCTGCGCCGGGGGACAGTCCAGGCGAGGGAAAGGGCGGTAGGCCAGCCCCGCCTTGGGCTTGCACAGGCGCGCCTCCGGGCTGCGGGCCCCCGCTTTCAGCGCCCTGTCGTAGCAGCAGCGGCGGCTGCCCAGGGGCAGCGGCCCCTGCACCACGTAATGGAGTAGGCCACGCATGCGCCTGCACGTCCCACCCATGGGGCCCATGCTGCTGCGTCGGCGGCGGCGGCAGCAGCTGTGGCTGCTGCAGCCCGGCGCGGCCGCCCACTTGGCAGGGTTGGGCGGTTGCGCCGGCCCCCATGCCCCAGCCCTGCTGTCCCTGCGGGGCCAGCGGCTGCTGCAGCCCCGTGGCTGGTCCGCCGCCCCTGCTGCCGCTGTTGCCCCTGCTGCCCGGTCGCCGGCGCCGCCGCTGCTGGCCCGGCACCGCCGGTGGGGCTGGCCCCTGTTCCATGGGCTGCTGGTGGGCGCTCACCGTTTCTGAGGGGAGGGTCTGCACGGCACTGAGGGCTGGGTGGCCTGGCTGCAGGGGCGGCGGCGTGGTGTGAGGCGGCTGCATGCCAGGCGGATAAAGCACTATAGGCTCCATCGGGGGGTTGGGCTGCGAGGGTGGCGGCGGGTACAGCACAATCGGCTCCATGGGGGGCGCGGGAGGGGTGCTGGCGGTGGGCGATGGAGGTGGGTACAGCACGATCGGCTCCATGGGGGGCGCGGGAGGGGTGCTGGCAGTGGGCATGGGAGGCGGGTACAGCACAGCCGGCTGTGCTGCGGGGGCAGCAGCAGAACCGCTGGGCTGCTGCTGAGGCTGCTGCTGCAGCGCCTTCTCCTCTGACGCCCACGCCGCATCAAAAATGCTGCAAAGCAGCTGCATCCATGCGGCACGAGCTGCAGTGCCGCCAGCTGGGGCGCCTTCCGGCCTGCTGCAACCTGCAGCAGCTGCACTGCTGTCCGTGGTTGCAGGTGACTGCTGCAAGCATGAGCATGCAGGAGGGTGCATGCGTGTGCGCGCATGTGCGTACATTCATCCCAAATCATTTTGTGATTTGGCATTGGAAAGAGAGTAGAGGCCGTGCAGCTTGATGGTAGCAGCCTGTCAACGGTTACCAGAGTGAAGAGGCTCCGTCCCTTCCAGCCCCTCCTGGCCTTCCAAACCCAGGCCCCTGCTCAACTCAAGCCTTGGCTGAGCCCTTCAAACACCTGTGGGCCATGGCAGCCCCCATCAGCAGGAAGCACGTGGCATTGAGCAGAAGGAGTGGCCAAGCGCCCCTGGCCTGCCCTCACACCCTCAAGGGCCTCAAGGGCCTCAAGGGCCTCAAGGGGCCTCAAAACGGCGAGCATGGTCGGACTCTGTCGCTGACCACCAAGGCTGTGCTTCATGTGTTCTCACAGCGCACAGGCGGCCCCTGCCCCCATCCAGGCACAAGCTGTTCCTTGAAACAAAGTGGGAGCTGATGCAGCCCGTGCAGCACTTCGTGCATGCAGAGGTGTCCAGCCAGATCACATGGCTGTGCCCGTTTCGGGGGGCATGCAGGCATGAGGCTGCACGTGCGTTGCGCTGGGTAGCGGCACGGCCACCAGCAACAGCCAGGCCTGACCTGTGTTGCCAACCACTGTCATTCACAACCCAGCAACTGCGCCTAATTCCTTTCCCAGTGGCACCCAGCGCCTACCACGCATATATGCACGCGCCCTCCAGCTGCAGCTCACACACCCAGTAGTCCTCTCCTCCTCCCCTTCCCCCCCAAAATAGCCCCTCTCCTAAACATGTCACCCTGCCATGGAACCACCTTCAGCACACCCCTTACCACTTACCTGCACACCACCCTCTGACACGCTGGCCTCGTCCATAGGAGTTGGGGATGCAGCAGCGGCAGAGGCGGGCTGCCCGTCGCCGTCACCGAACCGCACATGACCCAAGATGCTCAGCGCTGCCCGCACATGGGCGGCTGTCTGCTGCTGCAACAGCTCCTCCACTACTGCCAGCAGCACCTGCAGGCGTGCATGGCAGGTGAGGGCGTGCGTGGCAGAGGTGAGGGTAGGGGTCGGGTGCAGCAAGCCTAGCAAGGCACATGCTGGCAGACATATGGACTTTGAGCCTGGTTGGTACCCGGAGGGGGCCTCGTGGTTAGGAGGTGCAGGGGTGGTTGCAGAGGTTGTGCGGATTGGTTGTGCGAATCACGCTGGCATCCCTAAAATTTCCACAATGCACCTGAAATCGATGTCTGTTGCATGGCTGCGCAAGCTGCGTGCTTGCTAGGCGAGCAGCAGCACCCACAAGCGGGCAATCACAGGACCTCAGGTGCTGTTTGCGCATGACCCTGTCGAGTTGCACCATGGGATCGAGAGCTCGCCTCACGCGCTGCAGAGGGTCGGGCAGGAGCTGTTGCTGCATGGCGGTTGCTCTGCGTGCAGTGTGCAGCACCACACCTGCTACGACCCTGATCAAGCAGCATTGCCTCGGATGCCAAGCAGCTTAAAGCAAGGGGGGAGAGGGATACTGGGGGGCCGAGCTCCCAGGCCTGCCGTGCAGAGACAGCACAGCTATGCCTTGGGGCCTTGGCCACGTGTCTCTTTGTCAGTGCAGGGTCCTGTGCTCATCTGCTGCATCAAACCTTGCCTGTACCTGCCCTCTCACCCGCAAGCTTGCCTCCTCTTGCATGCCCACGTCCACCTCATGCCACACCCAAGTTGCGTCACTGCTGCAGCTGCTGCTACGGCGGCGGCCGCCGGGCGGCCCCACTTCTTTTACTTCCCTTGCCTTCCCCCGTTCTCCGCGCACTGCCTCCGGCTGTGCTGAGGCAGCTGCTGAGGATGAAGCAGCTGCAGCATCCAAGCCACGCGCTGCTGGCGTGCTGGCAGCCTCTTCCCCTTCCCCCTGCGCTTGGTGGCGCACGCTGTGCGGGTGCGATGCATTAGCTAATGGGGCCTGCACAGCAGCGACGAGTGGTCAGGAGGGGGGGCACAATTGAGGACAAGTCGCCAAGCGCTAGACTTGCCAAAACACGTACCTAGGTACAGCGTGTGCTTGCGCCTTGAGAGCGTGGTGCACATGCAGTTGCCGAGATTGAGCACGAAACAGCATTCCCTGCCTCCTCTGAAAGAGGCCCCAAACTAGCAAGAATCAAACGCGTGCAC
>LFIK01002237.1_pt1 | contig 15610 bp, 19 predicted proteins | sample 643401 | NCBI WGS metagenome assembly LFIK01 (sample SAMN03777447, study PRJNA286221) | soda lake metagenome | biome: soda lake; feature: Kulunda steppe; material: water; isolation source: sample T5-Br brine of Lake Tanatar-5 | place: Russia: Kulunda steppe | collected 2010-07
CACACACACACACACACACACACACACACACACACACACACACACAAACGCACCGTGACACGCACCCGCACTGCAGGGAGACACAGCTGTGTGCAGTGGCCAGCCCAGGTGAGGGTTACAGAGATAGAGACAGCAGTCAAACCCCCCCTCATGTGTCGTTGTAGGGTTTGCGGGGGGGCTCGTGCCAGCACAGTGTTCCTGCAGTGCACCTTTCTTCCCCCCACTGGGCCACCGCCGTCCTCCCCTGGGCTTGCCCACAGATGATGACCTGCTGGTGCGGTGGACCAAGGTGGAGGCCCCCTGGATGGAGGTGCGGCCGCCCGTCCTGCAGCGCTCCTTTCACGTGCTTTGATGCAGGCCGGTGTGCTGGTGTGTCAAACACCTCAAGGGGCGCACACAAGCCGAGTCGCACCCGCTTTGGCAGGGTGCCTGAGGCTGCACTCACTGCAGCGCGGGTCCTGGGGCATCAGCTGTGAATGGGAGCTCACCCAGTGCCCCTCAACGCCTTTGCCCCTGCACCCTCCACCGCCGCACCCACCATGCATCATCATCATCATTACTGCACTGCCCAGCAGAGCAAAGCCCCATCAACCCAGCACCCATGCCATCTTTCTCTCTTGCAGCTGCCCCACTGCGCGTGGCTCACAGCGTGGCGCGACCCGTTCTTTGTCCCCCCAAGCACGCACCCAGAGACGGGGCAGCCGCTGCCCGGCCAGCCCAAGCGCCTGCAGTGCCCCCCAAAGAGCGCAGCCTCTGCTGCGCCAGCACCAGGAGCACCCCCAGCAGGCCCAGCAGCAGAGGCGGGGCCAGCCTCCGTGCCGGCAGCAGCAGCAGCAGCAGCAGCAGCAGCAGCAGTGAGGGGGGAGGGTGGGCGCAGCACCGGGAGTGAGGCACAGCCGCCGTGGCCTGCAGGGCTGCACGCAGGCAGCAGCAGCAGTAGTAGGGACCTTGGGGTGGACAATGAGTACATCATGCTCATCGTGAGTGGTGATGGCGGTTGGATGCTGTGCTGAGTGAGGGCATGCCCTGGGGCGGGTGCAGCCCGCTGGCTGGTTGGTAGAGCAAGCAGGCCCAAGGAACCCCTTGCAACTTTCCCAAAACCTGCAGGGCGCTGGGCTGGAGGGTGTGGGGGGCACAGCTCTGGTGTACCGATCCAAGGAGCTCACAAAGGGTAAGGGGGCCTGCTGGCTCAGGATCCAAAGGGCTGGTCCTTTTGTGAGGTTGGATGGCGAGCAACGCGCAAGATTGCTGGGCACATTTGGTTCGAAATCAGGGCTGTCCCTAACACACTTATATGTTATATGTTGAAAGCAATGTGCGCCTTGCCTCGCACCCGCTGCCCAAGTGCGTGCTGCTGCTGCTCCTGCCCGCGCAGGGTGGCGCTTCACCAACTACCTGTGCTCATGGCCAAACCTGCAAACCGGATTGTGCTGGGAGGTAGGGGTTGGGGATGGATGGGTGGCCCTTTGAACTCCCTGCGCCTCCTGTATTCCCATCCTTGCAGCAGGCTGGCCAAGCTTCCCTGGCCTCAGGTGGCCATAAAGCCAGGAGGGGTCCGAAAAGCCTGCCTCCCCCCTCCTGCCTGCCTTCACTCAAAGCCTGCAGCCTTCACCACCTTTCCCTCCCCTCCTCTGCAGTGCCCCCACCTCCTCAACCTCCCAGACCTCCCCAAAGGCCTGCACTGTCTGGCCTCAGCCACCAACCCTGCCTTCCTGCCGCCCACTAATGCTGGTGTGTGGTGATTCCTCGTGAATAAAAGCCTCTGGCTGCTGCCTTGGCTGAAAGCTTGCTTGATCCTGCCCTAAGCCTAAGAGTGAAGGCAAGCTCACAGGTCAAGGGCTCCAATCATGCTGCATTTCAGAGACAGCGCACAGCTCAACCCATCACATGGGGTCCTTCCCCCCCCTGCAGGAGCCCGGGCTGCCAAGGCTGCACGGGAGGAGCAGCTTGCAAGTATGGCTGCAGCAGAGATGGATGCAGCAGTGCGTGAGGTGGCGCAGCGCGGCATTGCAGCGCAGGTGGGGGGGAATATATGCAAACGTCGTGCTTGGCACTGCCTTTGCAGGACAGTTGGGTGGTTGCCCCAACCGTATGTAGGCCCTACATATGGTTGCCGGGCTCATAAACTTGGTTGCTGCAAACGTTCCTGAGGTGCTGCTGCACTTGGCGGGCCGGAGAACTGGGTGCAGGATGCTGCTCCACGGGGGGCTGGCCCTTTTGTAGCCCAGGTTGACTCTATGCCTTGCAGCTTGCAGGCTGGTCGCTGGGCATGCAATGCCACAGCTGCCGCTCCTGGTCAAACTACCCACGTCCACGCCTCCTGCAGGTGCTGCAAATGGCAGAGCAGGCGCAGGTAGAGCACGAGGCAGCTGCAGCTGCTGCGGCTGCCGCACAGGCGGCCTCTGCTGCCGCTGCCGCGCAGGCCCAGGACGCAGCACGCAGCGCAGAGGCGTGCCAGGGGGAGGTGTGCGAGGCGGAGAGCGCGCAAGCAGGCGCTGCGCATGAGGCGGCAGCAGCTGCAGAGAGGGTGGGCATTCCCCCAGCTTGTGGCCCTTGCTCCTTGGTTGGGTGTGGGGTGATGAGGACAGGCTGAGTGACACGAGGCCACATGCCATGTGGTCACTGCTGCATGAGAGCAGACGATGCACCTTGAGCTCACCAACTGCTGCCTACCCCTCGCAACACTCAGGGCGCTGCCTCACGTGTAGAGGCGGAGCGCGCCGCGGCTCTGCGTGAGTCCCTCCTTGCCACAGCGGCAGCTGGGCTGGGCACCGGTGTGCCCCTCACCTACGGCAAGCTGGCGCCCACGGCGAGCATAGCGCTGGAGCAGGTGCAGCTGTCCAGTGCAGCAGCAGCAGCAGCAGCAGCAGCAGTAAGGGGTAGGGAGACGGCAGCATGGGGCGCTGGGCAGGGGGGGGCGGGAGCAGCAGGGCTGAGTGCGGTGCCCAGCGTGCTGTCGGATCAGAAGGCGCAGGTGAGTCTGTGCAGGGTTGGGTGTTGATGTGCCCCATCCAGGCGGCTGTTAGTGCGGAATGCTGAGCCTGCTTGTGGGTGTTGAGGTGTGGCAGAGAACCTTTCTGGCCACGCTGCTCCTGCTCCGCCCTCAGCCCAGTCACTGATACGCCTTGCATTTGTGTGGCCCTCTCAAGCATGCACTGCACCGCTCGGCTCACCATGCTGTCCTCTCCTCACCCATTGCATTGCCTGGTACAGGAGCAGCAGGTGGCTGAGCTGCGGCAAGCGGAGGAGGAGGGGCACACTGACGTTCTGGCGGCAGCAGCAGAGGCAGAGGCAAAGGGAGGCAGAGAGGTGCCAGCTGCAGCAGGGGAAGAGGCAGAAGCAGCAGTTCCAGCAGGAGCGCATGCACCAGTAGCAGCACCGCTAGCAGCGGCGGGAGAGGGGGGGGGAGAGGAGGAGGAGGATGAGGCAGCACATGCAGCTGCCGCATCGCTCAGGTCACCCTCTCCCTTCCTTCTTGCTGCTTCTGGCATGCTCGCCTGCCAACCCAGGTGTGCTCTCCACCTGCATCCTGTGCACTGACCTGTTAGTCCGTTGTGTGCATCCCTCTGGCTGCCCAGCGCTTGCAACAATTTGTGTCTTGGCACATATATACGCACACAGACAGACACAAGTACACACACATGTGTGCACACTGCAGTGACCTGCCGCAGCTGGGCCCTGCACAGTCCTTCCTGCTCGCAACTATGATGGGGGGGCAGGAGGGCCCAGCCCAGGACCCCAAGGTGCAGGCGGGGCTGTTTGGGCCTCAGCAGCGGAGCGTGGCTGGCGACATGCAATCAGGTGTGTGGTGTACATGCAGCACGCACAGCGCCCAGGCTTGCCTTCACCTTGCCTTTTCTGCTGCGCGTGCATCGTACCGCAGTCCCCATCCACTCAAGGCAGCCACACCCCCTTGCTCCACCTGCGTGCAGTCCCAGAAGGGGGGCCATCCCCAGCCGTAGAGCCAGCGCCCTCCCCCCCTCCTTCCCCTCCTGAGCAGCAGCCAACCACACCAGGCAACCCGCTGTTTGTCTCCATGCAGCACAGCGTGGTGCAGGAGCAGGTGCGTGAATGTGCGCCACCACCTGCGTGTGTGTGTGTTTGTGTCTGTGTGTGCATGCGTGCGTGTGTACGTGTGTTTTCAAGATAGGCAGGCTGTGGTTGGGGAGGGACAAGTGCGATTGATACAGGTGTGTGTGCAAACGATTTGTGTGCGTGGGAGTATCAAAATAGAATGTGCGGGCGCGTGTTGAGAAGGGGTGCCACACCATTCCCTGGCATCACAGGGCGACGAGGAGCTGCCCTTCCCAGTGCTGGTGGTAAGGTCACACAGGGGGGGCGGCAGGCAAGGCAGGGGGGGCGGCAGGCAAGGCAGGCAGGGCAGGCTGGGCGGGCGGCACAGGCCCCACCCGCTGGATGGTCCGCCTGACCCCGGCTCCCCCTTCACCTCCTCCCCCTCTCTGGCCTCCCAATCCCCCTCTGGCTCACCCCACCGCTCGCCCCGCCGCTCCCCGCTCCCCTCCCCACCCACCAGCCCCTTCAGCACTGTCAAGGTATGCTGGTGCAGTCTCAATTGCTCGGGGCACCAGGTGTGAGTTGCATGAGGTGCTGGGTTGACGCAATGCAAGGCGGGCCTTAATTCGTGGCTTCCCCCCTTCTGTGGTTCATATTTTCTAGCCTTTTGGATCTACCGGCATCTTGTCACCTTGCCTGAATGAGCCTTAGCAGGGAGAGCACAGTGCACAGTGAAGCGGAATGCTCATTGCACCACGCGCCGCACTGCCCACGCCACAGGAGCCCCTGCCTGAAATTGACCCCCCCCACCCCGTGGGAGTGGCGTCCCTGGAGGCTGCATGGGCGGCAGCCGCAGCCAGGCCCATCGCTGCAGCGGCCTCTCCAGGAGCAACCCCACCCGGCTCGCCCCCCGCTGCCACCCCGCCATGGTCCACCCCAGCAGCCACCTCACTTGCAGCGCCTGCAGCTGCGCCCAGCATGTCGCTGGAGGAGGCAGCAGCCGCAACAGCCGCGGGGGTGGATGTAGGGAAGCAGGCGCCAGGTGGAGGTGTGGCAGCGGCAGCGCCAGCGCCAGCAGGGCCGTCACCAGGGCCGCCACTGCCCGCAGGCAAGCATTGGGGGGCAGGGCAGGGTGGGCGAGCGCAGTGGGAGGGGGGGCATGTTCATACCCATGGATGCGTGCAGGCACAAGTACACAAGCCTGCGTGCCAGGTGCCAGGGAGGGTGTGCAGGAAGGCATTAGCGGTTGAGCCTGGTTGAGCGCACAGAAACCTAGCAAGGTTCAGCCGCAGGCAGCCTCACACGCTTCTGGCATGCGCATGCACATCCGCACACCACAGGCAGCATGGGCAGCGACCTGAGCCTCGCTGGTGGGGTGTCTCAAGCGCAGCCACACCGGCTGCTAGAGCAGAGCAGCTTTGCAGCGGCTGATGTGCAGCGGGTGAAGGTGAGCAGCCTGATAGATCCAGACGCTCTGCATCAATCCAGCGCAAGCCTACGGGTCCATCCTGCCAGCCGCTTGGCTGCAAGGAGGGGTTGATCCAGGGATGCTGCTGATGTGTGTTGGATGCTGTGTGCCGCACAGACACACACATTTGCCCAGCCTTATATCGCGAGCTTGTTCCATTCCCCTCCCCCCCCACTGCAGCGCCCGGCCAACCCAGAGCCCCCGCCCACCCCCCCCTTCTCCCCTGCCACAACCGCGCGCTCCACACTGTCCATGCCATCCCTGGGCAGCGCAGCAGGGCCAGAGTCAGGCAAGGGCCTGGAGGGAGAGGGCACAACATCACCTGCAACAGCAGCTGTGACAGCGCCTGCACAGGAGGCAGCGCCAGCAGCGCCACCTGCGCCTCCACCCGCCCACGGCCTGGCAGCTGCAGCGGATGCTGCCATTGGCGCAGTGCGCCTGGAGCACGCGCGCACCATGCAGGTGGGGCAGCCTGGCCTTGCGTGGGGAGGCAAGACAAGTAAAGGCCTGAGGGAGCGGGGCCCCAGCAGCAGCACCCTCACTGCAAGAAACACTGTACTTCTACTGCTGCAGCACCTCCATGCAGACTGCCTGCGCCTGACACCCCTTTGCAGGTGGCCGCTGACCTGCTGCAGCAGCAGCACGTCCCCCTGCCCAGCCTCCCCCTGCCCAGCATTCCTGAGGAGCATGGCGCTGTAACTGCGGAAGCGTCAGAGGCGGCTGTAGCAGCAGCAGCGGCAGCAGCACCTGACGTTGTGCTCTCACGCGCCACTACGGTAGAAAGGGCGCTTGCGGCGGTGAGTGGCCCGCCATCCATCCATACATACAAACAGTGGAAATGGAGGGCAGGCACCAAATAGCTATGCACAGCTGTGCACATGAGAACCACTGCAGTCAATAGGCTCATCCATAGTCATGATGTGCAAAAGCCTTGGCTCCAGGGTAAGCAAGGAGGGCCCTCAAAGTGCAGAGAGAGGGGTGGCGGTTCAGCTTGTGGTGATATCTTTCACCTTATGTCCACCCTGATCCTTGCACAGGGCTGCCGGTCCTGTGTCCCAGGGATGCTCCAGGCATGCCACTCTAGAGAAGACAGGCCTGCTCCCATTGCCTCAGCTGAGAGGTTCCATCCTCCACCTCACCACTGCGCCTGATGCACAACGAAGGTGGACACGCTGGTCACGGCGCCCAACGATTTGAAGGCTGCGGTCGAGGCAGGCATGGCGGGCATTGGCTTCCCGGGAGTGCTCACACACCTGGCAGGTGGGTAGGGCTGGGTGTGCACCTGGCAGGTGGAGAGATAGCATGGCCCAGGACTCATTCCCTGTGCAGGCAGCATGCTGTAAGCTGCTATCAGGTCCTCCTAGTTCCTTCCCCCCTCTTCACACCTCCATCTTAAAAACAGAATTGGCGTAACTCTACATGCTGCAGCCCCCCTGGGGGGAAACATTGCCAGATCAAGCACATTGAGAGACCTTAACCCTACAGGGCCGGAGGGTGGGCCGCCCCCAATTGCCCGCCCCTTCCAGGACATCCTCAGAGAAAGCCAGCAGCAGGCAGAGAGGGGGGAGGAGGAGCTGCTGGAGCGGCGGCAGCATCAGCAGCAGCAGCAGCAGCAGAAGCAGCAGCAGCAGCAGCAACAGCAGGAGCAGCAGCAGCAGCAGCAGGAGCAGCAGCAGCAGCAGCAGCAGCAGCAGCAGCAGCAGCTGCGGCAGCAGCAGGAGGAGCAGGAAAAAGGGGGAAGGGGATGCAGGGATGCAGGGATGGCAGAGGGAGCGGCCCGCAGAGCGCAAGAGGAGCTGGGCCTGCAAGAGCCAGCGCTGCTGGTGCGGACAGTAACGCTAGGGCAGCAGCTGGCCATGGGGGCTGCTGAACAGCAGGTAAGAGCAATGAAAAAAGGGTGGTAAGCTGCAGGGCAGTGGGTGAGAGGGAGGTGAGGGGGACACAACATGACCGTGCCAAGCGCAAAGTTTCTTAGTGTTGGTGCCACGGGCTGTACTGGTTCCCAAGCAGAGCAAGCAGCACTCACAGTTTGGGCTTCAGAATCTGAACACGTACTCACAGAGTTGAACACGCCAACACACCGTCCCATTGCTCTTGCCTCCATTGAGAGGGTCCACATGAGCAATGCACCTCACATATGCAGGCGCAGGAGCATAAGGGCAGGGAGGCTGCAGGCTATGCAACAAACGTGGGCGTGCAGGCCACTGCTCCCTGCGGGGAATCAAGGTGTGTGCTCTGCTTGTTTGTACCTCAGTGCCACTGCTCAACTGTTTGTACCTCAGTGCCACTGCTCAACTGTTCCCCGCCCCTCCTCCTGCTGGGCGGGGATTCCTTCAGCCTCCGTCCTTGGCCTGGTGATTCAAGTAACAATCCCCCCTTTCTCCCCCCTCCTCCTTCTCCTCGTCAGGCTGGGCGGAGAGGCAGCGCCCCCCCAGCGGGGCATCATGGCGGAGTCCCCAGAGCCCCCTGCTCTCCAAGCTGGCGCAGTTTCCAAGGCGGAGCTCCATGCTGCCTGCCGTGCGTATGCCGAGGCTGCGGCAGCGGCACAGGGTGTGTCGCTGGGCCTGCCTGGGTGCGACTCCAAGGTGGTCAGGTGCGTGTGGTGAGGCAGCTCTGAAGGGTGAGGGGTTTTGTTGGGCCGACCTTGGAGTGGGGATCTTGGATAAGATAGTGAGCTTTGCGCAGGGACTACCGTAAACAAAGGGGAAGAGAGGCGACGGGAGCATGAATTACTAGACCTCCTCTCCGCCTTGCAGGCAGGTCAGGGAGGGGCCTCCCCCTGTGGCGCCTTCAGCAAAGCCTGGCCAGCGCTGGTTCCTGGGGCTCGCACCTGATGCCGCCACGTGAGTGCAGGGGGGGCGAGCGGGCATGTGGTAGGGTTGTGCAGAGAAGGGGCTTGCTTGCCCTCTGATGTCAACTGCGACCCCCGGCCCTAGCATGTGCGTGTGGCTACCATGCATGCGAGAGCATATGATGCTTATGAGCCATTGTGGGACAAGGGCTTGCACTCAGGGAGAGGGTGTGCCAAGAGGCAAGCCTTGCAGGACAGGAATGTATGAATGAGCATGCAAGCACATGCCTCGCACTTCCCTTCTTTTTGGGCCCCTTGCTGGTGATGCATGCCTCATCGCAACCCCCGGGAAACATATGCACATGAACACCAAGCATGCGCATCCTTCACTCCATGCACCTGGACCACAGGTATGGCATCCTGTATTTCATTGGGGACTTCAACGATGGCAGGTACGGGAGGGGGGAGAGAGCCTGCTGGGCCTGGCTGTGCTTTTGCTCCCAGGGTTGTTGTGCTGCTTACATGGCATGTGCCATATGCCATAGGTGTAAAGGTAGAATAAGGCCAAAGGGCTAGGGTGCGCGAGGACATGGAGTGTAGGGGTGGCAGCGGGAGGCAAGAGCACTGACAGCATAAAGCAGCCAGCAGAGGAGTGTGGCGGCTAGGTGGCAGCAGAGGGAGCGGAAAGAGCAGGAACAGCAGAGGGCAGAAGCAGCAGCATCATTTTCAGATGCCTCCAAATAATGCCCAGCATGTGTGCATACCACTTCAGTAGGACCTCACGGCCTCCGCTGGGCCTTCCACAAATAGCATCGGCCTGCATTGCCCCCCTGCCACACCTCCCACATCCCTGGCACTGTGCAGGTTTGATCTGGAGGACGCCACGGGGCCCTTCAAGCTGGACCTGGGCAATGTGCTGTATGCGCCTGTGGCCTTTTACGACCAGAAGGTCAGCAGTCATGCTGCTGGGGGTGGGATTGATGCACACACCTAGGTGCCAGGCCTGGCAGCACATCCTGTGGGGGCGGCGCATGCCCCCCAACAGCCTATGTGTGTGCTTTGCGGCAGGATGGGCCGTTCTCCGTACCTAAGACGTCTGAAGTTTCAGCAAGCAACCCTTCCTTCTGCTGCAGGCTGGCCGCATGCTGATGTGGGGCTACCTCAAGGAGCTGTGAGTTACACTCGTACACTCGAGCATTCAACTGGCATGCAGCACAGCAGCAGTAGCAGCTATGGGGCAGCAGCAAGAGGCAAAGAAGGGCAGAGCAGCCTGTGCAGCTGTGCCTTGCTGTCTGCCATTGGTTGCCCCGCCTGTCATTGTGTATCTGAGTAGCTCTTTTACGCCCACCCACACCCTTGAAGGTGGCTTGTGCCCGCGCCCCCCAGCATGTGCAACAAGTTCTCCCTCTCTGGCGGCGTGTCAATGGCGCACACTCTCTACCTACGCAACGGCAAGCTGTTCCAGGTGTGCTTTGGCCCTGTGCCATGCGTGCGCCTGGCGTTGCGGCCTGCTTGTCTGCCCTCTCCCAAATTCAACTCCTCACCCGCTCCTCCACATAACACATGATGTCGAAGGCAAGCCAGCCCGCTGCAACTGTGGTGCACCGCTTCTGCCACTTACATCCGTGTGTGTCCCCCGTCTGCCCACCACTGCATGCACAGGCTCCCCTGCCTGAGACGGTGGAGCTGCGTGGCGCCCACTGCTTCCGTGCCTATGGTCTGCAGCTGCAGCAGGGGCACCCGCTTGTGGTGCCTGGCCGGGGGGAGCCGCACGGCGTGGCGGGCGGGCACCTGGACCTGGAGCTGGTCGTCAGGTGCGCTTTTGCCAGTGGTGGCGTCGTCTTGCTGCCCTGGCCTGGGCTCAACAAGGTGTTGCTTGAAGAGAGGGAGTCAGTCGGCTGCACCCTTTCTGCCAAATGCAACTCGCGCAGAAATACAGCACGGCGGGGCAGCACATGCCTTGATCCTTTTCAGGGGCATTCATTGCGTTTAAGTGTGCGCCTACGCACGCATGCATTGTGGTGCTTGCATGCAGGCGTGGCAGCGCCAGCCGCACCTCGCTGCTGCTGGACTCCTGGCGGCCAGCGGGCAAGGGCGCAGCAGCCATCGTGTTCGACTGGCACAGCCAGGACCTGTTTGTGGTGTTTGAGGTGCGTGGGGCAGCAGATCCTTAGGGCGCAGCTGCTCAGGGACCGATGCGCCTCCACTCTACAGCAAGCCCGTTTCCACTGGCCATCGGCGGCTGCTGAGTAGCAAGTGCTTGCCAGCGCACAGGATCCTGCTACAACCAGTGCCATCCTCTCACTCTTCGTCAGCACACCTCCTGCTCAGCACCTGTGCCCTCCTCCTTTGACCCAACAGGCGCACACGCACCGCGAGGAGTGGGCAAGCAGCGACGTGGCTGCTGCACTTGCTGAGGCAGCAGCAGCTGAGGCAGCGGCAGCAGCGGGGGGTGCAACAGAGGGCAAGCGTGCAAAGGGGGGGGGAGCCACGCCGGCCAGTCTGATCACAGAGGAAATGAGCAGGTGTGTTGGGTACATGTGTGAGCTTTGCTGGTGTCCAAGTGCTGGTGGTGCAGAGAAGGGGAGCCCTTCGAAGGGCTGAAGGCACGCGTACCCACACACACGCAACGCTTCACAGGCATTCATGCTGCGCAGCACTACCCAGGAGCGCGGTGCCCTGTTTTATCCTCCAACCACTATAGCACTCCGTATCAATCCGTGTCTTCACCTTGATCACATTCATGCAGAGTAGGCGGGAGGCGGGTGATCTGTGACGTGGATGGCACTGAGTACGACGTGTACACAGATCCAAAGGTGTGCAGAGGGGGGCTGCCTGCCTGCAAGCATGCTCTGTGCAGGCTCCGCCCTTGCGGCCTTTCACCAGCCTGGAGACCTTGCCACGCCATCAACGTCAGGTCTGGTTCCTTCCCTCATATCATATCCATCTCAAAAAAAAGAAAAGACGCACCCGGCCAAGGGAGCCGCTGCCACCTATCCTGTGGCTGCTGCTGCTTGACAGCTTGCTCGAACAAAATCCAAGCTTGCTCGAACGAAATCCAAATGTGCATTGCATTGCATGGATTCAATCATTAATATCTCCACCTGGGAAAGAAAGAAATCCCTGGCTGCCTGTGGCTGCAGGTGCCTCCTGTCCCTGATATGAATCCAGACGTGCCAGACTGGATCCGCATGGACCGCCAGCGCGCTGGTGGGTGCTTTTCATGTTGGTTCTATCCAGCGAGTAGCAGGGTCTTACACGTGTTCAACGAAATTCTTGCAGGAACGAGCTCACTTGAATCCTGCAGCTCGGCACTTATGCCTTAGCTCCTGTGTCCACGCTGTTTCCACTGCTGGATACACTCGGCCACAGGTGGCAGGCTGGACATGGGCGCTGATGACGCACTGGAGCTTCGCATTTTTTTGGATGCCAGCGCTGTGGAGATCTTCACCGGCACGGGTCAGACGCTATCAACAAGGGTAGGTGCCAGTTCGGGCGCATTAAATTCTTATCCGTACAGGAGAGTGTGATGGGATTCCTTCCCTACCTGCAGGACTTTGGATGGTCACCTTGGCCAGCATTGCCGGGCCTTTTTCCAAAAACAATGGCGCCAGGGCTTCACTTGAGCTCAGGCATCGCTTAGCCCCCCCTCAGCATCACCCTGCATGCAACACACCATTGAAACTCCATCCCATGCACTGCCAAAAACAAGGGCGCTCGCGCTCGCGCTCTTTGGGCACCGCTCGTGAGCGCTCGCATTGCTCACGCTTATGAGCGCGCTCGTGAGGGCTCACGAGCGTCTCTACTAAACGGCTCAATTCGTACTGTTTGACGCGCTGCTGCTGCGCCGAGGGGTAGCACTGCCAAAAGGAGGGGTCGCTTTCGCTCTCGCTTCAAAATTTGCTTCCAATCGCTTCCAATCGCTGCCACTAAATGGCGAATCGCTTCCATCGCTGCAAGCGATCGCTTCTGCTAGTGCAAGCGGTTTTGGAAGCGACGCTCACAACGTCCAGAAGCAATTCTATAAACGCCTCAATTCGTGCTGTCTGGTGCGCTGCTACTGTGCTGAGGGATAGGGGGAGTCGAATCGAGAGAAATTTACAGCGGGGAGCGAGGGAGTGTCGACCCTGGAGCGTCGACGACTGACCTAAATTTTGCTAAGTGCCTAGCACCCTGCCACAACACTCTGGCTCTAGCCACACACAAGGGGCTGCAAAAACCTGTCGCTGTACACCTGCGAGCGTTGGGGTGGGGAGAGCGTGCAGGAGGCACAAACGGTGAGCGTGCGCGTGCGCTGTTACAGCAGCGCGCACACACCGTCCGCCACGCTGCGCCCCACCCCGCGCCACACACTGGCACTCTCAAGCTTGTCCGGCAATGGGGGGCGTACGCCCACGCGAGGGCAGGGCGCGCGCGCGGAGCCACACGCATCAACGTTGACTGGCTGCCGCGCCGTCTCCCGAGCCAGCGCTCCTGCGTGTGAGTGATAGAGGTGTATGTGGGTGCGGCTGGTATGGAATGCGGACTACTTGAATGGGAGTAGTGGTCTCCAGCACTAAGATGAATTCCTTGGGGATGCATCGTGCGCGCGTGCGTGCGTGCGTGCGTGCATGCGCATGCGTGCTCCATTCCACTCGCTGCTGCAACAGGGACACCGGTCATGCATCTAGACTGCAACCCATGGCTGAGGAGGAGGGTGACAGGGTTACAGGCCATGCGTGCGCGGGGCTCCATGCATGGAGCTCCGTGCACGAGAACGAATCGCCAGCAGGCCGACGAGCTCTCGAGTGGCCTCCACGACTCGGCTTGCAGTCGTGGTGGAGCCATACTTTGCTTACAATATCGCTTCTGGGCGATCGCTTCCCGGCATCGCTTCACGCACAGGCAATCGCTTGCAGGCACGCAAGCGATTGCCCACAAGCGATCCACCCTTCTCGTCTCTGCTGCCTCGCCTGACCAAGTCTTGCTTTGATTCTTCGTCGACAGCAAGCCTAGCACACCTGTTGAGCCTCGAGGTCAGTCTAGGGTCCGAATGCGAGAGGGGCGAGTTCACCCAAAATCGCTTTCGCTTGCATGCCTTTGCTTCCAGGATCGCTTCCAGGATCGCTCCTGGCTAGAAGCGACGCTTGCAGGTCTAGAAGCGAGCCATCCCACGAGCGATTTACTTCGTCGAGTCATGGCTGCTTATTCGTTCGGCCAATCGACATGAAACTTTGCCCACGACCTACCAAGGTCCTTAACCTGGCTAGCCGAGAGCCTGATCTACACAAGTTCAGGAAATCGCTTCCAATCGCTTCACCTCTTGCAAGCGACCCCTCCTTTTGGCAGTGTAGGGGGGGTCGATTTGAGAGAAATTTTACAGGGAGGGGGGGAGCGGGGAGCGGGGGGGTGTCGACGATCGTCGCGACGAGTCTGAAATTCTGCTAAGTGCCCACACGCCGTCGCCTGCAACACTCGCACTGCGCTCTAGCCACACACAAGGGGCTGTACCAAGCTGTCGCTGTACACCTGCGAGCGTTGGGGTGGAGAGCGTTCAGGAGGCACGAGTGGTGAGCATGCGCGAGTGGTGAAGGTAACAGCCTGCACGCACCCAGCGGCACTCCACCGCGTTGCGCCCCCCACCCCACCCCACATTGCCACTTACGCCTCAAGCTCCTCACGCCTGGCCGGCAATAGGGGCATGGGAGGCTGCGGGCAGGGCGGGGCGAGCCACGCGCGTGGGCATTGACTGAAAGGGGGATGGCTGCCACAACCTGCCTGCAGCCTCCCATGCCACGCGCTACCGGGTGTGGATGATTGAAGTGGAGCTACTGGGTGTGGCTGGCGTGGAATGTGGGATGCTTGAATAGGAGTGGTGGTCTCCGGCACTTAGGCGCATTCGCTGTGAGAGGTGCGCCATCCGCGCGGTGCATTCGTGCGCTTGTATGCGTGCATTCCAGTGCCTAAGAAACAGGGGGCACGCATCTTGCTTGCATCTTGGCCTGCCTGCTGCCTGCACCCGGGGAGAGAGGGGGAGGGGAGAATGCCCTGCAAGCACGCGCGCGCTTCAATAACGCCTGCTGTGCAAGCCGACGAGCGGTCTCCACGACTCGGTCTGCTGTCGACAGCATGCAGCGAGGACCTGCATACTCGCGCTTGTCTTGTCTGCGAGCGCGCTTGTGAAGGAATGCAAGCGCGCTCGGGCCTTTCAGAAGCGCTGGCTCAAGAGCGCGGCAAACAAGCGCTCGATTTTCAGCTGCCTCCACCAGCCGCCTCTTGCTCTAATTACTCGTCAACACCAGCCCTAGCACTGCTGCCAAGCTCCTTTGGCAGCTAGCGGCGTCAAAACGGAAGGGGAGGAAATTAAATCGGGGCGCTCGCGCTCTTGTCGAGGCGCTTGTGGCCCCCACGAGCACGTTTTTGCCTGCACGAGCGCGCGCTCTTGCCCACGAGCGCCCCTCCTCACGAGCGCCAATCTTGATTGATTTATTGCAGCTTGTCCCGTTGGCTGATTTTATTTTTACATTGCTTCCGAATCCTCTCTCCTCAACCCTATCCGGTCTGCATTATCAGAAACGTATTTCTCAAGGGCGCTCGTGAGCGCTTGTGTGTTTTTGGCAGTGATGCACACTAGGCTCCATCCAGTGCACGCACACTTGCTCTTACTCCTGGGCAGGCATACCGAGGTGCTGCTGCCTACGACAACACACCTGCTGACGGCACCTCTCCGAGCCCATCCAAGCTGGTTGTATGCTCGCTGGGGGGCACAAGCGAGGTAGCGCACCTGGAGTGCTACGAGATGCGCAGCTGCTGGTTGCGCGGCCAGGTGGGTTGACGAAGGATACTCCATTTGCCCTGTCGGGCAGCACAGTTTTCTTTGGAGATGAAGAAACCACAAACACATTTCACAGTTCACGGTTTGCTCGCCATGCATCTACAAAAACAAATGTGCTTTCTGTTGCACAACAAACAAAATTGCAGTGCTCGATTGGACAAGAGCAAGGCCCATTGGCAACTTACCATCTCAATGCGCATTTCCTGGTGCACCCATCATCTCAGGCGGACTGCCCGCTGCCACCCCCTGTCGACCGCGCAAGCCTTGACTGCTGGAAGCAGGATGCGGAGCGTGCGACAGCAATAGCAAGGGAAGTTGGGGACGCGCTAGATGAGGAGCTGCTGCGCTGAAGATGGGTTTGGGCTGATCACAAGTGAAGGAGTAAAGAACAGGTTAACACTGCCAAAAACAAGGGCGCTCGCGCTCGCGCTCTTTGGGCACCGCTCGTGAGCGCTCATACATCGCTCGCGCTAAGTAGCGCGCTCGTGAGGGCTCACAAGCGCGCTCGTGGGGGCTCACAAGC
>LFIK01002238.1_pt1 | contig 15604 bp, 14 predicted proteins | sample 643401 | NCBI WGS metagenome assembly LFIK01 (sample SAMN03777447, study PRJNA286221) | soda lake metagenome | biome: soda lake; feature: Kulunda steppe; material: water; isolation source: sample T5-Br brine of Lake Tanatar-5 | place: Russia: Kulunda steppe | collected 2010-07
CAGCTCCCCCGGTACGCCGCCCATCCCGCCTCAACCGCATCAGCCACATCAGCATCTGAGCCGCGGACGATCTGTCCAAAAACCCTTCCACTGCTCGGCTCTACAACGGGCAACGTCTCTCCGGAACGGCCCCCCTTCCAGCTTCCTCCAATCAAAATCTTCATCTCAGACACATCTCCCCCCATCAACCTCAAGCGAGACGCCGGTAATAAACTCAGCAGCATTCGAGGCAAGGAATATCACCGCATTGGCAATATCAACCGGCTGTGAAAATCGCCCCAGAGGAATACTCTGTTCAAAAGCCTTGCGTCGCTCCGGCGTATCCTCGCCCAAAAACTTTTCGACCAAGGGTGTCTCACCAGCTACCGGGCAAATGGCGTTGACCCGAATCCGGTCGGATGCAAACTCTACAGCCAAGGATTTCGATAGATTGACCACGGCCGCCTTAGAGGCGTTATACAGCGCCAGACCAGGTCGCGGTCGGATCGCACCGGTTGACGCGATGTTGATGAACACGCCTCCCTCGCCCTGAGCGCGAAAAACTGGGACGGCAGCGCAAATACTGTTCCAGATAGATTTGACGTTGACCCGAAAGATCTGATCAATATCTGCTTCATCGATTTGCAGAGTCGGCGTATTACGATTGGTGATACCGGCGTTGTTGACGACAGCATCTAGCCGCCCGTAATGAGTTATCACTGAGTCCACGACACGTTGAAAGGACTCTCTATTGCCGACATCCGCCTGCTCGAATATTGCGCTGTTAGGCCCATGATCCGCACACAGCTTAGTTACCACCGCCTCGCCACCGATAGGATTGAGATCGACAACCGCCACCTGGGCACCCGCCTGGCAAAACACCTCGGCAATTCCAGCACCAAAACCAGAACCGCCTCCGGTCACCAAAACGACCCGATCCTTCCACGACATTCTTTTCTTCCTCTCTCCGGTAACTGATTCTTATTTTTCTGATACTGGAAAGTATTTCTAACATCGGAAATTCCCGATTGCAACGAATTTAAATCAGCAAAAAAAGCAGAACCGAGGAATCTGCTTTCTGGAATCGCTACCGAACAATAACTAAGCCACGACGGATACCCATAAAGGATGGAGGGGTACGCTAGCCCCGCTCCACCAGCAAGCCCATCAGTCCCTGCGTCAGATCTGTAAGCACCGAGGCAGAGGCCAGCAACGGATATTAGCGTCGGCTCGGCAGCGCCGGTATAACTAATGCCGATGCCGACGGTCCGCGCCTCGCACGACATGGCCAAAATCGGCCCGATCTAGATCTTTGACGCTGTCTGCAGTAGCGTTTTTGAGTGCTGCCAGACCGCACCGGTTTACCTAATCTAAAAAACCGAACGAACGGTTTCTTTACAGCGATTTGCTTCAGCATGACGATCAATTAACAGAAATCCTGAATGCCTGCCGATGATGCCCGGCATCTGGGTTTCACAGGTTTCCATAGGCGCGAGGAATCATGCTTATGCAGGCTGTTGCGCCTATTGCCTGAGCAAAACAGCGTTGTTCATGCCCTATCACCTGCTCTGCGCAGAGAGGTATTACGGTGCTGATCTTGCCGTCGGGCGTTTGCATCCCGGCGCGGTCGATTCGTCGATCCAGAGTTTGATCAGGATTTACAGTGAAGCGGTGTTTCCGGCGGTGGGCCGGTTGCAGGCCATAGAGCACTCTGGCGCAATGATTTTTGGCGAAACAGACCTCTTCGTTGGCGGTAACGCCACTCAGGGTGAGGAGACAATCTCCGTTTGCCAGCACAGGAATGGGGTATTTGTCACCATGCCGACAAATTACATCAATGAGGTGGTTATGACCCACTGGGCGGCCCTCCTATAACTAGGAGGAGATCTCAGCCGTGCCGGGCGAGACGATCCGCCAATAGCTTAGCTATTTGTTCGCAATCGGATAACATAAACCCAAGCCTCGCATAAAGAAACACATGATGATATAAACCTGTACGCTCGCTAAAATGCAGCCGGAACAAAATGGATTCTGTATGATGAAGCAGGTGCAAAAGGGCCAAGCAAGAGGATGCGAATGACCGTACGCAGCGCAGATCGGACGCTGACTATCTTTGAGGCATTTGCCGAAGCACGGCGGCCCATGGGGCTGTCACAGTTGGCACAGCGGGCCCGGATTCCCATCTCAAGTTGCCATACCCTGATCGCTACGCTGGTAGATCGTGGCTACCTCTATACGGTAAGCGATAGCCGTTCGGTTTATCCGACCCGGCGACTGCTCGAGATTGGTGAGCGTATAGCCCATAATGATCCGTTTCTTGAACGAATTTCGCCGGCGTTATTGGCGCTGCGAGATGAAACAGGAGAGACCGTAATCGTTGGAAAGCAACAGCGCGAGCTTGTGCTTTATCTCGACGTGATTGAGGGTTTACATACGATTCGGTATACGGCTTCCCCGGGTGAGTTCAAACCCATGCACTCAAGTGCCATCGGCAAAGCTCTTCTGTCGGTGCTTGATCCGATACAGATTGAAACCTGGCTCGCATCTAACGATCGACTGGCGGCAACTGCGCATACACTAGTTAACGAATATGCAATCAGGGCAGCGATTAAGAAATCCGCTGAGCAGGGATATGCAGTCACTCACGGGGAGAATGTCGCCGACGTTAACGCCTTTGCAATTGCGGTACCGATGGGTAACACCTGGTTTGGAATAGCCGTGGCCGGTCCTAGTCATCGCATGATAGAAAACGGTGAGAATAATCTATCGCGTTTGCTGGCAGCCAAAGAAATGATCGTCGGCTCGTCGTGAAAAAAATTCAAACCGACAACCCTTTCTTGCTGATGTTGGGCGCTGAGCTCCAAGTGTGGACGCCCGGGCATTGTCGCTGGGCACTAGAAATACACCCAAATCTATTGAATTCTCAAGGGCTTCTGCAGGGCGGTGTTACGGCCACTCTGCTCGATGTGGCCTGTGGCTACAGCGGATTTTATCATGCCACAAACGAGCCGCCGCCGTGGACGGTAACTATTTGTCTAACCACAAATTATATTCGCGGCGTTCGCAGCGGAGTCATTACCGCGGAGGGTAAAAAGACCGGGGGTGGGCGATCAGTGTTTTTCGCAGAGGCGCGACTCCGCGATGATCAGGGGCAGCTAATCGCCACCGGTTCCGGCAGCTTTCGGATCTTTGCTAATGCCTGATTAGCAGGCACACTAGTTGACAGATTCAGCATTCTGATATTAATTTCGATATATAGAATATTAAGTGGCTGTTGGAGACGGTATGTATCAGAACATTAAGACCGAACGCAGTGCCAACGGGATTCTGAGGGTTTGCATCAATCGCGAGGAGAAGAGGAACGCACTCAGTCGGCAGACGCTGACGGAAATCGGCTTGGTATTTTCCGAAGCAGCCAAGGACGACTCGCTCAAGCTTGCGACACTGACCGGCGCCGGGGAGAAAGCGTTTGCCGCCGGGGGCGATCTCCATGACCTTATGGCGGTGCGCAGCGAGGGAGAGACTCAAGCCACTTGGGAGGCGACTAAAACCTCGCTGGATGCAATACGTCAATTTCCGCTACCTACCATCGCTGTGCTGAACGGTCTGGCGTTAGGCGGTGGGGCCGAGCTCGCTGTCGCCTGCGATTTCCGCATCGCCAGAGCCGATGTCCGGATCGGTTTCATCCAGACTAAATTGGCGATCACCCCAGGCTTCGGCGGGGGGGCAGATCTCTACGATCTGATCGGACCGAGACGGGCACTTACGCATATGCTGCGTGCAGAGGCGATAACAGCTGCCGAGGCGATGCAGTTGGGGCTAATCGATGAGATCACACGTGAGGGTGAACAACTCTCAGCGCTAGTTGAGCGCTTTTGTGCGCCGATTGAAGCGCACTCGGGGACTCTTCTGCGGGCGCAAAAAGCGCAGTATCTAGCAAAGCTGCGGGGTGAAGCAGCCGATGAACGGGCGCGAATTGAATGTCAGGGATTTGTGGAAACCTGGGTGCACCAGAACCATTGGGATGCAGTTGACACCATTATGAGGAGAGTTTCGCAATGAGTAATCCGTTCATGGCCGAGGAGGTGCCTTCAGGCATCGAAGTACCGATTGCCGCCGGGCCTGATCAACATGCCGGTGAGGCCCCTCCGCCTGGGGAATTTCCGTTTACTCGAGGGATTTTTCCGAATGGCTATCGCGGACGATTATGGACCATGCGGCAGTATTCCGGGTTCGGGACTGCCGAGGCATCCAATGAGCGCTATCGGTTCCTACTTGACCGTGGTCAGACTGGATTGTCTGTCGCCCTTGATCTTCCCACCCAGTGCGGCCTAGACCCGACCCATGCCATGGCCGGGCCAGAAATCGGCAAAGTCGGTGTCTCGCTCTCCAATCTCTCGGAGATGGAAGTGCTTTTTGACGACATCGATCTGGGCAGCATCTCGACGTCTTTTACGATCAATGGGACCGCAGCGCTGATCTATGCGATGTATGTCGCCTGCGCCGATAAACAAGGCGTGCCGCGGGAGAAACTCACCGGCACCATCCAGAATGATATCCTGAAAGAATATGTCGCTCGCGGGACTTGGATCTTTCCGGTTCGACCCTCTATGCGCCTGATTGCGGATTCCATTCTGTTTGCCAATCAGGCTACACCGCGTTTTAATCCGATTTCCATTGCCGGCGCCCATATGCGCGATGCTGGTTGCACGGCGGCAGAAGAAATGGCCTATACCCTCGCCAACGGCCTAGCCTACGTGGATGAACTGGTAGCGCGGGGAGGAGACGCAGATCATTTTGCACGCAGGTTGTCGTTCTTTTTTTATGTTCATATGGATCTGTTTGAGGAGGTTGCAAAGTTCCGCGCCGGTCGTCGGGTCTGGGCGAGGCTCATGCAGGAACGCTACGGGGCGAAGGATCCAAAGGCACAGATGTTCCGCTTTGGCGTTGTCTGCGGTGGATCGTCGCTGGTGGCACCGCAGCCCTACAATAATGTCGTCCGGGTGGCCGTGGAGACAATGGCAGCCGTTATGGGCGGGGCACAGTCGATTTTCACCTGTGCCTACGATGAAGCGTTCCAGATCCCGACGGAATTCTCCGCTGAACTCGCACTCCGAACCCAACAGGTAATTGCTTATGAGAGCGGCATAGCCCGCAGCGTGGATCCGCTGGGTGGCAGTCATTATGTTGAGTGGCTGACCGACGAAATGGAGCAGAAGATCCTCGAGCTCATGAAAGCTGTGGACGAGTATGGTGGGGCTGTCAGTGCCATTGAGGACGGTTGGCTGCAGATGCAGGTCGCAAAACGAGCGCATCGGCGGAAGCAGGATATAGACTCCGGAAAGTTTCCAATCGTTGGTCTAAATTGTTTCAGTAATGAGAATGAGCGCGCGGCGCCCTCGGAGATGTTCCATCGCGACCCGGAGGCGAGTCGGAAGGTCCTTGATAAGTACGAATCCGTCATGGACCACCGTGACAATGCCGGTGCTATAGCTGCTCTTGACAAGCTCGAGCAGGCGAGCACCCGGGATAGCGAAAACCTGCTGCCGTACCTTATCGACTGTTGCCATTCCTACTGCACCGTCGGTGAGATGGTGACCCGGCTCAAAAATCAGTGGGGTGAATTTCAGGAGCCCATCCGCCTATGAGTACCGAAACCGTTGAAGAAAAACCTATCAGTCTGCGCGGCAAGCGTATTCTTATTGCCAAGCCTGGACTCGATGGCCACGATGTGGGGGCCAAGGTCATTGCCCTTGCGCTCCGCGACTCTGGTGCTGATGTAATTTATACAGGGCTCCGCCGGACCCCGGGGTACATTGCCAAGGTAGCAGTCGATGAGGATGTCGATGCGGTTGGCCTGTCGATCCTCTCCGGGAGCCATCACGAGCTGCTGGAGGAGACCATCGCGCAGCTCCGGGCGTTGCATGGCGACGAGATCCCCGTGTTTGTCGGCGGCACAATTCCAGCTGATGATGTTGGAGCGCTGCATGACGCCGGCGCCCGAGCGGTATTCACCTCCGACCAGAGCCTCGATGAGGTCATCGCTGAAGTGGCTAGGACGCTGGAATGAACGGTCCACTAACCGGTATTCGGGTTATTGAAGTCGGGCATATGCTCATGGGTCCGTATTGCGGCATGATGCTCGCAGATCTGGGCGCCGAAGTCATTAAGGTTGAACCGCCAGAAGGGGATATCGGGCGCCGTGTCAGCCCTCATCTTATCGGCTCACATAATGCCTACTTTGCCAGTCTTAATCGAAGTAAAAAGAGTGTAGTACTCGACCTTAACTCGGATGACGGACAGGCGGCCTTGGCAGAGCTCGCGCGAACGTCGCAGGGGCTAATTACCAATCTTCGACCCAGCGCCATTCGCAAGCTCAAACTGACTTACGAAAGTCTCAGTCGTCACAACCCCGACATTGTATGTGTCGCGATGACCGGATATGGGCTAGAGAGCCCCTTCGCCGGACGCCCGGCCTATGACTACGTCATTCAGGCGTTCACCGGCATTATGATGATCACCGGTGACCCGGACGGGCCGCCCGCGAAAACCGGATACTCGGCTGTGGACAATTCCGCGGGCTTGATGGGGGCCATCGGTTTGCTGGCTAAGCTGATTGAGCGGAAGGGCGGTCAGGTCGATATTGCTATGTATGATGTCATGCTCTCGCAGCTCAACTACATCGCCGGGGCCTGGCTTAACGCGGAAGAAGAGCCGCAACGCTGGCCGCGCTCCGCACATCCCTATGTAGTTCCGGCACAGATTTTCGAGACCGCGGATGGCTGGATAACGCTATTCGTGACCCACGATGAATTCTGGCGGCGATTTGCCGAGCAGGTTGGGCGCGCGGACTGGGTCACCGACCCTCGGTTTGCGACCATGACGGCCCGCCGTGAGAACCGCGAGGATATCCTGCGGGAAATAAGTCAGGTGCTCATTTCACGGCCCACCGCGGAGTGGACCGACCAGTTGCTGCCACTCGGAGTGGTCGCCGCTGGCGTCGAGACGCTGCAGGAGGCCCTGATGAGCGATCACACGGAAGCTAGGGAAATGGTCATTGCGATCGATACGTTGGAGGGCCCGATTCGCGCGGTGGGGAATCCGATTCGGATTTCCGGCGCCGTTAACTATTACACTTCACCGCCGCTGTTAAACGAGCATGCCGCCATGATCAATACGAAAGCGGTGAAGCGTTGAGTCAACCCGCCTCAACCCCATTTACCCGGCGCAGCCTGTCGCGACGCATCACCGAGATAGCGTCGTTTACACCGGCTCAAATTTTAGCCATGGCGCCTATTGATGCGACGACGCCAGCCCAACGAATCGGGATTACAGGATCGCCGGGTGCCGGCAAAAGCTCACTGATCGGTCAGCTAATTCACCAGCGGCTTGCTCGCGGCCGACGCCTAGCGGTGATAGCCATTGATCCGTCCAGCCCGAACACTCATGGTTCGGTGCTAGGTGATCGATTGCGCATGGATGCACTGTTCGATCATCCGAACCTTTATATTCGCTCGCTACCGAGTGGCGGCGCCCACGACGGGATCAGTGAGAATCTACCGGAAATTCTAGAATTATTAGAGATCTACGGCTTTGACGAGATTATCGTAGAGACAGTCGGTGTCGGCCAGGCCGAATACGGCGTGCGTGTTTTTGTCGATACCGAGGTGCTTGTCCTCGTTCCCGAAGCCGGTGATCACGTACAGGCGATGAAATGTGGCATTCTGGAGACGGGGGACATCTATGTTGTCAACAAAGCCGATCTGTCCGGTGCGGAGCGAATGGCAGCAGAATTACGGGGAGTTTTGACTGCACGTTCTCTAGTGAACAGCCAGCCGCCGGTGCTGCTCACCAGCGAGCGTGATCAGGCGACGATTGCCGACCTGGATCAGGCCATAGAAGCCCACCTTGTTGCAGTTCATGCGTGCCTTGATGCCGAAAGCCTCCGCCGGTCTCGCCGTCAGGCCAGAGTGCATACGCTGATTCAGCGTGAACTAGCCGCATTGATTGAGACGCTACCCGAGGCCATCTTCACCGATACGCTAGCCTCAGCACATGCAACTGTTCTCAAAGCGTTGACTGAATCACGTTAGTCGGCCGTCGATGATGATCGCACCAGCTGGATTCACGTGGTGCGTCCTATCACGCTGGAAGGACGCCGCTTTTTGATTTCAATCTGTCAATTTCTTCGGCACCATGATTTTCCGAAGTACCCCCCAGCACTAAACGGGTTAGAGTGTAGCTGACAAGCGGGCTCTATGAACGACGAAACACTCGTCAAACGCTGGGCGGCCAAGAGCATGCCAGTTGAGATAGGCCAGCAACATCACCTCACGTTTACTGTGGACAAGCATTGGGTCGAGGAAGCCACCCGCAACATGGCGAACGTCTTTCGCAAGCGACCTCGAGATACGCGACAATGCGAAAAGGAGCTGCAGGCGCAACTCTTGGGTGGAGGTGATCACATTTCGCTTAGCAAGCGCTGTGGTTCGCCATGCAATGATTCCCGAACTAGAATAGAGTCGATGGTAATCGTGCTTGCTGAGAAGAAAAATCTGAGCCAGCGGATCTTGCGGTTGAAAGGCGAACACTTTATCCGGCCGCACCAGCTCGAGTAGCTGGCCCGTACTCAGCATTTGGTTGGCCAATGCATTCGTTTCTATAACGATAAGCAGCCGCATCAGCCCTCGGGGACTATGCACTCCCCTTTTTTTACCGAGCGTCAACGTCATAAGTTGTACAGAACCCCGGGGATTCGTTACGTCAAAAACTGAGTTGAGCACATGGTATTACACACAGCCATAGCGTTTAAAAACGCAGTCAATGATAATATAATAAGGGTTAAGTGAACAGCGCCTCGTAGACATGGGACACGACTTTTACGGCAAGATAGCTTATAAACAAATAAGTCATTGATTAGCTTTTAAAAAGAGAAAGATTGAGATATTCACATGGCGGAGGTTACTGGTTTAATTCCAGCGACTCCCAACAGTCGCCCCAGCAGTCCGTTCAACTCTGGCGACTGCCGTTTACACTAGACAGCTCTAAAACCCCTGACAAGTCGAGTTGCTATGTCCCGGAAGCCCCGCGCCCAAACTGCGAACCACCAGACAGCGGCAATTGATGGCCATTTCGCGAACTCGCTCAGGGCGGGCCTTGAATTACTAAAGCACTCTCCGCTGGCCGTTTTCTTACTGGATAACGAGGGGAGACCGCGCTGGCACAACGACGAGGTCGACCGACTCGCCACCAACTGGTCGGTGCCAACAAGCATGCTGCTGCCCGCCAATCACGCCAGCATTCACCATCAGGCGTTGACGACTCCGGACCCGACGCGTGACATCTATTACGCGGTTGGGGGCTATTACCTGATGTGGCGTATCCAACCAGTCACCGCAGAGAATGCCACCCTATGGTATGGGCATGACGTCACGGCACAGCGACTGCAACGTGCGCGCCTGCTGGCGGATCAGGCCCGTTACCGCCTACTAGTGGAGAACTCTCGCGACCTCATTTCGCGCCACGCCAAGGATGGCACTTTTTTGTATGCCTCGCCGGCGTCGCGTACATTACTCGGTTATGAACCCCATGAGCTGGTCGGGCGCTCGGCCTATACTCAACTCTTCCACCCGGATGACCTAAAAGCCCTGTTCAACAAAGACCCGCGGGTGTTTTACGAAGCAGGTTACTACCAGTATGAATACCGCGTCCGCCGCAAGGACGGGAGTTATATCTGGTTTGAGACCACTAGCGTCACCTACCGCGACCCCGCTACCAATGAGCTCGCGGATATTCTTTGTGTATCGCGAGATGTCACCCGACGCATCGATAATGAGAAAATCCGCGACTGGCTGGCACGCACAGTCGATGCGACTACAGATTATGTTCTCGCCTTCAACCCCAACCTCCAGCTGAAGTATGCCAACCGAGCCGCCCGTGCGCTCTTTAGCTTACCCAAGGCGTCGCCCGCAACGCCGCTCGAGCGCTTTTACACCCCCCGCTCGGTTGCCACCTTCCATGAGCGACTACTGCCCCAAATCGAGACATCTAGCTCATGGCAGGGAGAGCTCGAGATGCTGGACCCAAAGGGACGCACCGTGCCTGTACTGACCGTCGCGCTTCCATATGAGCGCGATGAAGAGACGCTCTCGCATATCACGCTGCTCAATCGCGACATCAGCGAGCGCAAGGCAGCCGAAGCCCTTGTGCGCCAACAACAGCAACGTTTGGACCAGGCGCACCGCCTCTCGGCCGCCGGCGAACTTGCCTCCCAAATAGCCCATGAACTCAACCAGCCCCTCGCGGCGACCGCCAACTACGCGAGCGGTGTTCTAAAGCTTACCGAATCACACCCGAATCTTTCGGCGGCCGATCTGCGTGAACCGCTGGAGAAACTCAAACGTCAGGTCACCCGGCTCGGAGATGTCCTTAAGCGCGTACGCCAGTCCATCAAACGCGGTCATGTCCGGCGCGGCGCTGTGGACCTCGCTGAGGTGATGCGCAATACGCGCGAGCATTGTGAGTGGGAAGCCAACGAAGCGGGGGTCAGTCTTGAGCTGAATATAGCGGCTGATCTACCGGCCGTCAGTGCCGATCGCGTACAGCTCGAACAGGTGTTGGTCAACCTTATCAGCAATGCCGTGAAGGCCTGTCGCAACGAGGCACCGGAAAACCGCCGGGTTGAAATGAGTGCTTGGCGGAGCACCGATGGAAGCGTCCGGTTCGCATTGCGCGACTATGGACCTGGCATCCCCAAGGGCTCCGAGCGTCACATCTTCGAGGCCTTCTACACTACTCATCCCGGTGGATTGGGCATGGGCCTACCCATCAGCGCATCTATCATGGAAGCACTGGGGGGATCCCTCACCGTAACCCGCGCTGACGGACAGGGCGCATGCTTCGTTGGTACACTGCAGCAGGCGAACGCAGCCCGAGAGGAGACAGGCAGCTCAGTATGAATAAGCCAGCAGACGAATTATTCGTAGCGATAGTAGATGACGACTCTGACTTTCGGGATTCCCTACGCTGGCTGCTGGAGTCAGTTAATTTGAAGGTGCGCTGCTACTCCGATGGTGAGAGTTTCCTAGACGACCTTCAGTTGGACCTCGGTTGCATCCTACTGGATGTCCGCATGCCGGGGCTAAGCGGGATTCAGGTACTAGAGCGGCTCAAGGAACGCGACAAAAAGGTGTCCGTCATCATCGTTACCGGACACGGTGATGTTCCCATGGCAGTGTATGCCTTGACCAACGAAAGAGCTTTCGATTTCATTGAAAAGCCCTTCAACGACCAGCACATGATCGACAGCGTGCAAGAAGCAATCAACCAAACCTACAGCCGACGTAGAAAAAGCGCATATCTCGATCAATTGCGCGAACGCTTCCGTGTGCTCAACTCTAAGGAACAGCAGATCCTGTGCCATGCCGCCGAGGGACTTACCAGCCGACAAATCAGCGAGCACATGGATATCAGTCCCAAAACCGCCGAGATCTACCGCGTTCGCGCGATGAAGAAAATGGGAGCCGGCAGTCTCCTACACTGGGTTCGCATGGCCGAGGCACTGAAGCTGCTGCCTTCCCTCAACACCCTCGCTGAGGCCCCTAGTAAAAAGCCTGACAAATGATCCCTCGATCGGTGCTTCCCACTACCACCAACGGCGATCGCGGGATAGCTCTCCTTCGCACGACTCTATCAGCTTGTTTACCTGCCACTGATCCTCTGCTAGAGCCTCCAATTGGATTTGGCCTCGAGCTAGCAGAGAATCTCCTAGGGGTTGGTATCCAAAAACACGGCGCTCAGACTGACCATAGCGAGCATGCCCATTTAGAGCATGAACCGGTTGTCACTGGCAACCAGAACTCTATCTCCGGCCTGCATATCGAACTCCTCCAGCGCGGTTAGTAGACTCAGCACACGTTCCAAGTAGTCCTGCTACGTGTACTCTAAGCCAGAAACAATAATCACGCGTAAGCACATCCGTCGTACCACGATGCTCGCAGACATTCCTCGCCAAAATGGAGCGGAGATGATCATTGTTATTCCAATTTGAATGCATGGTGATCAGATTGTTGATCGCCGTGCGCGATTCCAAAGAAAAGCGTACTGTAGTTTCTTATTACCCCGCTTCATGCGGGCAGTGGGCTCGTAGAGCAACAGAAAACGAGATTAGGCATAGGGTGCGCGGGCAAGCTCCACACGCTTCTGCAAACCGGGGGAATGATATCCACCGGCTCATCCCGAGGGCTCTCGAGTTGCAGAAAGTCGATAACGTTCTCCACAGCGAATCGATTGTGAATCTGGTCCTTCTCCGCCCAGCGCCATTAGAAAGACGAGGTGCGGACCTTGATTTCATAAAATAGATATCAGCCGAGCAGAATGTTATCGAGCGCCTTGAGACGGCGAGACAGCGCTACATTCCTAAGTGCCCTCGCAACGAATCCCTTTGGTAGCAACCTAATCCGGTCGCATCTTCTGAAATGCCTACCCTTTAAGATAAGGGCGCCCTGCTGGCGACATAGAAATCGGCAGTGATACATCAGTCAACGCGTGCAGGCTGCCGAACTAATGGCTTACCCGGCGGTATTCTGGGACAGGGTAACAGGCTCCGCGGCAACCTTTTCTGCCTATGATGCTCTCTCTCCTCCGATTGCCGCTATTCTCTGGCGTCTTGCTAGTGAAAAGCTCTAGCCGCAGCGCAGCAAGCCTTTCAACCTGGAACATCTCACGCAGGCATTGATTGCGTGCGTCAGCGACGACGGCACCGCGAACATCCATGCGCGCACGCAAAAAGCCTTGCACTTTCGCGGCGTAAATTTCTTCCACATTACAAATGACTATGCCCTCGACGCCGAGAACGGTGCGGCAGTAATTGGTTCATCCAGCGGGGGATTGGCAGCGGGGCCGGTAGCTCGGGCAGAGAGAATTGTCTTAGCTACGCACCCGCCGTTTTTGAGAATGTTGTGGTCCATCAGCGTTGCCGCCGCCGATTCCTGTCCGTGGCATTGCTAAACCGAAATATTGACAGGCGTAAATATCGCCCCCCCGCGGCGGAGCACCTCGGCCGTCTCTAGCGTGCATCCTCGTGAGGGCCTCGAACGCCTTCTTGCCTGACGAGTGGTGCGCCTCGATCTAAATGAAATGACGTAACTAAACGTTTTCACACCGGCACCGCTAACCGCGTCGCCAGAGGACCACACGTGTACCTCAGGCGCGAAGCCGTCTCTTCGCGCTGGGGCATGAGACTCTCCTCATCACTTGATTATCGTTCTTCTCTTCAAACCCGTCTCTGCCGCGCTATCCCATATGCTTGAACCAAACACATCACTTAACCTGGAGTGCAATCCGGATTTGATCCAATGAAGCGGGATTAGCCAGCGCCTCTCGATTCCCTGGCTCACGGTTTTGGAGTATGCGGGCGACGGCAATTTCCACCTTTTTGCCACTGCGGGTATAGGGGATGTCCGGCACTGCCACTATTCGGCGAGGCACATGCCGAGGACTGGCGTTGTCTCGGATAGTAATGCGGATGCGTTGCTCGATCTCCGGTGTCAGCGTCTCGTCGTTTGCCATAACCACCAGCAAAAGTACCTGAACGTCATCCTTGACCGGTTCTCCAATTACCAAACTATCAGTGATTTCGGGAAGCTTCTCCACCTGCCGATAGATCTCGGCGGTGCCGATGCGCACACCACCGGGATTGAGCGTGGCGTCTGATCGCCCGTAGATAATAGCGCCACCATGCTCGGTAAAACGCACATAATCGCCATGCGCCCAGACCCCAGGAAAGGCGTCGAAGTAGCTCGCTTGGTAGCGCTCCATAGCCGGATCGTTCCAAAACTTAACGGGCATCGCTGGGAATGGTTGGCGGATCACCAGCTCACCCCGATCGGTCCCCGTGTCCTCACCATTGTCATTAAACGCCACGGCGTCCACACCTAGCTGCCGACACTGAATCTCTCCGCGGCGAACTGGTATTATCGGTGCGCCGCCCACAAAACAGCCGCAAATATCGGTACCACCAGAGATGGAGGCCAGTAGAAGATTCTTCCCCACGTGGCGATAAACCCAATCGTAGTCTTCTGGCTGTAATGGTGAACCAGTCGAGAAAATCACCCGCAGTGCCGAAAAGTTATGCGTTTGACCGGGTGTCAACCCGGCCTTGCGGCAACCACCGAGGAACTTCGCACTGGTACCGAAATGGCTGACCCTCTCGCGCTCGGCCAGCGCCCAGCAGACATCTAGGCCCGGGTAGCCAGGAGAGCCCTCGAAGAGCACGAGACGCGCCCCGGTCAACAGCCCCGACGCCAACCAGTTCCACATCATCCAGCCGGTGGTCGTGAAATAGAAAAAGGTGTCATCCGGCTGAATATCCGCATGGAGGAGAAGCTCCTTGCTGTGATTGAGCAGCATGCCCCCTGCCCCATGGACAATGCACTTCGGCACGCCCGTCGTGCCGGAAGAGTACAGGATGAAAACCGGGTGGTCCGCTGGCAGCTGCTCGAAAACCAGCTCGCTACCAGAGTGTTCGGCGAGCGCCGCCTCCCAACTGATAAACAGAGGCACCTCAGGGTGACCGATATCAGGGACCAGTGGAATACTAACGACGCCGGCGAGCCCAGGCAGGAATCTCACCAGCTCGCGGTTTTGGTCGAGCCGCGGGAAGGTCTTACCGCCATAGCTGTAGCCATTGACCAGCAGAAGCACCTTAGGCTCGATCTGACGAAAGCGGTCGACCACGCCGGCAACCCCGAAATCCGGCGATGCGGAACTCCAAATCGCACCCAGCCCGGTAGCGGCTAGCATGCCGATGAGCGCATGTTCGGAATTACTCACAACACCCGCTACTCGGTCACCCACCTTGACACCGCAGCCTTTCAAATAGCCCTGCAAGCATGCCACGCGATCAAGCAACTCGCCGCGCGTCAGCCGTATTGCAGGCGCAGATTCCGAAACCGCCACCAGCGCCTCACGCGTCTTATCGCCATAAAGCGCGTGACGCAACAGGTTTTCGGCGAAATTAAAACGCGCGCCCGAAAACCAGTCGGCGCCTGGCATGCGATGCTCGCCCAAGACGCGGTCATAGGGCCGACTGGCTATGACCTCTGTGTACTCCCAGATACTCGCCCAGAATTGCTCGATATCGCCAATCGACCAGTTATGCAAGGCCGCGTAATCAGAGAATTCCCCGTAACCAGTCGCCGCCAGCCACGCCATATAACTTGCCATGTTACTGCGCTTGTGTTCACGATCTCCGGGCTTCCAGAGAACTTCACTTTGCTCGCTCATGCCTACCTCCTCGACGCCGCCCTCAATAGAGATCGGCGCTGGCTATGACTTCGATTATGTTAATGACAGCCCTCTAGGGCGCCGACATAGGCTTCCCGGGTGAGCAGCTGCGCGTGCCGAACATCATCGGACCCAAGGCACGAGGTAGCGCAGTCCACCTGCGCGCACTGGGGAAGCCGGGTGCCCTCCACATCAATCATCACGAGACTGCTTGCAGTAGCAACCCACATCAGACCACCGACGGCCGAGCCGACATGAAGCACGCACTGGGCATCGTGTCTGCGGATCCGTTCGAGCTGGCGGGGCGCCGCACCAAGCCCGCCAGCATGCAGCTGATGCA